>JAEEGF011600588.1_pt1 | contig 12619 bp, 14 predicted proteins | sample 9134171 | NCBI WGS metagenome assembly JAEEGF01 (sample SAMN16246542, study PRJNA631951) | gut metagenome | biome: gut microbiome; feature: rumen; material: AP-attached | host: Bos | place: Iran: Karaj | collected 2018-10 | reverse complement strand
AACAAATCTATAGGAGATTATACTATGGCAATGCAGATTAGCGACAGCAATTTCGAAGAGGTCAAGACCTCTGCCGGCGAAAAACCCCTCGTAATCGACTTCTGGGCTACCTGGTGCGGTCCCTGCAGGATGATCGCTCCCATCGTTGACGAAATGGCCGAGAAATATGCCGACCAGGTCATCATAGGCAAGTGCAACGTTGACGAAAGCAGCGACCTTCCTATGAAGTATGGAATCCGCAACATCCCGACCCTTCTGTTCTTCAAGAACGGCGAACTGGTCGACAAGTCGGTCGGCGCTCTCTCGAAGCCGGAACTCGAAGAGAAAATCAAGGCCCTGATCTAAGGGTCAAAACTCTTTAAACAATTGTTTATGAGAAAGTTCACTGCCACTATGCTCGCCATCGTGGCAGTGCTCTGTATAACGGGCACTGCCGCTAAGGCCGAAGGTTTCGTCGTCAAGGGCGGTTTCAATTACTCCAACTTCAACCCCGACGACATCGGCGGTTACAATGCCTGGTTCGCAGGCATCGGTTATCAGACCTACAGCTGGAACGGCTTCGCCCTCCAGCCGGAGTTGCTCTACCGTGTAAACGGCGCCAAATTCGGCGACGCCGCATCGTTGAGGATGAATTATCTGGAACTGCCCGTCAATGTACAGTGGGGCATCGACCTCCTTGTGGCAAAGCCCTATCTGTTTGTGGCTCCATTCATTGGATGCAACCTCGGCAACGCCATATCTCCGGAAGGATATGTCAGCCGGGAGACCCTCAGCAACGCCGTCAGGCTTCTGGATTACGGCATCGGAGCCGGAGTGGGAATCGATTTCTGGTATCTCCAGCTGACCGCCAAATACAACTGGATGTTCGGCCCCGTCGCCGACTGGAGTGTCTTCGTGGACAACCTCGCCGGCCTCCGCATCAACATGGCCACCTTCGAGGTCGCCCTCGCCATAAAATTCTAGTTTTTTTAGTTACGAGCAGGTGATTCCAAAGCGGAGTCACCATAGGGTCCTGAAAAGTGTGCGTCCCCGGCACACGGGGAGGGGCCCGCGGCGAAGCCGTGGGAGGGCCTTTTCAGGGCCCTATGGTGCGGAGCCAAAGAATCACCGCTATTGGTTCCTGGTATCGGTCTTATAGACCTGCTCGTAAGGCGTCTGATCCCAGTCGGGCTCCACTAGCGGAGTCTTGTTGTCGAGCCTGAAAGCCAGATAGGTGATGGGAATCCCCTTGGCCAGGAAACTGCTCTCGTAGAAAGTCTTGATGGAAAGGATCTCGTCCGCGAAACCGTGGCCGTAGATATCGTCGTCGGAGGCCAGGACGGTCATTGAATTCTGCCTGCAGAGCTCCTCGGTATAGAAATGAAGCAGCCGGCTGTCGGTCTTCAGATGAATGACTCCGTCCGGCGCCAGAAACTTGGCATAACGGTTAAGAAAACCGGGGCTGGTGAGCCTCTTGCGGGCCTTTTTCTCCTGCGGATCGGCAAAAGTGATCCAGATTTCAGCCACCTCGCCGGGCGCGAAAAGCGACTCTATGAACTCGATGCGGGTGCGCAGGAAAGCCACATTGGGCATAGCGTTCTCGGTGGCGTACTTCGCCCCCTTCCAGAGCCTCGCCCCCTTTATGTCGATGCCGATGAAATTGCGCTCCGGAAAGCGTTCCGCAAGCGAAACGGTATATTCCCCCTTGCCGCATCCCAGCTCCAGCACTATCGGATTGGAATTGTGGAACATATCGCGTCCCCAGTTCCCCTTGATGGGGTGGTCGCGCCGCAGCACCTCTTCGGTCCGGGGCTGCAGTAGGCAGGAGAACGTCTCATTCTCCCTGAATCTCTTCAGCTTGTCCTTCGATCCCATCAGTCGGTCTTGCGTTTATATGAAAACCCCATTCCATAGATGCTCCGAAGCATTTTGCGCTCCAGGGGCCGGATGGCGACGTGCCAGGTTCCGGTATCCTCGCCGGGCACTATCCTGTCGCGGTAGGGCCAGTCGATGTCCACCACCGGACCTCCGCTGCGCTGCACCTCTATCCTTTCGCCGTCGGAAGCCAGGGGCAGTTCTATGCGCTCCATCGACCTCTTTCCGGAAGGAGCCACCACCGCCACGAGCACGGGGATCGAAGCCGACTTTATGGCTGCGGCGTTGTACCGGCAGGCGATGCGGGTGGAATACTCCGTCTGCGGCTCGTCGAGAGTCACGTCGTATCTGAATACGAAAGTGTCCGCCGGATGGGAGGGAGTGTAGATGAAATCCAGCCTCTCCACCGGTTTGCGGCAGGAAGCGGTGATGCAGCAGAAGAGCAGTAATGCCAATATGGGTTTAATTCTCATTCTTTTCCTGTCCCTTGTCGGCGCCGCGGTCCTTCTGGCGCCTGTTCTGGCGGTTTCGGTTGTTGCGGCGCTTCTTGCGGCGCTCGTCGAACCGGGTGATGCTGTCGTCGCCGATGGCGCTGACGAAATCGGTTTCCTTGGAGCCTTCGTCCTGGTCCTGGAGGGAATCGGGCTGGATTCCCTTGCGGTTGAGGGCGGCGATTTCGGCTGCCTCCTCGAAAGAGAGCGGCCAGATCTTCGCCAGGCTGTCCTTGTCGTATGAGAAATACATCAGGCCGCGCAGGATGTCGGTCTTGACCAGATATGCCTTTCCGTCCTTGAACTCCAGCGGCTCGCGCAGCTGGGGCATTCCTTTCTGCGCGTCGATATAAACCGAAGCCTCATAATTGATGCAGCACTTGAGCTTGCTGCACTGCCCTGCCAGCTTCTGCGGGTTGAGGGAGAGGTCCTGGCAGCGTGCCGCCTGGGTGGTAATGGATTGGAAATCAGACATATGTCCCGAGCAGCAGAGGGGCCTTCCGCAGACTCCCAGACCTCCTATGAGGCCTGCCTCCTGGCGTGCGCCGATCTGCTTCATCTCGATACGGATGTTGAACTCCGCCGCGAAATCCTTGATCAGCTGGCGGAAGTCCACTCGTTCGTCGGCGATGTAGTAGAAAATGGCCTTGGTGCCGTCGCCCTGGAACTCCACGTCGCCGATCTTCATATCGAGGCCGAGCCCTGCTGCAATCTGGCGGGCGCGGATCATAGTGTCGTGCTCGCGCGCGATGGCCTCCTGCCAGCGCTCTATGTCGAGGATCTTGGCCTTGCGGTAGATCTTCTTGTATTCGTAGGTCTCGGGATTGTACTTGCGACGGGCCATCTGCCTGAACACCAGCGGACCCGCGAGGGTTACTATGCCCACGTCGTGGCCGGTCTGCGCCTCCACCACCACCAGGTCGCCCTCCTTGATGAGCTGGCCCGAATCGTTGCGGTAAAAGAGCTTGCGGGTGTTCTTGAACCTCACTTCGAAAATGTTCTTACTGCTGTCCTCGGGAATGCCCTCGAGCCAGTTGAAATCTTCCAGCTTGCAGCAGCTCTTATCGTAATCCACATTGAGCTCGCCGATAGGGGAGCGCTCTATCCGGCATCCGCGCGAACAGTCGTATGTGGTGATTCCCTTCTCTTTGATATTCTCTTCCATATCACATTGCTAATAAAAGGATGTTGCACAGGTTGCAGAATGTCAGCTTGGGATTGACATTGCTTTCAACCGATGCCACCGCCCCTTCGAGTGCCTTGAAGGCGGTCTCGTAGAATCCGGGCTTGATCCTGGCTGCGAGGTTCCGGACCGTTCCGGCCTCGTCTTCCTCCAGATCCGCCAGGGATTCCATCGAGGAGGCGGTCATATATATTTTTCTTATAAAACTTTCTGCATACAGGCACCACTCCTTCTGACGCTCGCGGCCCATATCGCTGACGGACTCCCAGATCGGGAAGGTGTCTATCACGCTCTTGGCCATTCCGGCGTTGAAGAGCTGCATCAGCAGTTCCCGGTATTCCGGTCTTACCCGTGTGGCGACGCCCGCTTTGACGCGCTCCTCCTTCGAAAGGGGATGCAGCCTTATGTGCTGGCATCGCGAGCGGATGGTGGAGATGATGCGCTCCGGCGCGTGGGAGACCAGCAGGAACAGGGTGCCTGCCGGGGGCTCCTCAAGCAGTTTGAGAAGCTTGTTGGCGGCATCCTGGTTCATCTTCTCCGGCAGATAGATGATTACGGTCTTGTACCGGCCCTCGAAGGCCCTCAGGGAGAGTTTTTCGAAGAGCCTCTTGGCCTCGCTGGCGCTGATTATGCCGTTTTTGTTGTCGATCTCGATGGCGTCGTAGAGGTCCTCCTCCCCGAAATAGGGGTTTGCCAGCACCAACTGACGGAAACTCTCCAGGAAGTAGTCCGAAACAGGGGCTTTTTTCTCCGACTCGGAAAGGCTTTTCGATGCGGCCACCGGGAAGACGAAATGGAGATCGGGATGGATCAGCTTGCCGTATTTGTGGCAGGAGTCGCAGACTCCGCAGCTGTCGCCGCCGGAGAGGTTTTCGCAATTGACATACTGCGCGAGGGCAATGGCCACGGCCATTGCGCCCCAGCTGCCGTCCTCCGAAAAGAGAATTGCGTGGGGAAGCCGGTCGTTGTCAACCATTTGCGCCAGAAGCGCCTTTATCTCGCCATTGCCTATGACTTGCGAAAACTGCATAACCTACAAAATTACAATCATTTCGCAATTTTTGCAATCGAAATCGAGTTTGAGCCTGTAACCGGAGTTGCACAGATACAGCGGCTCCTTGGGGCTTACGGCGGGTTTTTGCTTGGGGCAGAAGCCCAGTTCGTGGCGGATGCAGTACTTTGTGCGCATCACCTCGCCCTTGGGCGGGAGGGGGAAGGTGAGCAGGGCCGCGCCTTTGCCGAAAGTGGCCTCCAGGGCCTCTGCTCCGGCCTTTCTGCGCTCCTTTTCCGCCTCGCGGAGAACGGCCTCCTGAAGCTTTTCGGCCAGGTCGCGGCGCATCGCATTGAGCTGCGAAGCGGGATAGAACCTGGGTTGGTCCCACTGCAGCGAGCCGCACTTGAAGTCGAAGATTCCGGCCTTCTTGCCGAGCTGGCGACGCACGGATTCTTCGGCGGTTGCCGTATTGCGAGCCGGGTCGGCCGTCTCTTCAAACTCCAGAATCGCCTTGATTCCCTCCGCAGTGCGGGCGCAAAGAGTTGTCCTGCCGCCCGTAGAAGAGTAATCAATTGTGGCCTCCACGAGCCTCTGCGGCATGTTTTTCTCCAGTTCGCGTTCGAAAGCGACGTCGAGGTTGCGGTAAACCTTCATCCCCTTTTTGAGCGGCGAGGCATCGCGTACGGTGATTCCGCTTCCGCGGGCCACTTCGGCGCGCATTCCGGCCACCTCCACTCCGTTGGAGATGAAGGTCAGTCCGTCGCCGTTGGCCACGCTCTTTCCGCCGTCCAGAGCCAGTACGACGGTATTGCCCTTTACCTGCGAAACGGTTCCAAGCGGCTCACCGATGGCCTTTGCCGAGTCGGAACTGTTCCATTTGCCCCGCTTCCCGTCGATGAAAAGCGAGGTGTAGCCGCGGTTGAAGGTCTTCTCCGGATCGGGCTCGAATCCTCCGCTGCAACGTCCGACAGAGGCCCTGGAATGCTCCGGATGCGCCTCTATGAAGGCATTCAGCGCCTTGTCATAGTGCCTTACCACATTCTTTACATAGCCGGCGTTCTTGAGTCTTCCCTCAATCTTGAAGGAACTGATGCCGGCTTCCACCAGTTGTGCGATATGGTCGTCGAGCCTGAAATCCTTCAACGAAAGGAGGCTTTTCTGCCTTGCCAGAACCTTGCCGTCGGCATCCGTCAGATCGTAGGTGGAGCGGCAGGGCTGGGCGCAGCAGCCGCGGTTGGCGCTGCGTCCGAGTAGTTCCTCGCTCAGGTAGCACTGTCCGCTGTAGCAGACGCAGAGCGCACCGTGTACGAAGAACTCCAGGTCGCAGGAGACAGCCTTCCGTATGGCGCAGATCTGCTCCAAAGAGAGCTGGCGCTCCAGAATCAGCCTTGAAAAGCCGGCCTTCTCCAACTCCTGCGCCCTTTCGGGAGTGCGCAGTACCGACTGCGTGGAGGCGAAAAGCGGCACCGGAGGGCGCTTCAGCGCCAGGATGGCCGGATCCTGTACGATGAACGCATCGATTCCGGCCTCATAAAGCTCCTGCATCATCTTCTCCGCCGCCGGACGTTCGTTCTCCTCCAGCAGCGTGTTGACGGTGGCATATACCCGGGCCTTGAAGCGGTGCGCATAGCTGCACAGCTCCGCTATATCGCCGATCCCGTTGCCCGCCGCGTAACGCGCGCCGAAAGCAGGGCCTGCGATATATACGGCATCGGCACCGCAGTCAATCGCCGCGATGCCGATGTCCTTAGTCCTGGCCGGAGCTAGCAGCTCTAGTTGCATTTGAGGGTTGTGAGCTGATACCTTGCAGCTTCGCCGAATTTCTCGTCCTGTGCGATCTCCTTGAAGTATCCGCAAGCCTTTGCGTTGTCACCGATGGCTGCGAGGGCGGTACCGAGCTGATAGATGGTCTGTACCCTGTCCTTAGCCTGGGGGCTGAGGGCCAGGTAAGCCTCGAATGCCTCAGCGGCAATCTTGTTCTGCTTCAGCTGGGAAGCGGCGTTGCCGATGATCTTCTGTGCGCTGGGGTTATTTACGTTGTTCTCAGCGGACTTCTGTGCGAACTCGAGGGCGTCCTTCCAGTTCTTTGCCTTGAAGGCGGTGTTTGCCTTGCGCAGGAAAGCGTTGGAAAGCTGCTTCTTGGTCATATCGAGGTTGACGGCATCCTCTGCGAAGAGCTCAGCTGCCTTGTCGAGGCAGGTGATTGCGTCATCGTAGTTGCCGCCGTTGCTCAGGGCCATTCCCTGACGCAGGAAGGCGATACCGTTGGTAGGATCCATATCGGTGATCTCCTTGTAAGCGGCAGCTGCCTCTGCAAACTGCTTTGCATTGAGCAGTGCGTTTGCGTTGGCCAGCAACTGTGTACTCTTCAGACTGGAAATCAGCTTTTCAGCCTCTTCGGCAACCTCATTCTTTCCAAAGTTCTTTGCAACTTCAACAGTCTTGCCGAGAACCTCGATTGCCTTGGGAAGGTTATTTTCGTTGGCGAAACCCTTTGCTACGGAGAGATAAAGATCGGGAATTACGCCTTTGCAGTTATTTGCAACTTCGACACCTTCTTCGCCGAGAGCGTTTGCCGCTTCGAGAGCCTGCTCGAATTTGGCAAGTGCATCAGCCTTATTGCCTTCATTCAGAAGAACTGCAGCTGCATTGTACATTTCGGTAACCTGTCCGAGATCCTGTGCGGAAACAAATCCCATTGTGCAAGCAGCTACGATAAGAGTAAGGAGTAACTTTTTCATTGTCGTTTTAGTTTTTTTGTGGGTTCAAAAGTAGCAACTATTGTTTAATTTTGCAAAAGATATGCCGAACGAAAGGTCTGCCATAATCGAGATAGGCGACATCCTGGTCTCCTCGGAGGTCGTGACGGAGTTCTTCTGTTGCGATTATCCCGTATGCAAGGGGGCCTGCTGCATAATAGGTGACAGCGGCGCTCCGCTGCAGGAAGAGGAGGCATCTGAACTCGAAAGGGAATACGACAATTATAAGGATTATATGTCTGCCGAAGGCCGCGGGCGCATTGCGCAGACCGGTTTCTTCGAGATCGACACCGACGGCGATATGGTGACTCCGCTGCTTCGCGGAAGCGAGGAGTGCGCCTACACCCGCTTCGAGGGGGACAATTGCCTCTGCGCCGTGGAGCGGGCCCATTCGGCGGGCCAGTGCCGTTTCGTAAAGCCCATTTCCTGCCGTCTCTATCCCATAAGGGTATCGACCTTCCGCAACGGCACCCGCGCCCTCAACCTTCACAGGTGGGACATCTGCCGCTGTGCCTTCGAGAAGGGGCGCCGCGACGGCATCCGGGTCTATGAATTCCTTAAAAAACCCCTCACCGATGCCTTCGGTGAAGGGTTCTATGATGCTCTTGAAGCCGCCGCCCGGCTGGTGCAGTAACTCTGCTTCCGTCATTCCTGCGAAGGCAGGAATCTTATTCCGCGGCTTCTTCCTGCTCGGCAATCTTGTATTTTATATTGCGGACGATGCGGTCGAGGTCGCGGCGGTAACCTTTCAGTACCATCGGGTCACTCTCTTTCGATACTGTTATGCGATCCTCGAAGAAGCGGGTCAGGCGGTCTGCTGAACGCTCCATCCTGAACGAGATCATTTTGTCGTTCTCGTCCTCGATGATGTAGCCGAGGCTGCGGAAAACCTCCACCACCAAACTGCGGTAGTCGGCGAAAGCGCTTCTCAGCTGGATCTTGCGGGTGATGAAGCTCAGGAAGGGATAGATTGCCGCCACCGCGACGAAGAACACCGCCAGTTTGGGAATGGCACCCTCTTCAAATATCTGTGAGTAGGGAACTTCGCCACCCTTGCGGATGGTAAGGAACCAAATGAGTCCTGTAATTACGAAGAATACGATCAGGAACTCGATCAGGAACTTGAGAGCGCGGCGTAGGTACTGCATAATTTTTGCTGTTAAGGTTTTCGCTACGGCAAATTTAGTTATTTTTGCATCGAGTATAACGAAAAATAGTATGAAAGACGAAGAACTTGATGAAGAGATGCTCGAGTTCGAGCGCAAATACGGAAAAGAAGACAATAAGAAGAATAACGGCGGAGCGCTCCGCGGAACCGTCATCGCCCTCGCGGCGGTGGCAGGTCTGCTGCTTGCCGTCCTGGCCGGAGTGCTCATCAGCAAGGCGAAGCTGGTCCGCGACCTCAACAGCGAAAAGGCCGACCTGACTACCGAGCTGATGGCCCTGCAGAGCGACTACGACTCCCTGAGCACCAATAACGCCGCCATCAACGACTCCCTCGCAGTGGAGAAGGAGAAGGTCGGGCAACTCATAGAGCGGCTCCAGAAGACCGAGGCTACCAACCGCGCCAAGATCCGCCAGTACGAGAAGGAAATCGGCACCCTGCGTACCATTATGAAGGGCTACATCGCCCAGATAGACTCCCTCAACACCCTCAACACCTCCCTCCGCCACGATGCGGCGGCTGCAAAGAAGGATGCTGCGGAGAGCCGTGAGAAGTACGACAAGCTGGTCACCAAGACCGACGAACTGGCCGCAAAGGCATCCGTCGGCGCAGTCGTCAAGGGCCGCGGAGTCTCGCTGGTGGCCATCAACTCCTCCAACAAGGTTACAGACCGAAGCAGCCGCGTGGTCAAGCTCAAATCCTGCCTGAGCCTCATTGAGAACTCCATCGCCGAGAAGGGCCCCAGGATCGTATATATAATTGTGACCGGTCCTGACGGCACCCTGATGACAGGCGACCAGTCCCGTCCATTCAGCGTTGGCGGCCAGCAGAAGATGTGCACCGCCTCCCGCGAGGTTGACTACCAGGGTGACGAAATCGAAGTCTGCATCTACTACACCAATCCCGAACCGTTCGAGAAGGGAGTCTATAACGTGGAGGTATTCTCCAACGAGACCCGTCTCGGTTCGGCCGACGTGCTGCTGAAGTAGGCGCTACGCTGCTTTTCCGGATGGCCGGCCTCTACGTCCATATCCCGTTCTGCTCCTCCTTCTGCATCTACTGCGATTTCTATTCGGAGGTTGCTCCCGAGAGGGTGGACGCTTATCTGGAGGCCCTTGGCCGTGAAGCGCAGGCTCGAAGCAACGAACTTGAGGTCCCACCTTCGACTCTCTATGTCGGAGGCGGGACCCCTTCTTTATTGTCGGAGAAGCAGTTCTCGAAGCTCTGCGGCGTGCTTCGGGAAAACTTCGACCTGTCGCGTGTCGAGGAGTTTACAATAGAGGCCAATCCCGACGATATTACTCCCGAAAAACTGGCTCTGTGGCGCTCCTGCGGCGTAAACCGCCTAAGCATCGGGGTGCAGTCGTTCTGCGACGCACATCTGAAATGGATGCGCCGCCGCCACGATTCCGCGGCCGCTGCCAGGGCTTTCAGTATGGCGCGCGAGACGGGATTCGGAAACATTTCCCTGGATCTGATCTTCGGCTATGCCGGACTGTCGCAGCCGGAGTGGGAGGCGACAATAAATGAGGCGCTGTCGCTCTGCCCGGAGCATATCTCCTGCTACCAGATGATGCTGGAGGAGGGGACTCCGCTGACGCTTCTTGCAGAGGCGGGAAAGTATGCGGAGCCGCCCCAGGAGGAGTGCGCGGCGCAGTATGCGTCGTTGCAGAGGCGTCTGGCCGAGGCTGGATATGTTCAGTATGAGATTTCCAACTTCGCCCTTCCCGGATTTGAGTCGCATCACAATTCATCCTATTGGCGCCGGGAGCCCTATTTGGGTCTGGGTCCGGCCGCCCACTCCTTCGACGGCGCCCGCCGCCGCAGCTGGAACGATCCCGACCTGGAAGCCTGGCTCGCCGCCTGGAATCCTGCCTCGGAGAGCCAGCGCGCGTCGGAACCTTTCTTGCCGCAAAGCTCTGCTTCGCGACAAGAAGAACCCGCCGCTCCACAACGCCACCGCGCAGGGTCTTACGAATTGTTGTCCGATAAAGATGTCTTCAACGAAACAGTGATGCTCTCCCTGCGCACCGCCCGCGGCCTGGACCTCGCGGAACTGGATCAGGCCCTTTTGGCCGAAGCCCGCCCCGCATTCGAAGCCGCCCTCGCCTCCGGCAACCTCATCCGTACCCCTTCCGGCCGTCTCCGCATCCCCTCCGACCGCTTTTTTATCTCCGATTTTGCAATAATCGCCGAGATTCTGTAATTTTGGCAGGATAAACCGAAAAGTCTATGAAATACAACAGGATATTGCTTAAGCTAAGCGGCGAGGCTATCGGCGGTCCGGACGGACAGGGCCTCGACGAGGATATTCTTGAGAAATTCGCAGCCCAGATAGCCGATATCGCCAAGGCCGGCGTGCAGATCGGCATTGTCATCGGCGGAGGCAACATATTCCGCGGCCTGCAGGGCAGCAAGCGCGGCTTCGACCGCGTGCGCGGCGACCAGATGGGAATGCTGGCCACCGTCATCAACAGCATCGGCCTCTCGCTCTTCATAAAGGGTCAGGGAGTTCCCGCCGAGGTATTCACCTCCACCCCGATGCGCCCGATGGCAAAATACTATATGCGCGACGAGGCTCTGGACTATATGGAGAAGGGCGGAGTGGCCATCATCGCCGGCGGAACGGGCAATCCCTTCTTCACCACCGACAGCGGCGCTGCACTGCGTGCCTGCGAGCTTAAGGTGGACGCTTTGCTGAAAGGCACGAAAGTTGACGGGGTGTACGACAGCGATCCCAAAAAGAACCCTCAGGCAAAGAAGTATCAGACACTTACATTCGACAAGGCCATAGCCGACGGCCTCGGAGTCATGGATATGACGGCTTTCACTCTCTGCAAGGAGAACGACGTTCCCATCGTGGTGTTCAACATCAACAAGGACGGCGAACTCCGCAGGGTGGTCGAAGGTGAAAATGTCGGCACAGTAGTAAGCAAATAATAAAAGAAGCAGTTATGATAGATAAAGCCAAACAAGTCGTTGCCGCTGCCAAGGATAAGATGACCGACGCGGTGACGCATCTGGATGAATCCCTCCAGAATTACCGCGCAGGAAAAGCGAATCCTGCAGTTTTCAACCCTGTTATGGTATCTTACTACGGCACGATGACTCCGCTGCCGCAGACTGCCAGCATTACGGCTCCGGATGCCAAGACGATCCTCATCCAGCCGTGGGACAAAACCCTCATCAAGGTTATCGAGAAGGCCATAATGGATGCCAACCTGGGCTTCACCCCCCAGAATAACGGCGAAATGATCCGTATCAACGTGCCCGCGCTCACCGAGGAGCGCCGTCGCGAACTGGTCAAGAAATCTAAGGGCGAAGGCGAGAACACCAAGGTGAGCATCCGCAACGCCCGCCGCGACGCCATCGAAGTCCTCAAGAAGATGATCAAGGAAGGCCTTCCCGAGGATGTCGAGAAGGATTGTGAGGACGAAGTCCAGAAAGAGACCGACAAATTCAGCAAGAAGGTCGAGGAACTCCTCTCTGCTAAGGAGAAGGAGATAATGACCGTCTAGCGTCCTTTGAACATATCATTTGAGGTACGGGCCCTTCGTTTGTCGAAGCGGTCCGTTTCCTTTTTTACGTTCAGCTTCGCCGCGGCGGAGTCGGCTACGAACATATTGTCGAAGTACTGTGTCTCCGAGGTGTTGAGATGGGAAAGTCCCTCCACCTTCTCGAGAGCGTTGAGGTAGCCGAACATATATGATGCGGTGCGGTTGGCGTAGATCACCGGAGCAGCCGTAGTGACTGTTATAGTGCCCGTGGAGACGTCCCAGGTGGCATAAATGGGCTCGCTGCCGCGCTCGCTGACCCTGACTCCTTCGGTGGAGGCGTCTTTCACGCGGAAGACGATCCTGCGGATCAGGCTGTCGCGCGAGATTTTCCGCACTCCGGGATTGAAGCCGGGAGAAGTGAGGCCCTTGATGATCTCGTTGAAGTCGGTACCGGTGCGAAGCACGGCCCTGGCGGGTTCGGTGCCGTCTTTCCAGCTGACCGAGACGGTATAGGGCGCACCGTTGAGGACCGCCGTACGTCCCACGTAGTTGATGCCGTGTTCCCCGCCGATGTTGGTGACGGTATCCTCGCACTGAACTCCGATATACCAGGTGCCCTTCTCGAGGGTCTGGAAGTGCAGCTCCTTTACAGGCTCCGCGTTCTCCAAAGCGTAAC
>JAEEGF011234128.1_pt1 | contig 12619 bp, 9 predicted proteins | sample 9134171 | NCBI WGS metagenome assembly JAEEGF01 (sample SAMN16246542, study PRJNA631951) | gut metagenome | biome: gut microbiome; feature: rumen; material: AP-attached | host: Bos | place: Iran: Karaj | collected 2018-10 | reverse complement strand
CTCAGGACCTGGCAGAGGATAGTCGTGATTGATGTTTCCGCCATTGTTCCCTCCATGGCATGCAGCGAGAATGACTGCCGTCATGGGCAGGCTGAGCAATGCGCTCATGATGTTTGGCTTTCTGTTTGTTCTCATATTCTCTATTGTTTTATAGTTGTCAAAGATATCGCCTTAGGAGCTAAAGTTTAAAAGTTATAGGGTCTAATGCCTGAATCCTGAGGTATAGATTCTAACGTCTATAGACACGCTTGGACTCCTCGTATCCCCAGGTGACCAAAAGGCTGTCGGCACCAGGATAGACGTAGATGAGGCATCCGTAGTACTCGGGCGCCCAACATGCGGGGTAGGTCTGGTCGTTGATTTCATAACTCTCGTAATACAAGGTGTGGTAGGGGGTGTAGATGCTGTTTCCACGGGCTTCCACACTGCGCGTGTTGGCGGAGTCGGGCAGGCAGTCGGCCGATTCCCATGAGTGGATAACTGTGCGTATATCGACCGTTCCGATGGCACCGACCGAATCGATGCTCTCGTCATCAAGACCTGGTCCATAATGGAACAAGAGTGTGCCACCTGTCTCCTTATTAGTGTAGGCGACATCAGCGACAGGTCTCTCGTCGATGTCGGTGACGGGCAGGTTGATGCAGAAAAGGTGTTCCTCGTCATTGGCGGTGTCTTTTAGAACAGCCAGTTGCGCTCCGGTCATGTTTTTACCCTCACTGCTGTGCAGCACGTCGAAGAGTTTCATCGCGGCCACCTCCTCTGGATTGGGTTCGGGATAGACGGTGTCGGCGATGTTTTTGCCTTTGGGTTTCCCGCCATTGCAGGCAGCGAGAATGAGAGTCGTCATCAGCATAAAGAGCAAAAAACTTATGATATCAGTTGTTTTTGTCGGTTGTTTCATGTTGTTCCTAATGTCTTTACAAGATATCATGGCAAACTTAAAGAAAAAAACGTAATCACGCAAATCTTTCGTAGTAATTTTTCGATGGAGTCTTTACTGTTATCATTCAGTCCTTATTTTTCGCATCGAGGTGATAAGTGAAGGTAAGGTTGATGTAGTGGTGGCGGAAATCCCTCCATGAGGTTGTGCGCTGGTAGGCCGAGCTGAAACTCCAGAAGCTGTCCTGCTTGTTCAGAATGTCTTCAAAATCCAGTTCCAGACGGGCTTTGTTCTTCAGGATTTTCCATGTCACGGCAGCGTTCCAGAGGAGTATGTTACGGTTCATCGATTGAACCGTATAGCCTCGGTGTGTGAACTCGGTGAGGTCGGTCGCGAAGACGAAGTTGCCCATGGTGGCTTCGGCGTTGAATCCGAAAGCGTTGTCCCAAAGCGTGGTGTTTTGCTCTGGTGAGGCAGAGAAACGAAGTCGGTCGACTTCTATAGAAACGAATGCGGAGGCTTTGAACCCATTTTTGTCGAACGACAGAGTGAGTCTGTCTCGGGGGTGGAAGTCGGTTTGGCGATTCAACGTGTGTTCTGTTTGGGTGGGCAACAATGTCAGATAACCGTAATGCTCTTCAGTATTGAGACGGAAGTCGTTCTCCAAGCGGAACATTTCACCGAGTGCCTGGTCGATGTTGAGTCGGAAATCCCAGTTATGGCCTCCTTGGATGTTCTCAGGACGGCTGACATAGACGGCAGTTGTGGGATTGTAGCTGAGTGCTGTCACACGGTCGCGATCATTGGTCTGATGGCCGATGCTGGCATGTAGTGAGGTTTGGCTTCGGGCGAGCATCATGTTGTAGGACAGCCCGAAGTTGTGGTTGTGAGAGTCCTTCAGGTCAGGATTTCCTTCGGTGATGAAGAGCGGGTCGGTAAGGTCGCGGTAGCCGATGGTCAGAATGATTCTCGGCTGCGATGTGCTGAATCCATAATTCAGTTCGAAGCCCGCGGTCTTGCTGAGTTTCCACGTAGCGCGGACGGATGGGTCGATGAGCAGAACATTCCGTACGGCGGCGGTATCGAGCAGTCCGCGTTGGTAGTCCTGGCTCTCGCGCTGCCATCTTGCCGTGACATTGGGCATGATTTGGACGGGAGAAAGGTTGATGGTGGAAGAGAGCCTCAGATGGTGTCTGTTGTTCGTGTGATGGTCGCGGTAGGAGTTTGCGGTATCGTCCACTCCGTTGGTCATGAAGTCGCAGTCGTTGTTGTCGTGGCTGTATTGGTAACTGTACTGCATCTGCATCATCCATTTCTTGGTGAGCCAGCGGTTGTGGTGGGCTTCTGCCGAAGCGTAGAGATAGGAGTAGGGTGAGGTGGAATGTTGGTTGAGTTGGTATGGCGTAATAGACTCGGTATGTGAGGTGACCGTTCGCTCCATCCAGTAGCTGTCTTTGCCATCGATGCAGTTCAGTTCCAGACTTGCGCCGAGCGAACCGTCTTTGATGTAGTGCTCCCATCCTGTGGAGGTGCTGAGTGCGGTCTCTCGTCCGTTGCTGTGGGCATTGTTTTGCTGCGATAGAATCGAGGTGTACGGAGTGTTGGCGTCTTGGGCTTCCTCTTGTTCGATTGTCTGTCGGCTATGCGAGCGTTTGTTCTTATGCTCTACGCTGGCGCGAAGGGAGAATGTGTTCAGTGAGTCGATGGCCCATCGCAGGTCGGCGTTCAGCCTCGGAGCCAGTTTGTGGTTGCGGTCGTATGTCTCGCTGCTGTTGCGTGTTGCGTCCGTGTTGGGCATGTAGTTCTCGGTTTCCTCGTGTGTGGTGTTCCATTTGTCGTCATGAGCCACACCCCCAGTGAAGCTGTACTGGCTCCTCAGTTCCTGCGTTCTCTCCTTCTTGTTCCACTTGTGCTGATAGCCCGCCGCGGCGCCTTGCTCCTGTCCGTAGCCGCTTCCCATACTGCTGCTCCATCCGCTCATCGTCTTGCGGATGTTCTTGTTGAGGTTATTGGCATTGGCGGACACCATCACAGGATCGCTTTTCGACAGGCGGTTCATCGTCAGTTCGCCCTCGTGGTATTCCGGAGTCTGGTAGCCCACAGTCACGTCGCCGTACCAGCGGTCGAGGAAACCAGGCTTGATGGTCAGGTCGAGCACCATGTCTTGCGTGCCATCGTTCTTGCCCGTGCGTTCACTGAACTCCGATGCCTTGTTGTATGCCTTGATGTCGTGCACCGCTTCGACTGGCAACTGCTTCATCAACTGGTCGCCGCCCAACATGCTCTCGCCGTCCATGGTCAGGCGGATAGGCTTGCCGTTCCACCACATCTTGCCCTCGCCGTCCACTTCTACGCCTGGCAACTGGCGGATGAGTTCGTCAAGTCGTGCGCCTTCCTGCAAGTGGAACGCTTCGGGATGGAAGACGATGGTGTCGCCTCTGACTGTGAAACGTCGCGCACGTCCTGTCACTTCCACCATCCTGAGCATCTGCGGTGACATTTTCAGTTCTATCGTGCCGATGTCGAGCGTGTCCTTCTGGCTGTCGTTGAAAGCCAGCACTGTCTTCGTCTTCGAGTAGTATCCGAGCATCGAAGCCTCGATGGTGCATTTCCCGTTGGCGTGAATATAGAACACGCCCAGTGAGTCGGCTCTTGTCGTAGTCGTAAAAGTGGCGTTGTCCGTTTTCTGGATCATCTTTACCGATGCGTCGGGCAAAGGTTCCATTGTCTCCGCATCGACAACGAGACCTTTGATCACGTCGGCCTGTGCGGTCTGCATGCCAAGAAAAAGGCATAGCAAGGGCAGGATGCGGAGTTTTCCGCATCGAAAATAAAGGGTTCTCATGTGAATGATGATTATTTAGTTAACGTAATATCTAGGAGCTTTTTTTCAGTACTCCGCGATGAATTGGTCGAGGGTCACGGAGGGGTCGGTGATGCCGAAGCCTTCTTTTTTCAGTTTTTGCTTGCGGTGTTGGACAGCGGACACGGAGATGACATAGATGGCGGCCAGTGCGTTGTTGGAGAGTCGCAACCGCGTGAGCATACAGAGGCGGATGTCCTCCTCGCTGAACTCAGGGTGTTCGGTGCGCAGACGACTGACAAAGTTACCATCGGCGGTATCTAAGGTCATCTCTATCTCTCGCCAGTTGCGGGCGTTGATGATGGTACGCTTGCCCGCCGTCGGTTCCAGCATGTCGAGAATCTCGCTCTTGTCCATGATATGGTCTCGCAACATTGTAATCATCACGTCTTTCTGTCGCAGACGCTCGGTCAGTTGTTCCGCTTCGCGCTGATGAGCAGTGCGTTCGGCTTCATGGCGTTGCCGTGTCTTGTTGCGCCAGTTGCGGAAAAGGAGCGCGAGGAGCAACAGGCTCAGTAGGAGGATGACGATAACCGCAGTCATCAGCCGTTGTTGCAATGACGCGGTTTTCATTGCATAGCCAGCGGCCAAGTAGGTGTCCTGGGAGATGTTGAATGCGTTGATGGCGTCTTGCCACTTAGACTCAAACTCCGGCTTACCAGATTCAGCTTCGCCTTTTTCGTGTCTTTGTTGATTGTCTTCATACGTGTCGGCAGGCACGCTGAATTCGGATATGTTTGTTTTCCCGTCGTAGCTGTAACCCGAAAAAACGGCATATTTAAAACCCGGGGCGGGTAAGGCCCATAGCGAATCCAGACACAGGAAGACGGAATCGCAGACATTGGCGGATAGCTGTCGCTCGTGCTGACGGGAAACGATGTTGGCGACGCACTCCAATGATGCGAATCGGTGGAGATCGAAGGGTCCAGTCTTCAGGACGGCATGTCCGTAGTCGTTCAACAACGTCAGGAGCCACCTCGTATGGTCGGGCGACAGTCGATATTGTTGGAGGGCACGAGTCTGGTACAAGAGTTGCATTTCGCCTTCCGTGCGTTGGCCTAAAAGATGGTAAGCGCGATAACCCAAGGCGTGGTCGTCGTCGGCCTCACCACAATGGATGGCGAGATGGAGGAGTTTGTCGGAGTTGAGATGCAGGGTCTTTCCTTTGTCTTGGCTCAGCACCCAACAGATGCGTCCGAAACGTCGCAAGGCTTCCTTGTCGTCAGCTGTACCACCAAGGCTCGCGTGTTCATAATACTTATAGACACGCAGTAGTGAACTGTCGGAGAGTTGCACTTGGTCATCCGTTTTCTGAGAGACCATTGTGCGTTTGAAGTTCCATACAGGTGAGGTTACTGGCTTTGGTCTGTCCGTATCGGAGGATACTAATATGGTTGTGTCGGCTGATGACAGGCATGAGACCGTGTCGGTGTTGAGCAGTTGATCGCGCTCTTCCTTCACCAAAGCCCTCATCAGGTCGTACAACATTTGTGAGCTTTGGGTCAGTCGTGTTGAGTCGATTTTTGCCAATAGCTTTGCCGCACTGTCCACGTCAATGAACACAATATCTTCTGCCTCCTTCAGGAATCGCTTCTGTGGCAAGTTGCGAAAGTACCATCCAATAACGCCGACGAATGCCAGCAATAGCACAGCAACGATGATTCCAATAGTCTTCTTTTTCATGTCGTTTCCGTTTTTTTTTTTGCAAAAGTACGGCAAATGGATGGTCTTCGCAAGAGAAAAGGATGGAAATCGGTATTCCATCCTTTTTGCACTGATATTTAGCTACTTTCCGCTTCTTTTTCCACCTCTTTTCCATCTTGTATGGTGGAAAAGACACAAAACGAAGGACCAATCCGTTCAATTATCACCCATCAATTCGGTTATAAAACCATGTTATATCAGGAAATAATCCAATAAAAAGGTGGAGAAATGAATTTTTTGTGTATATTTGCACAATCAACATTCCACTGGGATGGTTTTTATGTTCATTGATAAACATGTAGTATATATGAAAGGCTCTCATTATTCTTTTCTTTATTATTTATTCCTTTGTTTCTTTGGTATCAGCACTCTGGTTCGGGCAGATTCGGTGGTGACCCCAAGCTTGATCAAGGCGGCACAGAGAGCAAGTACTCAGGCATCTATGTACCTGGCAACAACGCTGCCATCGAGGCCTATTTCAATGCTGGTCGTTACGTGAATCTATTGAAGGCTGACTTTGTCAGTCCCAGAGTCATCACCATCGGTGTCAAAGTGCCACTGAAAACGGAGAACGACTAGCTTGTCATAGATGGATTCCGTCTCTACTACTACGGCAATCAGTCCCTATCTGGCATTGACAACCTGCGCAGCGAGTCTCTCTCCAACGAGATTGAAGGCTATTACGACCTCAACGGTATGCGTCTCGCACGGCCTGTTCGAGGTGTCACCATCATCAAGTACAAGGACGGTCATTCGGAGAAACGTATGATGCGTTGATGACGTTTGTTGTCCGCTAAAACTATTTTGTCAATATATGAATTAAGGTCGGGTTCCTCGTTTGGAACTCGACCTTTTTTGCGACCACTGAAGGATGTCATCGTAGTTGATGTAATTGCAATATCTAATGACTAAAGACGATTGACTTTTAAAGAAAAAATGAAAACGTACAAGTCTTTCGTTGTATTAGTTGACTTTTATTTGTAAATTTGTGGCAACTATCCAATTGGGATAAATAGTACATCCCCAAAACTAAAGACAACTATGATGAAGCATTCATTCTTTTTCGTGTCGTTGCTGCTGGCATCGACCTACACCTATGCCGAGGACGTACCCGTGACCGAGTGCCGGTATGCAGGACCATACATGCTTGAGCGTCCCGTGATGATAGACAGCGTGAACCTTCAAGGCAAAACCTTCCAGGACGAGGAATGGCTCAAGTCTCCAATGAACCTTGCGATGGTGAAAGAGGGTAAGGCCGTATCCGCAGGACAACTGCCGCCATGTAATGACGGACCAGCATTGCATCTGCTGGCCTTCAACTTGCAGAACACATCATTCACCGACGCGGAAATCAAGGTCTCAGGCTTGCACAACTACCGTCTGCTGGTTGACGGCAAGGAATGTGCGGGAGGAAAGACTACACTTCAGCCCGCCACACATGAGGTGGTGGTGAAGTACCTGTCACAGCCTGGAAAAAACGACACCTTGGGCATCAAGGTGAAGACAGAGCGCGATGGAGTGGTGGAGGTCGTCCCCAATGACGGCCAACGTCGTTACACCCTGCTCGACGTGCTGCTCGGCAGACGTTACAGCGGCATTGAGGTGTCGCCCGACGGTCATTATGCCATTGTCAGCTATTCTCAGACCCGTGAGGGAGGAAGCACCGACTACAACTCGAAACTGTGGGACCTGCAGCAACAGCGGATTGTCAACAGCAATGTCAACGGACACTGGATGCCTAAGACCAACAAGTATTATTCCACTCGCCGCGACAACCAAGGGCATAACACGCTCTACGCTATTGATCCACGGACTGGAGAGGAAAACATCGTTGCAGAGAACTTGCCTGACGGTTCTTTCACCATGTCGCCTAATGAGGACTATCTCATCATCAACCATCGGGAAGAGGGTGAGAAAGAAAAGGACAGCGGCGTATTCGAGGTGGTGGAACCTGAAGACCGTCAGCCAGGATGGCGCAACCGCAACCAACTGCTCAAATACGACATCGCCACAGGGCTCTGCACTCCGCTGTCTTTCGGCTACCATAGCGTCTATCTTAACGATATCAGTGCCGATGGTCGTTATTTGTTGATAAGCAAGTCGGAAAACAGACTCACACAACGACCTACCACCGTGACATCCATTTTCCGTCTCAACTTGAGCACCATGCACACAGACACCCTCGTGGTGAAGGATGGATTCGTCGGTGGCGCTCTCTTCTCACCCGACGGGACACAAGTACTGATTTCTGGTTCTCCCGAGGCACTCGGAGGAGTGGGCAACGTGGTGCCTGAGGGTAGGGTGCCCAGCATGATTGACACACAACTTTTCCTGTTGGACATCGACGGCAGATTGTTTAAGAATGTTTATGTTGATACACCCGTACGTCCTCTCCAAAACAAGGAGACCTTGATGAGAAAGATACGTCCGCTCACCCGCCAGTTCAATCCCAATGTGCAGCGCATGACATGGAGCAAGGCCGATGGTATGGTTTATTTCAATGCAGAGGACAAGGATTGCATGCACCTGTTCCAACTCAATCCCAAAGACGGTAAGATTCGTCGTATTGACACACCTGAGGAGATGGTGATGAGCTTCAGTGTTGCCAATTCCGCCCCCGTCATGGCATTCTATGGACAAGGCGCCTCCAATAGCGACAGGCTTTACACCCTCTCGACCAAGAGTCTCAAATCCTCCCTGCTGGAGGACCTCTCTGCAGAACGTTTGAAAGGGATAGAGTTGGGGGAATGCACAGCATGGAACTACCTCAACAACCGAGGCGACACCATCTGCTGCCGTTTTTACCTGCCACCACATTTCGACACTACGAAGAAATACCCCATGATAGTGAATTACTATGGCGGATGCTCTCCCACTAGCCGCAATTTCGAGAACCGATACCCCCAACATGCATACGCCGCTCTTGGCTATGTGGTACTGATTGTGAATCCTAGCGGAGCTACTGGTTTCGGACAGGAGTTTTCCTCACGCCATGTCAACACTGCTGGTAAAGGAGTGGCAGAAGACATCATCGGTGCCACTAAACAGTTCTGCAGTGAGCACGCTTGGGTCAACAAGGACAAAATTGGATGTATCGGCGCCAGTTACGGAGGGTTCATGACGCAGTACTTACAGACACAGACCGACATCTTCGCCGCCGCCATCTCCCATGCTGGCATCTCCGACCATACTAGCTATTGGGGTGAGGGCTACTGGGGTTATTCCTATAGTGAGGTGTCAATGGCCAACTCCTATCCATGGACCGACAAGCAACTCTACGTCGATCAAAGTCCGCTCTTCAATGCCGACAAGATACACACACCGCTACTCTTCCTCCACGGAACTGGCGACACCAACGTGCCTGTAGGAGAGAGCATCCAGATGTATACAGCGCTTAAACTCCTTGGTCGACCCACAGCGATGGTGCTGGTCGAGGGGCAGAACCATCACATTCTCGACTATAACAAGCGCATCCAATGGCAGAACACCATCTTCGCTTGGTTCGACCGTTGGCTTAAGGACGAACCACAATGGTGGAACGCCATGTACTCCGACAAACACTTGTAGCAGAGTTTACCGTGTATTCTGAGTATTCGAATATTTGGGTATTCCGAATACTCAGAATTCTTGTTTTTATTTTCTGAAAAAATCTTAATAATCAACGGGAATCCAGAGAATAATTGTAACTTTGTAATTTGAATGTATTCATTTCACTTCATCAGCTCGGATTATGGAACTTACGATGTTCGAACGCATACAGCTTCTGCCTCTCTTCCAAGGACTGAGTACAAGGCAACTGCAGCAGATTTTCGAGAGAATCAAACTTGACTTCTGCCAGAACAAGGAGAGGGAGACGATTGTGGTGAGGGGCGACAGGCACAACCAACTCATCTACATACTCAGTGGAAGATACTCCGCAGAGTATGTATCGGCCAGTGGAAAATACCGATTCCTCGAGATACTCAATGCGCCTGCATTGCTTGAGCCTGAAGGCATATTCGGGTACAATCAGGACTATCTCCGCACTTACAAGTTCGTCACTGACGGAAGCACCTTCCTCGTCGATAAGAATGTCTTCAAGAACGACCTTATCCACATTGACGTAGTCAGGACCAATATGCTCAACATGCTCAGCACCAGGTTTCAGAAAGTGCAGCAACAAATATGGAACCTCAAGAACAACGGGTCGATAGAGAAAAGAATCATCCGTTTCTTCTGCACCCACTCCACGGTGATGGAAGGATACAAGATGGTCAAAGTGAAGATGGAGGATCTGGCTGAACTCCTCGGAGAGTCAAGAACTAATGTTTCCAAGGGCCTCAACAGCCTGCAGGATCAGGGAGTCATTCAACTCAAACGAATGGGCATCATCATGAACAGCCTTGAGAAGGCTATGGCCTCCTATTTTTATGAATAAACAGACATTATGAGCAATATTTTCATTGATAATTATAACACACCTCACCACACCTTTCCTTTCGACCGCATACGGCTGGAGGACTATGAGCCAGCGATGCTCGAGGGCATACGGATAGAGAATGAGGAAGTGGAGCGTATCGTCAACAACCCTGAGCCTCCCACATTCAAAAACACCATCTGCGCGATGGAGAACACGGGCGAACTGCTCGAAAGGGTCACCACAGTTTTCTTCAACCTCCACAGCGCGGAGACAAACGACCAGATGGAGGCGCTGGCACAGAAGATGTCGCCCGTGCTCTCCGAACACAGCAACGACATCAGTCTGAACCCCAAACTCTTCCAGCGGGTGAAAACCGTCTATGACTATTATCACTCCGATGAGACGAAATTGCAAGAGCTCACCCCTGAGGCACAGATGCTGCTCCACAAAACTTATGACGGATTTGTTCGAAACGGGGCCAATCTCGATGAACAGCAAAAAGAGGACTATCGCAAGACTACGACCGAACTCAGCCAACTCACTTTGCAGTTCTCTCATAACAAACTCTCTGAAATCAATGCCGTCACGCTCCATATCACCGACGAGAAGGACCTCGACGGACTGCAACCAACAGCTATTGAGGCTGCACGCCTCTGTGCCAAGGAGAAAGGCCTCGACGGATGGGTGTTCACACTCAACGCACCGAGCTACATACCCTTCATCACCTACAGCAGCCGACGTGAGCTCCGCCGGAAGATGCACATGGCCTACAACACCATCTGCACACACGACAACAAGGAGAACAATATGGAGATATGCCGCCGCATTGTGAATCTGAGACTACATCTCGCCAATCTCCTGGGTTATGAGACTTACGCTGACTATGTGTTGGTGAACCGCATGGCCGAGAACAAAACGAATGTGGAGCGTATGCTTTCACAACTCACTGAGGCCTACTTGCCCACAGCCCAAAAGGAGGTGGAGGAAGTGGAGAAATTGGCCAAGGAGATGGAAGGCGACAACTTCCAGCTCATGCCTTGGGATATGGGGTATTATTCCAACAAACTCCTGGAACGAGACTACAACATCAATTCCGAAATCATGCGTCCTTACCTGGAGCTCAGCCAAGTGAAGAAAGGTGTGTTCGGACTCGCCACACGACTCTACGGCATCACTTTCAAACACAACAAAGACATCCCCGTCTATCATCCCGATGTGGAAGCATACGAGGTCTTCGATGCCGACGGACACTTCCTCTCCGTGTTGTATTGCGACTTCCATCCTCGCGAGGGTAAACAAGCGGGGGCTTGGATGACCAGCTACAAGGAGCAATGGATTGACGAGGAGGGGGAGAATAGCCGACCACAAGTGTCGGTGGTGATGAATCTCACCAAACCCACCGACACCAAACCAGCTTTGCTCACTCTTGGTGAGGTGGAGACTTTCCTCCATGAGTTCGGACACTCACTCCATGGCATGTTTGCCAACACACACCACAAGAGCCTCAGCGGAACAAACGTCTATTGGGACTTCGTGGAACTGCCCTCGCAGTTCATGGAGAACTATGCCATGGAGCGCGACTTCCTCAACACCTTCGCCTTCCATTACCAAACAGGTGAGCCTGTGCCCGAAGACATCATCAACCGACTACAGCGAAGCCGCAACTTCTGCGTGGCATACTCCTGCATCCGTCAGGTGTCGTTCGGACTGCTCGACATGTCATACTACGACATCAAAGAACCGCTTACCGACGACATTATCCAGCATGAGCGACAGGCCTTCCAGCAAGTAAGGCTTCTGCCTGAGGTCGAAGGCACCTGCATGACCGTGCAGTTCTCCCATATCATGGCCGGCGGATACGCTGCGGGCTACTACAGTTACAAGTGGGCTGAGATACTCGATGCAGACGCCTTCTCCCTCTTCAAACAGAATGGCATCTTCGACAAGAAAACGGCTCAGAGCTTCCGCGACAATATTCTCTCGAGAGGGGGAACTGAGCATCCTATGATACTCTACAAACGATTCCGTGGACAAGAGCCAACTGTTAAAGCTTTACTTGAACGAAATGGTATAACAAACTAAGGAATAGGAATATATGAAGTTTAATTTCGTAACTACAATACTGCTTCTTTTGTTGTCTGCCGTCACACTTGTGGCATGCTCATCCGACGACGATATCGACGATATCTTCATAGGTAAGACATGGTATATGAGCGGTGGAAAACTCAACGGCACCGACTTCAGCAAAGAGCAAGTAAGTAGCCTCTATATCTACAAGGATAGTTATTGGATAGTCTTCTCCAAAGACACATTCACAGGTAAACTCTCCACCAACACCAGCTTCAGCGGAACTTGGGAGGCTGATGGCAAGCACCGAACACTGAAGTTGAACGTCACCTCGTCTGTCAACTGCGAGGAGAGTCTGCTCGATGCCAATATCTTCCGCGTCATCAAGAATGTCAACAGGTATTCCGGGGATGCCAATATTCTCGAGATTTTCAGCGACGACAACAGTTACATCAACATGGGCTCAATCAGATAATTTTTTATCCAGAATAATCGACTATTCCGAAAACTACGGAAAAACATTCGCATTATGGACAGCAACAAACAATCGCTACTCGACCAACGATATCTCAGAATGGCTCGTATCTGGGCTGAGAATTCCTACTGCCAGCGACGTAAAGTGGGGGCACTCGTCGTGAAGGACAACATGATTATCTCCGATGGATACAACGGCACACCCTCGGGGTTCGAGAACATTTTTGAGGAC
>JAEEGF011325153.1_pt1 | contig 12620 bp, 4 predicted proteins | sample 9134171 | NCBI WGS metagenome assembly JAEEGF01 (sample SAMN16246542, study PRJNA631951) | gut metagenome | biome: gut microbiome; feature: rumen; material: AP-attached | host: Bos | place: Iran: Karaj | collected 2018-10 | reverse complement strand
CAACATGACCGACCAGAAGAGCACACAGGACTCGCTCGTATCGGTGCCTTACCTCAACTGGCGCACCACCTGGACCAAGGGCAAGCCCATCTACCACGTGTTTAAGCAGCCATTCGGCGCCAGCGGCATACTCAGCGGCGCACAGCAGGTGGAGTGCAGCAACGGCATACTTTACAAAGTGAACGAGTGGCCCTTCGACCCCGTGAAGACCTTCTTCAAGGACATCTGGTCGGAAGGCGAGAGCACCTGGCTCATTACCGACGAGAGCGACTGCAACTACAACGAGCGCCGCGTGGTGGGCGACAGCATCTCAGATAACGCCTACCTGCAGATACTGCCGGTGAAGAACACCTCGAACTGGACACTCACCTACAGAATCAACAACGTGCTGGCAGGCGACTACGACATCTGCCTCATCGTACTTCCGAAGACGGTGGCCAACCCCAACGAGACGAAGCTCTTCCCCTGTAAGTTCAAGGCCACACTCAACTATGTTGACGAGAATGGCAACGCCCAGACCTATAACTTTGAGAATACGCAGTTCCGCACTGACCCGCTCGTGGTCGACACCGTGGTGATGGCCGAGGCATTCCACTTCCCCGCCTGCACCTACGACCAGAACAGCATGAAGATCAGCATGAAGCTGCAGTGCTCCATTCTGGCCCGCGAAACAAATATGTTCTCGCGCGAGATGTTCCTCGACTGCATCTATCTGAGACCTCACCCCCGCACTGAGCTAAGCGACAAATGATAACTGTTAAATGATAAAGAATGCACATAATGGAAAAGAATAGCAATATGAAGACAAGCAGATGGCTGAAAGTGATAGGTTTATCATTTATCATTTGTGGTTTGTCATTTAGCAGCGCTGCTGCGCAGGACAACACCAAGACCGTGACCGGCACCATCATCGATGCAGCCACAGGGCAGCCCATGGCCGGCGTCATAGTATCGGCCTACGGCAACCAGCGTCAGACCACGATGACTGGCGAAGACGGCCGCTATGAGCTGAAGGTGCCAGAGTATGTGAACTCAGTACTCATGCGCGTGGACGGCTACAACCTGCAGCAGACCGCCATTGCCGACGGACGCGCCGACGGACGACTCTACCGCGACACCTTCAAGGAGACCTACAGCCGCGCCACTAACGCCAACATAGGCAGCACGGCCAATGACTTCAGCAACACCTCGGAGATAAGCATCGACCCGCTGGTGAGCCAGCAGCTGGGCGCCGACATGCGCACCATAAGCCGTAGCGGCATTCCAGGCATGGGCAACACCATGCTCATAGAGGGCATCAACTCGCTCTACGCCAATGCACAGCCCCTCGTCGTCGTCGACGACGTCATCATGGACATGCAGTATGGCCGCACCCTGCTGCACGACGGCTACTTCAACAACCTGCTGACCAACATCAACGTGAATGACATTGAGAGCGTGCAGGTGCTGAAGAACGGCACTGCCCTCTATGGCGCCAAAGGTGCCAATGGCGTGCTGATCATCAAGACTAAGCGCAACAAGTCGATGGCTACGAAGATCGACGTCACCATCAACGGACGCTATGAGCTGACACCGCGCCTGCCGCAGATGATGGGAGCCGAGGACTACCGCCTCTACTCCACCGAGCTGCTGGCAGGAAAGACCAACCCCATCCTGCTCAGTAAGATGAAGTTCCTCAGCAACGACCCCGACTACTACTATTACAAGCAGTACCACAACGAGACCGACTGGACAGAGCTCGTCTACGACAATGCGTTCTCGCAGAACTACGGCATCAACGTGCAGGGCGGCGACGACGCTGCATCCTACAACCTCTCCGTGGGCTACGCCCTGGGCAACAGCACACTGAAAGAGAATGACTTCTCGCGCTTCGACATGCGCCTGAACAGCGACATCAACATCTCCCGCCGACTGAGCGTGCGCTTCGACGCCAACTACAGTGACGTTGACCGCTCACTGCGCGACGACGGCGCACCCGAGAACCCTCTGGGCACCGTCATCACCTCGCCGGGATTCATCTCGCTGGCCAAGTCGCCCTTCCTCTCGTCATACGCCTACGACAAGTTCGGCAACCGCAGCCACTACCTGGCCGAGGCCGACGACTACTTGGAGGGCAAGTTCCAGGGACGCGGCCGACTGGCCAACCCCGTGAGCATACTGGAGTATGGCGACGGCAGAAACCGCAACTCCTTCGGCAACCGACTCATCATGTTCGCCATCACGCCGAAGTATGAGTTCAACCGCCACCTCTCTCTGCAGGAGCACTTCACGCTCGGACTCGTCAACACCAACGAGAACTACTATTTGCCCATCAACGGCGTGCCCACCTTCTACGTAGAGGGTCTCGACGAGGACACACGCCTGCAGAACATGGCTCAGAGCCAGGCTGCACGCCAGACTGCCATACAGAGCGACACCCGTCTGAACTGGAACAACAACTTCGGCAGCTCACTACTCAATGTGCAGGCCGGCGTGCGCTACCTCAGCAGTGAGTACAAGCTCACCTCGCAGCGCGGCTACAACAGCGGCAACGACAAAACGCCGAACATGACTGGCAACCTGCTGTTCAAGAGCACCGGCGGCGCCGACGACAAGACACGCGAGCTCACCGTGTATGCCCTGGCCAACTATAGCATCTCTGACCGCTTCTACCTCGACGCCGGACTCTCGGCACAGGCTTCCTCGCGCTTCGGCGACGACGCCTCGGGCCTCAATCTCTTCGGCACCGTGTGGGGACTCTTCCCCAGCATCGAGGGGGCATGGGTGCTCAGCAACGAGCGCTGGCTCGCCGGCACACCGGGCATTGACTACCTGAGGCTGAACGTGGGCTTCGACATCACTGGCAACGACGACATCGACTACACCGCCTCGCGCTCCTACTTCATTGCCAAGCGCATGCTCGGCGAGAGCGGCGCCAGCGGAAAGGTGATTGGCAACATAGGCAATACTGACCTGCAGTGGGAGACCACACGCCGACTCACCGCCGGACTCACAGGCAACTTCCTGCACAACCGCCTGAACGTGCGTCTGAATGTGTTCAAGAGCTGGACCAGCAACCTTCTCTCCCTGCGCCAGCTGGCATGGACCAGCGGTCTGGCCGGCAACTGGAGCAACGACGGCAAGCTGGAGAACATGGGCTTCGACGTGCAAGTGGCCGCAAAGGTGCTGGCAGTGAAAGACTTTGGCTGGGAGATAGGAGCCTCGGCAGGCCACTACAAGAATGAGGTGACTGCCCTGCCCGACAACAACCGCGCCATAGAAACCGATATCTACGGCGGCACCATCATCACAAAGGTGGGCATGCCCGTAGGACTGTTCTACGGCTATAAGACCGACGGCGTGTACAGCACCACAGCCGAGGCACAGACCGACGGACACTACATACTGAAGCAGAACGGTGACCGTCAGTACTTCGAAGCCGGCGACATGCGCATACTCGACCTTAGCGCCAACAGCGGCGTGGCCGACGCCAAGGGCCTCATCAACGAGAACGACCGCACCGTCATCGGCGATCCGAATCCCGACATCTACGGCAACATCTTCACCACGCTCACCTACAAGCGCCTGAAGCTGCAGGCTGTTATGACCTACTCACTGGGCAACGACGTGTACAACTATCAGCGCTCGCTGTTAGAAGGCGGAAGCCTGTTCCTCAACCAGACCACAGCCATGCTGCACCGCTGGAACACTGAAGGCCAGCAGACCAACCTGCCTCGCGCCACATACACCGACCCCATGGGCAACTCGCGCTTCAGCGACCGATGGATAGAGGACGGCTCCTACCTGCGCCTCTCCAACGTCACCCTGAGCTGGAACATCCCCATACAGAGCACCTATCTGCAGGGCATCACCATCTGGGGCTCGGCACAGAACCTCTTCACCGTCACCCGCTACCTCGGCAGCGATCCCAGCGTATCCATGTCATCGGCTGTCCTCTCGCAGGGCATCGACCGCGGCTTCCTGGCCGCCGGACGCAGCTTCTCGCTGGGCGTGAACATCAACCTGTAATAAGTAATGAGTAATTAGAAATAAATAATTATGATTACCAAGATTAACAATTCTGTGAAATTGATGATGTGCGCAGCACTTCTCACTTCTCAATTCTCACTTCTCACGTCATGTGACGACATGCTCGACACCACATCTGAGCTGGTGGAGTTTCAGGAGGACAATACCCTCAACCACCCCACCGACTCCGTCTACAGCGTGCTGGGCATCGTGGGACGCATGCAGACCATAGCCGACCGCACCGTCATCCTGGGCGAGGCCCGCGCCGACCTCATGGTCACCACCGACGCTGCCTCGGCACATCTGAAGAACATTGCCGAGTTCAACTTTACCGGAGCCAACAAGTACAACCAGGTGAGCGACTACTACGCCGTCATCAACAACTGCAACTACTACATTGCCAATGTAGACACAGCCCTGGAACGCCGCGGACGCAAGCTGTTCCTCTATGAGTATGCCGCAGTGAAGGCCTTCCGCGCCTGGACCTACCTTGAACTGGTGAAAAACTACGGTAGCGTGCCCCTGTTCACCGAACCTGTGATGACCGAGCGTGAGGCATTTGCAGCAGCCACCAACAACTACGTAGGCATCAAGGAGCTGTGCGACTTCTTCATTGCCGACCTTACACCCTACGCCTACGTAGAGAAGCCTAAGTTCGGCTCGCCTGGCGGCTGGAACGCCGACCGCTTCTTCATCCCCATGCGCGCACTCCTCGGCGACCTCTGTCTCTGGGCAGGACGCTACAAGGAGGCCGCACAGTGGTACAACAGCTTCCTCAACGACCGCGACGACCCACAGATAGTGAGCTACAGCAACCGCTCGAGATGGACCAGCGTCAGCAACTTCTCACGCCCGCAAACAGGCTACAACGTGCGTTCCGATCGTGAGGTGATAAGCTTCATACCCATGGAGTCGCGTATCTTCGACGGTATCATCAGCGACCTGCCTAATGTGTTCAACTCCACCAACGACAACAACTACTTCTACCAGCTCACACCGTCGGCAGCCATGCGGAGCATTTCGGCCAAGCAGATATACTGCATGGAGTACTTACCGGTAGGCGGCACGCAGACCGACACCATCTACACACCACGCACGGGGCTCTCGGACGACATGATGATAGGCGACCTGCGCCTCTACAGCAACTACAGCCTCAGGGCCATGGGCGGACAAGACGAGTATTCTGAGTATAATGTACAACGCCAGAATATCGAAAAGATATGGACCGACCGTGTGCCCACCTATCGCACAAACATTGTCTACCTGCGCTATGCCGAGGCCCTCAACCGCGCCGGATTCCCGCAGTCGGCCATGTCGGTGCTGAAGTACGGTCTGTGCGAGGATAAGAACAAGGAGCGCATCGACAGCATTGAGCGCGTTGAGGCAGGAGCACTCATCAACTTCGATGCCACCTACTTCACCCGTGAGGCCACCATCGGCATACATTCCTTAGGTTCAGGCGACTCACACTGCAACGCCTATTACGACATTCCGATGCCCAGCACACAGCTGCCCACACGCCAGGACACCATCAACTACCAGATACCGCTCATAGAAGACATGATTGTCGAAGAGATGGCTCTGGAGGGTGCCTTCGAAGGCTATCGCTTCTACGACCTCATGCGCGTGGCACTGCGCCGTGGCGACGCTGCCTACCTGGCTGATCCCATCAGCCGCCGCAACGGACAGGTAAACGAGGCGCTGCGCCAGCAGCTCCTTAACCCCAGCAACTGGTACCTGCCTCTGCCCGCCATCATCGAGTAGCAAAAGCCCAAACTCAAGAGGGCCAAGAAGCTCAAGAGACCCAGTTGCCCACGTAGCTTCAATGTCCTCCACACATGGCCGGAACAACACACCATTCAGTGTTGTTCCGGCCTTTTTTAGTTTTTTGTTAACAGTATCTTTTGTATTTGTTACTTTTTTGCATGTATGTTCAAAAACGAAACTATAAGATACGGGTAAAATAGTCTATATGCAGAAAAATGCTTAATTTTGCAGTGTCAATAAGAAAATAAGTATTCTTCATAAGTTTAGTTGTTAGTTCTTCGCAAAGCGAAGCGGCCCATTGGCCGAGAGTAGTTGTTTTGATTTGAGGCAGAGATTGCCCAGAGAGAAAAGCAGATTTGGAACAATGTTAGTTATGGTAAAACTAATTGTGAGCGGTCTACCTGTATGTGAATATCGGCGACCGCTTTTTTGTGCCCCTATTTTCAGTTCAAATTCGCTGCTTAACGCCCTCCTCACTGCCAGCATTCCACAGCTGGGTCGATGGGTCACCTGCCAGCGTAAAAGAGCGAACAGGGGCAGAAGTTCGTTAGAGCGCAGCTGCTAAAGCAGAAAATGAAACATATAGAAAAGTAGACGAAACATACAGAAAAATACGTGTTAGCAAAAATTATTACCTTTGCAACGCAATAACACGACAACTAATACGTTTCATAAAAAGAAACACCTTAACAGTTTTACCATAACAATGACACGTCGATTTGTTTTTCTGTTTGTCTCATGTCTCATGCTGCTCACAGCACGAGCGCAGACGGGACAATTCATCCCCTCAGACCGTTTCTCATCAGGACTCATATCCAATCTCTGCCAAGACAGGCAAGGATTCATGTGGATTGCCACCGACTATGGCCTTAACCGCTACGATGGCTACTCCTTCCAGACTTTCCTCCACGATGAGAACGACAGCCTCTCGCTGTCGTGCAACACTGTAGTCAGCCTCTTCTGCGATCGCGACGGCCAGCTATGGGTGGGCACGAACACCGGCCTCGACCGTTTTGAGCCAGACATAGAGGCATTCACCCACTACCCCACCTCGGATGGCTATGAGCCGCGCATCTCTAACATCATACAGCTCGAAGACGGGCGCCTGCTTGTGGGCACCGCCGGCTACGGCATCTACGTACTGGACAAGACAACGGGGCAACGAGACACCAAGAAAGCGAGACAGCAAGGCGACGTGAGCGACCGCATACTACATCCCTACCCCCTGGGCGAGGAATACTCTTTTTCCTCCCGACTATGCCAAGACAACGAGGGACGCATTTGGCGCACTGGCTTCAGCGATGCTGTCACCCTGATTAAGGACACCGTGCTGTGCACCTATCACTCAGAGGTGGGTACACCCATACGCATCTCCAAATATGGCGACGAGATAATGGTAACATGCCAGCACGGCATCATGACCTACCATAACGGCCGGTTCGAGCGCTCCAGCATTGATCTCAGCGCCATATCAGCCAACGACGCAAACATCAGCAGCGTCACTACCAGCAGCGATGGCACTATATATTTAGGTACGCGTGGGTATGGCATCTTCCGTGTGCTGCCCTCAACGGGGCGCGCCGAACGAATAGAGATGGGCGCACTCGGCGTAGACCCCAGCACGGCAAAGGTGAGCACACTCTACATAGACCGCCGCGGCAACGTGTGGGCGGGCCTTGAGCGCAAGGGCCTGCTAGTGCTGCAGCAGAACCCCAAGCCATTCGCCAACTGGAGCTTTGAGGCGCAGGGCTTGCGCTTGGGCAGCACCATCTCCTCAGTGTGCGAAGGCGACAACGGCATCATGTGGTGCACCGTGCAGGGCGTCGGTGTGTATGGCTTCAACAGGCAGGGTCGCGTTGTGGCCCATCCACAGGCTCCACTGGCTGCCGAGTTCATCTTCCGCGACAATGAGAACCGCTACTGGTTAGGCACCGACGACGGTCTCTACAACTACGACCCGCTGACAGGCCGCTATAAGCTGCGCGTCACCTTCGACTGCGACATGTACAACGACATGACCAATGGCATCGATGGCAAAATATACATCAGCACCTTCTCGCGCGGCTTCTGTTCATTCAACCCCACCACGGGAGAGTTGCGCAACTTCAACATGAACGACGCCAACGATGCACGCCGTGGACGGTTGTGCAACAACTGGATCATGGCCATGATGCCCGACGACGAGGGACGCCTGTGGCTAGCCACGTCAAGCGGTGTGTCGTGCTACGACCCCTCCACCGACAGTTTCCGCCCCTACGGCTGGGATGTGCTGCTCCCCAACACCATGTGTCTCTCACTCTGCCAGTCGTCGAAGGGGCACATTCTCATAGGCACCGACAAGGGACTCTACGTCTATAAGCCCGGCGAGACAAAGGCAGAGCGTTTCCGCCACGACAACGGGCTGAAAGACAAGGTGGTGACCTACATCACAGAGTCGAACAACGGCGACCTCTGGTGCTCCACCTCCGCCGGCATCTGGCAGTTCGAATCAAGCAGTAACCATTTCATAGGCCACCTGGCAGGCAACGGTCTCACGAAGAAGGAGTACGTGTTCAACGTAGGCCTGCACACCGACAGCGACCTGGTGTGCTTTGGCCACAACGACGGTCTCACCGTGTTCTCGCCTACCGATATCATCGAAGCCCCCGTCACCCTCGACACGCTCCAGCTCACCTCCTTCCGTGTGGGCGACCAGTATGTAAGTGCCCGCACCGTCATCAACGGCGTGCAGGTCACCGACAAGGCGGTGTCCACCAGCACTCACTTCACGCTGAGCCACCTCGACCACACCATCACCATGGCCTTCTCGCCATTCAACTTCGAACCGCCCATGAACCTCAACTACGAATACCGCGTGAACGGCGGCTCATGGGTGCGCAATGTCGAGGGCAAGAACTACATCACCTTGGGCCACCTGCAGCCCGGCACCTACAATATAGAGGTACGCGCACAGCAGGGCGCCGTCTACACGCCGGTAAAGTCGCTCACCATCACCATACGCGCACCGTGGTATCTCTCCACGCTCGCCAAGCTGCTCTACGCACTGTTGGGTGCCGCCCTGCTGGTGTACATCTTCTACGCCTACCGCCGCCGCGCCAACCAGCAGCTCAACGAAGAGAAGATGAAGTTCCTCATCAACGCCACACACGACATACGCTCACCGCTCACGCTCATCCTCGCAGCGCTGAAGAAGCTGAAGGCCGAGGCCGGCGATGCCACCTCATCGGCACTGGGCACCATCGACCACAACTCGCAGCGCATCCTGGCACTGGTCAACCAGATTCTCGACGTGCGTAAGATAGACAAGCAGCAGATGCAGCTGCACTGCCAGCAGACCGACATGGTGGGCTTTGTAAGCAGCATCGTCAAGATGTTCGAGTATAACGCGCAGGAGCGCGGCATCACCTTCACCTTCCGTCACGAAGGCATAGAGCACCTCGACGCTTGGATCGACCGCACACAGTTCGACAAGGTGGTGACCAATCTCCTCTCCAACGCCTTCAAATACAGCAACGACGGCGGCGAGGTGACGATAGAGCTGCTGACCAACGACAACGGCAAGCACGGCTCGCTCACCCTGAAGGTGTACGACAACGGCATTGGAATGGACAACGACAGCCTGAAGCATGCCTTCGAGCGCTTCTATCAGGGGCAGAACTCGCGCCGCATCCACATCGACGGCACCGGCATAGGCCTGAACCTCTGCAAGATGATTGTCGACATGCACCACGGCACCATCGACGCCGCCAACCGCACCGACACCCGCGGCTCGGTGTTCACCGTCACGCTGCCCTTGGGCAAGGACCACCTGCAGCCTGCCGAGATAGACACCACACCGCCGCCCGCCAAGCTGCCTGCCGAAAGCGCACGCCAGTCATCATCGTCGGCCAAGCACCGCGTGCTCATAGTCGACGACGACGAGGAGATAGGACGCTACATAGAGGCAGAGCTAGGGCGACACTATAAGTTCACCCTCTGCCACAACGGCAAGGATGGCCTGAAGGAGCTGCTCACCGGCGGCGACTACGACCTTGTCATCTCCGACGTGATGATGCCCGAGATGGATGGCTTCACCATGCTGCGCATGATCAAGACCAACCTCAACCTCAACCACCTGCCCGTGGTCATGCTCACCTCGAAGGCCGACGTGGGCAACCGCCTAGAGGGTCTGGAGCGCGGAGCCGATGCCTTCCTGGCCAAGCCCTTCGACATGGATTTGCTCCATGCCACCATCGAGAACCTCATACAAGGGCGCAAGCGACTGAAGGGCCGCTTCAGCGGTGCACAACAGCCCACCATGGTGGAGCAGATAGAGGTGAAGGGCAATGACGAACAGCTCATGGAGCGTATCATGAAGGCCATCAACAAAAACCTCAGCGACAGCGACTTCAACGTGGAGATGCTCACGCAGGAGGTGGGCATCAGCCGCGCACAGCTGCACCGCAAGATGAAGGAGCTCACCGGCATCTCTACCAGCGAGTTCGTGCGCAACATTCGCTTAGAGCAGGCCGCCCGACTGCTGAAGGAGCAGAAGCTCAACATCACACAGGTGGCCTACGCCGTAGGTTTCTCTAACCTGGCACACTTCTCCACCATCTTCCGCCGCCACTTCGGCGTCTCGCCATCAGAATACGCCGAGAGCTAAAGAGTTTTGTAGGCGATAAAGGTGTCCTTAGGCACTCCCCGCGCGGGGAGTGCCTAAGGGGTCTTCTTATGGTTCCAAGTCTGGCAGCGTCGGCGCAACTCAGGCAATATCAACAGCTCTAGCTATGTGTCGGCAAAATGGGGACCCGTAGGCGCTCCCCGCCCCTATCAAGGGAAAGGCTACGGGTTCTTGCTGAGGCAAGCGAACAAGTTCGAGCGGGCGAGCTCTGCTCGGAATGGGGCAGGGGTGGGGTGTTGACTGCCCTCAATGTAATGTCTAACCTGCGCTTCTTCATATTACTGACCCCACCCCTGCCCCGGCTTCGCCCCACCGTCGCTTCGCTCCCCAATTGCTCCCTCCTCGCAATTGCCTACAGGGGCGGGGAGTGCCTACGGGACACGGTTATATTCCGTGCTCATCCGTGTTCTACCGATGCAGGGCTTGGCAACGGACGGACACGGTTATATTCTGTGCTCATCCGTGTTCTTCTGATGCAGGTTCTTTATGGCTTCAACTTAGGCTGAAATAGCCTTATTCCGTCTATCTTTTCTTTTAAAATGTTCATTCAGCAACAGTTGAAACAAAAATGAAACAATAAGAAACGAAAGGCAAGTATGTGTTTCGCGCCCATTCATTATCTTTGCACGCAAATTAGCAAACAACCAATTCATTTTTATTTATTAATTAAAAACTATCATTATGATGAAAAACTTTACCAAACTTTTCTGCACAGTGGCACTATGCCTCTTCGGCGTCACTGTAGCTAACGCAAAGGTGGAGCGGGTCTATGCCGATCTGACTAATCCCGCCCCCACAGGTCAGGCAAGATGGAGTGCTTCTGACAGCATCTTCAGTTGGGTTGCCACTTGGGACAATCAGCTCAAGAACCTCAAGCTTCCTAATGGTGACATTACAAAGTACAAGAAGCTTGTTGTTAACATCTCAATGAAGGAGGGCAGCCGAATTCGCGTGCTGTTCTACAAGGGTGGTTCAAACAAGACCCTTTACGCTCAAGACGGTGTAAATGAATTTATCATTGCCGATACGTTGAAAGCCATCGCTCCAAATGATTACAACGAGTTTCTGAAGGAATGTACGGAAATCTGCCTCTCGGGTGACAATGGTGCTGCACCTGGCTCATGCAAAGTCAACGAGGTGTATATGGAGACCTACCCAGAGAACGAGTCGGTAGAGATTCCTGATATTGAATACGAAGAAGATCCCGGCAAGCCCGCTGGCAACTACATCGACTTCACTGAGGCATTCCCCAGCCTGCAGCCGCGTATAGGCTTAGGTGCAGATGGACACCCCATCGTACTGGGTAATGGTGAAGTTGTGGTAGGACAAAGGAACAAGACTGTCATTGCCGACCTCGCCGACTACAGCAAGATAACCTTCGTCACCTCTCCCAATATGAAGCTCGTGCTCTACATGAACCATGAGGTGGATGCACAGCAGAACGCTGGCGACTATGCCGAGGCTGATGCCGGCAAGTACCTGTTCCAGGATTTGCAGGCCGACGAGAACGGTCTCATCGAGTACGACCTGACCCAGCTCGACAAGCAGGACCTGAACTGCATCTGCCTGCCTTGGGACAACAACAACAAGGGCACCGTATGGTACATCCTGCTCACCGAGAACAGCACCGACGGCATCCAGACCGTTAGCGCCGCCGAGCAGAACAGTGTAGTGTTCGACCTGCAGGGCCGCACCGTGGCTCAGCCCACAAAGGGTCTCTACATTGTCAATGGCAAGAAGATGATTCTGAAGTAATAAGGGTCTAAGCAAACATGCAACTATTCGTGGCAATGAGCGCAACGCTCATTGCCACGTTTCTTTTTGTGGTGGTGAAATAGACAAGGATACAGCCACTCCGCTAGCTGTGGGCAAGGGGATCAACAAGTCAGGCACCCTATCCCTGTACGGGGAGGGGCAGGGCTTACGGTGGCCTCTTATGGCACCAACTCAGGTAGTGTCGGCACAACTCCGACAGTGCCAACACAACTCAGGCCGTGTATCGGCACCAACTCAGGCAAGGCCAGCGCAAAGGGTGCCCGTAGGCGCTCCCCGCCCCTGTAAGGGGAAAGGCTACGGGTTCTTGCTGAGGCAAGCGAACAAGTTCGAGCGGGCGAGCTCTGCTCGGGAATGGGGCAGGGGTGGGGTGTTGGCTGCCCTCAATGTAATATCTGAACTGCGCTTA
>JAEEGF010996631.1_pt1 | contig 12620 bp, 13 predicted proteins | sample 9134171 | NCBI WGS metagenome assembly JAEEGF01 (sample SAMN16246542, study PRJNA631951) | gut metagenome | biome: gut microbiome; feature: rumen; material: AP-attached | host: Bos | place: Iran: Karaj | collected 2018-10 | reverse complement strand
GATACCCCCGGCATCAAGGAGTTCGGGCTGATACAGTACACCAAAGAGGAAATCCGCGACTACTTTCCTGAAATCCGGGCCTACAACAACCGCTGCAAATTCGACGACTGCAGCCACACGCACGAGCCCGGCTGCCTGGTGCAGGAGGCCGTGGAGAACGGTGAAATCGCGATGTCAAGGTATCTCAACTACCTCGCCATCCTCGAAGCCGATGACATGAAGTTGGCGGATTGGGAACTGGTGTGACATGGACTGAGGACTGAGGACTGAGGACTAATAAGATTCCTTACCTTCAAGTACTTAATGTTTCTATGCCTACAATCCTAAGTCTGAAGTCAAAAGTCCTAAGTCTAGAGTCCTCAGTCTTAACAAGCAGAAAACACTTCGAAACTGTGGTCGTCGTAGAAAAAGACGATCTTCTGTAATTTCTTTTCCTGCGTCACAGGGTTGCTGGCGCTTTTTTCACGCCTATTCATTGCGGCAGCGGGTTTCGTCCTTGTCCGTGTTTGTGCAGGGATAGGTGCTGATGCCTGTGAGGGTGTAGGGGCTATTGTTGACGATACCTGTTGTGCCAAAACAGGCTCTGTGACAAGCTCCGTTTCAATAGTATCGTTTTCAGAAGCTGATGGCGGTTCAGCAATATCTTCGCCAGACTCTTCCGTTTTTTCAAATTCGCCAAACAGATCAGTTTGCCGGTCGAATTTTGAATTCTCATCGGGATATGGATTTTGAGACATTTCGGACTTCTCTTCATTGGAGACAGGAAGGTTTTCTTCTTCCGAGCGGAACATTTCCCCCATCCCCATGATTAACCACTCCGTTGACAATTCCGGATACTTGGCGAGAATCTTCCTTGCCACATCCAGACTCGGCTGATTTCTCCCCGTTAACAAATGCGTCATCCCCGAACGGCTTATTCCAATTGTATCGGCAAAAGATGACGGTGACAATTGTACGTACTCAATTACTTGTTTAATTCTGTCAATCATATTCACAATTCAAATAGCAATAATTTTGTTGATGCAAAAATAGTAAAAACAGCAATAACAAGTCTATTAATTTTGTAAACATCTGTTGAAAACACAAAAGGAAATCTCCGAACAGAATAACTAACAATTTTTTCATATTGTTTATAAACATATAAAGTTATACATTATGTAATATGCTATAATAGATTTATTATAAGTAAATTCAATTCAATTAAATTACGTATAACAATATTGTTGATAAATATCGGTCTATATTTAACTATTTAATGTAAATAATAACTATAAATTATGTGGAAATCAGTATTTTAATATTATAATTATAACAAGACACCGCTATATGTTACTTCTGTTGATAATCTGAAGTAGTGATTTGATTTATTTCTCGGGAAAGTATGGATTGAAGGATTATTTGTTGACTTATGTCAACAAATAAACTTTACATTAATTCACATTTAGACCTATTATTGTATTTGACTGTATGTTATGTGTTATCTTTGTAAATTATCCGCTAATTGGTAAATCACAAAAGTAAACCAATACAGCCAATTGTAACCTAGGTATATTCTATCGGGATCACGTTTCAATATTCCAAATACAATATAAAAAACATGAAAAAAAATGAATTCTGAACGCGATAAAAAGCTATTTTTGCCGCCGCTTTTGAAGAGAACTCCCCTACCCTGCGAGGACTTGAGAAGATGATGACCAACGATGAATGGACGATAAAAAAACGAAGAATTTAAGGAATCCAAATTGATAGTAGTAATTAATAATAATGTAATGAAAGGAATATCTACGGTATTGTTGCTTATCTGTTCGAATGTTTTCATGACTTTCGCATGGTATAGTCACCTGCGGCTCCAGCAAACTACGACATGGTTCAGCAAATTGTCGCTGCCGATGGTGATTCTCTTCAGCTGGGGTATTGCGTTGATCGAATACTCCTTCATGGTGCCGGCCAACCGCATAGGCTACATCGACAACGGCGGTCCGTTCAATCTCTGGCAGCTCAAGGTCATCCAGGAGTTCGTTTCCCTCACCGTCTTCACTCTCATCACCGTTTATGTATTCAAGAGCGAAACACTCACGGTCAATCACCTTATAGGGTTCTGTTTCCTGGTGTTGGCCGTCTATTTTATTTTCAAGAAATAGGTATAGGATTTCTTTTGCGGACAGAAACGCTTTATTTGCTTCTATGTATGATGGCCGCAAAAGTCTTCAGGATGATTTTCAAATCCACCCAGAGCGACTGTTCTTGAATATATTTCAGGTTCAGCGCCAGTTTATCAGGCATGATTTCATGGATATAGGTCTGCTCCGGATCATCGGAGGCGGCGAGAAGCGCGTTCTCGTTCACATAACGGATGGATGCGTAATCGGTGAGTCCTGGACGTACCGATAGGACTTTCATTTGCTCAGGCGTATATAAATCCACGTATTTGCGCACTTCCGGACGAGGGCCAACAATGCTCATTTCCCCTTTCAGAATATTCAGAAACTGCGGGAATTCATCGATTTTGTATTTTCTAAGGAACCTGCCGCTTTTGGTGATTCTCGCGTCATTGGACCCCACTGTAATCAAACTGCCATGATCCGACTCCGCGTACATGGTTCTGAATTTATATAGGGGGAAATCCACATTGTGGCGCCCTACTCTCGTCTGCTTGTAAAAAATCTTGCCCTTAGAATCGATCACAATCACCAATGCAATCAGTATTCCGAAGGGAAGGCCAACGGAAAGTACAACCAACGAGATAATTATGTCAAACAGACGTTTCATTGTGACAAACCATCAATGGTATTTCCAATAGTCGTCCATGTCATTGCCCCAGTAATCTACAGGATTCGGATCGTAGATATCTTGTTGGGTTTGTATTTTGCGCACGAGATACATCCGCCAGTTCGGGTTTTGGACTTCGCCGTAAAGATTGGAATGCAACAGCTCATAATCGTTGCCTGTCAAGACGGGGTCATAGAACACGAATTTGACATTGGATTGATTGTTCAAGTAGTAATAGTCCCAAATCTCGTATGGCAGCGTGACCGGGTCGGAAGGAACCTCCTTGACATCGTTAGGTGCACCATATTGCAGATAGACACGCCCACGATCAGTCAGATAACCTTTCACCTGCTTGCTGCCGAACATGGATTGCACCTTATCGACCCTGTTTTTGTAATTTATCCATGCCTCTTCGGGATTGGAAGGATTACGTCTTAACCAGAAATTGTAAAAGAAACGTTGCAATTGGTCTGTAGGGACATCCTTTAACCGGTTATCGTAGAATTCGCGCTCCACAAAACTGGAAATCGGGAAAAGACATTTCACATTGTCAATCAGAACCTTCCTGTTCGTGTCAAATTCCACAAACGTGCCCTTGACATCCCATTGAGAATAGTCGTCGAGATTAAGTTGCACGGAGGGGTTGCTCTTTTGGAAGAACACTTTGTCCACCCAAAGCAGGCTGTCCTGCTCGTCAAAAAGGTTGATGACAGCGAAATAGTTGCCTGAGGGCAGGTTGAAGACATTGAATTCGTTACAGAAGAGGACCACGTCATTGGTGGGTTTCTCCAACGAAATGATGTTGGCAGGATTGACGGAAAGGTGGGTTTCCATGTCCTCAATGTAGCATTTGGCCTTCACCTTGGTATCACCCAAGATATTCCGGGTGTTATATACCTCAAGCGCAAACGGCAGCGTGTACTGCGATTCAGGGACAAACCCCGAGTACAAAGGCGGGAGATTATAGCCGTATCTCACGAAAAGTCCCTGGGATTTTGCCACCGACATCGATTTGTAGAGTGAAATCTTCGACGTGGAAATCTTATCCTCGGGAAAATCGAGCAAAATCCTGTCTATATATTTCAGCACATTGGTGTCTCCGCTGTTCAGATCCTTCATATAAAAATAAAGGAAATATTCCCCTTGCGGCATCGGGACATTCTGGATGTCCGCGAAATCAGGTTTTCCGGCACGGGTAGAGTCGTTGAACTGGTCGCTGCTGAGGATGTAATGCAGCTGTTTCACCAAGGTGTCATTCTGCATCATATCGACCTGAATCTCCACATCGGCCTCATACTTTTTCTGGTCGTTCAAGACATACTGCACCGTGTTGCCGCCCACAATGAATGTGAATTCAATATAAGGCTGCAAGTTGTTGGAACAATATGCCTTATGGCCGATGAATGTTTTCAGCCCTTGGGCGAAAGAAGCCGCCATCGCCAACAGCATGATTATCAAGAGGGTAATTTTTTTCATTATATATAATTCCAAATTAATTTTGAACCTGCAAAAATACAATTTTTGTGGTATCACACCTGCGTTTTTGGCTATTTATAATAATGAAGAGACGTGCCTTGGCGCGTCTCTTCTATAGAATATCGGTTGTAGAGACGCAAAATGCATTGCGTCACTACAGTGGTTACCGTAATTTTTTCATCAATTCCACCGTCAGATCGGCGATGGGCAGGCGGTATTGTGCCATGGTGTCACGTTCGCGGACGGTGACGGTGTTGTCTTCCTTCGTCTGGTTGTCGATGGTGACACAGAACGGCGTGCCGATAGCGTCCTGACGACGGTAACGGCGGCCGATGGCGTCCTTGTCCTCGTACTGCACCATGAAGTCCTTCTTGAGCATGTCGAAGACCTCCTGGCCGATTTCCGGCAGGCCGTCTTTCTTGACCAACGGAAGCACAGCCACCTTGTAGGGTGCGAGTTTCGCGGGCAGGCGTAACACCGTACGCGTGGAACCGTCCTCCAAGGTCTCCTCCGTGAAGGCGTGGCTGAACACAGCAAGGAACATACGATCCACACCGATGGAAGTCTCGATGACGTAAGGCACATAGTTTTCGTTGATTTCCGGGTCGAAGTAGCGCAGCTTCTTGCCGGAATACTGCTCGTGCTGCGATAAGTCGAAGTTCGTACGGGAATGGATGCCTTCCAGCTCCTTGAAACCGAACGGGAACTTGAACTCGATGTCGGTGGCGGCGTTGGCGTAGTGCGCCAGTTTTTCGTGATCGTGGAAACGATAGTTCTCGGCAGGGATACCCAAGTCCTTGTGCCATTGCAGACGGGTCTGCTTCCAGTATTCGAACCATTTGAGTTCCTCACCGGGCTTCACGAAGAACTGCATCTCCATCTGCTCGAACTCGCGCATACGGAAGATGAACTGGCGGGCAACGATCTCGTTTCTAAAAGCTTTGCCGATTTGCGCAATGCCGAACGGCAGCTTCATGCGGCCGGTTTTGTAGATGTTGAGGAAGTTCACAAAGATACCCTGCGCCGTTTCAGGACGGAGGTAAATCGTGTCGGCGCCGTCAGAGACGGAACCCAATTTGGTGGCGAACATCAGGTTGAACTGGCGGACATCCGTCCAGTTGCGCGTGCCGGAAATGGGACACACAATGCCCAGCTCTTCGATGAGCGCTTTCAAGCCGGCCAGGTCGTTGTTGTTCATCAGCTCCGCGAAACGGGTGCGGATGTCATCGACCTGCGCCTGGTATTGCACCACGCGGGTGTTCGTCTGGCGGTAAAGCGATTCATCGAAGTTGTTGAAACGCTTCTTCGCCTTCTCAATCTCCTTATCTATCTTATCCTCAATCTTTTGGATATGGTCCTCAATCAGCACGTCGGCGCGATAACGCTTCTTGGAATCCTTGTTGTCAATAAGCGGGTCGTTGAACGCGTCCACATGCCCGGAAGCCTTCCAGATGGTGGGATGCATGAAGATGGCGCTGTCCAGGCCTACGATATTCTCGTGGTACTGCACCATAGCCTTCCACCAATACTGTTTGATATTGTTCTTCAGTTCGACACCGTTCTGACCGTAGTCATACACAGCGCTCAAACCGTCGTAAATTTCACTTGAGGGGAAAATAAAGCCATACTCCTTGGCATGGGCTATAATCTGTTTGAAAAGGTCTTCGTTGTTTGCCATTTTTAATGGTTATTGGTTATTTGAATGGTTATAGGTATTTATTGACGATATGGCGTATTTGTTTATGTTTTGGTTTTCGTTAAAAGACTTAAGACTTGAGACTTAGGTCTTTGGGAAATAATATGTTTCTTCCATCTTTCATCATCCTATTCAAAGATAAACGAAATCTGCAAGTTTTTAGCCCTCAACCAGTTGATACTATTTACATACTTGTTTTCTTTCGCGAGCACGTTGATGAGACCAAAAGACATCTTCACTTCGGTGGAAAACTTGAAATAGGTGCAGTAGAAGTCAAAACCAAAACCTGCTTGAGCTTGAATATCAAAACGCCGGAGTTGGAGAATCACGCCAGCGCCAGATGATTTTTTTCCTTTGTTGGAAATCACATTAAAACTAGCTTGACCGCCTGTAATAACGTATGCGCGAATGTTGTTGAGCATTCTGGATGACTTGTACTTAAACAAGATGGGTAAGTCTATACATACAGCATCTAAGTTATCGGGTTGTGGAGGGTCTGTTCGATGATTGGGAGGATACCAATATATGTTCCCTGTTTCAGAGCTGCGGATGCCGTAGCGCATGTACGGAGCCCCAAAAGAGAGGCTTGGGATGAAACGCAGGTCAAAATACTTGCCAAGGCGGAGATTGGTGACAATACCAAGGCTTGCACCGCTAATGGCTCTAGTGTTGATAGCCATCAGTGAATCATAGTCAGCAAGGTTAGGCTTTGAGGAAATAGAAAAATCAAACAGATTGTATCCAAACAAAAAGCCAAAATGGAGTCTCTTTTTGTCATATTTCAACAGATTTGGCACTCCAAACTGAGCAAAGGAACTGATGGACAAGCAGAGAAATAAAACGGTAAGAACTGTATTTCTTGTACGATTCATATTACACTATTAGAGGGGATATTAACGAGTTTATGAGAATTTTAGTGTGTGAACCTGAAAAAATAACAATTCATAACCTTTTACAAGTTTTTGGCTAATTCAGATTTAAGCTGAGCGCCGTTGATGGGTACCACCCCCACATATTCGCACACGAGGCCGCCGGCCAGGTTGGAAGCGAGGCAGGTCTCTTCCACGGTGTGGTTTTTCAACAGGAAGAGCGTGGAAACGGATATCACCGTGTCACCCGCACCGGAAACATCGCTCACGCGGCGCTGGAAGGCCGGTTGGTGATAGAACTTGTCGTTCTGTCTGTCATAAAATGCAATGCCCTTGGCGGACATGGTCACCATCACCTTGTCTATGTTCTGTTTTTCAGCGAACTCCTTGGCAAGCTCATGGATCTCGTCCAAGGTCAGCTCCGCACCCTCCTCCACATGAAGTCCTTTCGACAGCTCCTTCATATTGGGTTTGAAGAGGTTCACATTGGCATAGTTGTTGAAGTTCTTTTCTTTGGGGTCCACCGCCACAAAGATGTTCTTTTTATGGGCAAAGTTGATGATTTCGGAAATCAACTCCTTGGAAAACAATCCCTTGTCATAGTCTTCAAAGATGACGGCGTCAATCTCGTTATGGTCGATGATCTGCTCCACCGTGGTCAGGAACTGCCGTTGCTCGCGTTCTTTGAGCTGCTGCACCTTCTCGTCATCCACACGCACGATATGGCAGTTGTTGCCGATGATGCGGTATTTGATGGTGGTGCGGCGGCCGTACATCGGGACGATGGCGTCGGAGGTCAGGTCGCAGTCCTCCATAAGGTTGTAGAAGACCTTGGCTTTCGAGTCGCTGCCGATGACGGAGCAAAGAATCGGGTCGGCGCCCAGGGACTTGAGGTTGAGCGCGACGTTGGCGGCGCCCCCCAGACGGTAGCTGCGGCTTTGCACATTCACGATGGGAACGGGCGCTTCCGGACTGATTCTTGACACTTTCCCCGTAAGGTAACAGTCGATCATTACATCACCGATTACCAATATTTTAGCATTCTTGAACTCTTCAAAAATCTGTTCTACATTCTCTATTTTCATTGCAAAAAAATTAGTCGGCAAAGATACACTTTTTTCGGGTTAATGGATAATGGATAATTGAGAATGGATAATTGCGGGAAAAGTGAATAATAACGCCGTCTTGGACGTTTTTTATCTTTTTTATTGGACGCTATTGCATTTTTTTCCAAAGTTGTCCATAATAGTCCTATGTTGTCGTAAAAAAAGCCAGATAGTCTTCCAATCCGAAAAAATCCTATTTTCGCAGCCCATTTTAGAACAGTCTGAATATGAAAAAAGCATACACCCTCATAGTGGGTCTCATTGTTGCGATAATAGCGGCGACCTGCAGCGTTTCCGCCCAGAAAACACAGGTCTATTACTATAAGATAGATGACAACATCTCCAAACCGGCGCTGCGGCTGACCGAGAAGGCTGTGAAAGAGGCGGAAGCCGGGAAATACGACTACTTGTTCTTAGAGCTGAACACTTTCGGCGGGGAACTGGATGCCGCTGACAAGATCCGCACGCTTCTGTTGAACACCAAAGTGCCGAGCATCGTCTTCATCAACAACAACGCGGCATCGGCGGGCGCGCTGATCTCCATCGCGTGCGACAGCATCTACATGATGCCCGGCGCCTCCATCGGGGCGGCCTCCGTGGTCGATCAGACCGGCCAGATCATGCCCGACAAGTACCAGTCGTACATGCGTTCGCTCATGCGCACCACCGCCGAGCACAACGGCCGCAACCCCAACATCGCGCAGGCCATGGTGGATCCCGATGTCTCGATTCCCGGCATCAGCGACTCCGGCAAAGTGCTGACATTCACCTCCGAAGAGGCTGCGGACAACGGTTTCTGCGAGGGAGTGGTGAACAGTCGCGAGGAGGCGCTGACTCAGGCCGGTGTCGAACAGCCCGAGATTCACGAGCAGGAGCTCTCCCCTATCGAGAAAATCATCAATTTCCTGGTCAACCCTGCCGTGAGCGGAATCCTTATCATGTGCATTGTGGGTGGAATCTGGTTCGAGTTGCAGGCTCCCGGGCTGGGGCTGCCCAGCATCATCGCCCTCACCGCCGCCCTGCTCTTCTTCGCCCCGCATTACCTTGAAGGTCTCGCCGCCCACTGGGAAATCCTCCTCTTCCTCGCCGGCATCGTCCTGCTGATGCTGGAGTTCTTCGTCATCCCCGGCTTCGGGGTCGCGGGCATCTCCGGCATTGTGCTCGTCATTGCCTCGCTCATCCTCACCCTGGTGTTCAATGTCGGCTTCAAATTCACCTTCAACCCCGAGTTCAACGCCCCTGCACATATCAGCAAGATGACGATCCTGGTGTTGGTCAGCACTCTGGCGGGATTCTTCCTGTCGTTGTGGCTCGGCAAGAAGCTCATCCTCGCCGAGACGCGCTTCGGTTCGTTGGCGTTGCGCACAGGTCTGGAAACAAAGCAAGGCTTCACCTCGCAGGACTTGCGCAACGAGCAATACATTGGTAAAGAAGGGGTTGCGCAGACTATCCTCCGTCCTTCCGGCAAAATCAACATCGACGGTGAAGTGCTGGACGCCACCATCGAACACGGCTTCGCCAACCCCGGCGACAAGGTGAAGGTGACCAAGTTCGAGAACGCGCAGCTGTTTGTGAGAAAGTGTTAAGGATTGTAGAGGCGTTTCAGGAAACGCCTCTACATGTTCCAGACCTCGGTTTACATATCTAAAATAGTTTTCGTGACCTTTTTACCGAGATTTGTCGCCCATTTCTCGCAATAGAACCAATAATACGACAACCCTTTCCGTGCCCTCAGTCTGTCAAAGACTGGCAGAGATGCCCAGATAAATGAGGGAATACCGATGACGGGCAGAAACAGCGGTCCAAGGATCAGCGACTGCATCGTGTGCCCGTATTCGTGAACCAAAATATCATACTGGAATTTCTCGCCCATGGCAACGGAATAGCCTGCCGGTTTTTGAGTGGTCAGGAAGACGAACATGCCGCAGCCGAGGCTGTCAGATCTATCCCAATAGGTCACTATCGATGTTCTGAAACGGCCATGCGGCTTTCTGACACAAATAAGGAAAATGATGAAGCCCAGCAGGTTCTGCAGCACTCCCCAACTCCATTGGATCAGAGTGCATAACAGGATGACAGGTTTCGAATTGAGAGAGGTGTTTTCCATTTGTTTTTAGAAAATTGCTTGGTGATTTATATCGAAAGGCGATGAATGATTAAGTGATTGTTCGAGATTATCATCCGACCTTCACCGGTTCACCCAAGAATTTGGGTTGTTTGTGGAAGGTCACGTCCATCACAACCTTCACTTTGGCGAGCAACTCGCGGATGTGGTTTTTCAGATAGGCGTGCTTCACCTGCACGTCGAGTGCATTGAACGCAATGGCATCCAGACCCGCGTGTTGTGCAATGTACAATGCCCGCTCGTTGTGCCAACGTTGGGAAATCACCGTAACGGAATCCTGCCCGAACACCTCCTTGCAGCGCACCATCGAGTCGAAAGTCCTAAAACCCGCATAATCCGAATAGATGATCGAATCGGGAACGCCCAACGCAACTAACGAACGACGCATGCATTCCGGCTCGTTGTAGAAAAATACCACCACGGCAAGACAAATGCCGATGAACCAAAGCATTCCTTTTCTTCGTTTTATATGGGAATCTGTTTTTTTCATTCCGAATCAATTTTTCGCGGCAAAAATACATTTTTACCGCATTACAACTTCACAACATCCAGGAGACGTTTCAGGAAACGTCTCTACATCGTTTATCTGACAATATGTTTAAAAGGCAAAAGCCACAACTTTCTGGCACAATATTTGCAACAATCAACGCCGTTAAAAATGTAAAAATATGCAGACAGGTAAAATTAATGTACAAACCGAGAATATCTTTCCCGTCATCAAGAAGTTTTTGTACTCTGATCACGAGATTTTCCTTAGAGAACTGATTTCCAACGCAGTGGATGCCACGCAGAAGCTCAAAACGCTCGTCAGCTTGGGCAAGGCCGACTGCGAGTTAGGTGACTTGACCATTGACGTGAAGGTCAACAAGGATGACAAGACCATCCATGTCACCGACCGCGGCATCGGCATGACCGCCGAGGAGGTCGATCGCTACATCAACCAGATCGCCTTCTCCGGCGCGGAGGACTTCCTGGCCAAATACAAAGGCAACGACGCGGCCAACATCATCGGCCACTTCGGACTTGGCTTCTACTCCTCCTTCATGGTCGCCAACCGCGTGGATATCCTCACCAAATCGTATCAGAAAGACGCTCAGGCGGTTAAGTGGAGCTGCGACGGCTCGCCCGACTTCACCCTCGAAGAGATCGACAAATCCGACCGTGGCACCGAAATCGTCCTCCACGTGGAAGACGACGACCTGCAGGAGTTCGTCAACGAGGACAAGTTGGTGGAGCTGCTCAACAAGTACTGCCGCTTCCTGCCCGTGCCCATCCGTTGTGGTATGAAGACTGAATGGCGTAAACCTGAGCCGAAACCAGAAGATACGGAAAACAAAGACGAGAAGAAGGAAGAACCGAAGGAGGAGGCCGTGCAGGTGCCGCGCATCATCAACGACACCGACCCCATCTGGCAGAAACAGCCCTCTTCCCTCACCGACGAGGACTACAACAAATTCTACCGCGAACTTTACCCGATGTCCTTCGAGGAGCCGATGTTCCACATCCACCTGAACGTCGATTACCCCTTCAATCTCACCGGCGTGCTCTACTTCCCGAAGATCAAAAACCAGCTCGACCTCAAGAAGAACCGCGTGCAACTCTATTGTAACCAAGTCTTTATCACCGACGAGCTGGAAGGTATCGTGCCCGACTTCATGAACCTCCTGCATGGTGTCATTGACTCGCCCGACATCCCGCTGAACGTCTCCCGCTCCTACCTCCAAAGCGACAACAACGTCAAAAAAATCTCCACCTACATCAGCAAGAAGGTGGCCGAAAAGCTGGAGCAGATGTTCAAGGAGAACCGCGAGGAGTTCGAGAAGAAATGGGACGACCTGAGCATCTTCCTCGAATACGGATCGCTCACCGACGAGAAGTTCTACGACAAAATCAAGGATTTCTACTTGCTGAAAAATACTGAGGGCAAGTACTTTACGATTGAAGAATACCGCAACATGGTGAGCGCGTTGCAGACTGACAAAAACGGAAATATTGTCATGCTGTACGCTGCCAACGCCGACGACCAGCACGTCTATATCGCCAACGCGAAAGAGAAAGGATACGATGTGTTGCTGATGACCGGTTTCCTCGACACGCACTTCATCAACATGCTGGAGCAGAAGCTCGAGAAGGTGCGCTTCACCCGCGTGGACGCCAATGTGGTTGACAAACTCATTGAGAAAGAAGAAGATGCGCACGTCTCGAAACTGTCTGAGGATCAACAGAAGCAGTTGAAAGAGCTCTTCGAGAAGCAGGTCGATGCGAAGTTGTTCACCCCGGAGGTTGATTCGCTGAGCGAGACCGACCTGCCCGTGATGGTCACGCAAAACGAGTTCATGCGCCGTTTCAAGGACATGGAGAAGGTTTCCGGCCAGCAGGGCTTCTACGGTGGCTTCGACCACTACAACCTGGTGATCAACGGCAACCACCCGCTCGCCACGCGCATCCTCGACGAAAAGGACGAGACAAAACGCACGCAGTTGGTGCAGCAGATGGTCGATCTGGCGATGCTCTCGCAGAACATCCGCACCGGCGAGAAGCTGAGCGAGTTTGTGAAAAGGAGTTACGAGTTGCTGTAA
>JAEEGF010857024.1_pt1 | contig 12620 bp, 11 predicted proteins | sample 9134171 | NCBI WGS metagenome assembly JAEEGF01 (sample SAMN16246542, study PRJNA631951) | gut metagenome | biome: gut microbiome; feature: rumen; material: AP-attached | host: Bos | place: Iran: Karaj | collected 2018-10 | reverse complement strand
GCGTTTCACACGTTCCTTGATATAGTCGGAGGTGTCGTAAACAGCCTGATACACGTACCATGCCCCTGCCTGCGCTGCGAGGTCGAGCACCTGCGGGTCGTCTTCGATGGTGTGGCTTATCCATTTCTTTTTCAGGGGAATCATCTCGCGGAAAAGGTCGAGTTCCCACTGTTTGTCCTGCGCCAGCGAGTTATCCACGATAAACAGGCGGTTGTTGTCGATACTTTCGAGGTCGGCGATGGTTTTGTCGATAGGACGCGGCCGGAAACAGCGTCCGCCGAGGTACGACACAGCACAGGGGTAGCAGCTGAAACGGCATCCGCGCGAGGCGTGGAAGAGGTCCACCATCTGCACACCCTTGTGGTTGTAGAGCTCGCGTTTGTAAAGGTCGCGGCGGGCGGGACCCACGGTGGCTATGTCGGGCATCTTGCCCATGTAGTTGTAAACCTTTTTCAGCTTGCCGTTGCGCCAGTCGTCGAGGATGGCCTCCTGACGGCCTTCGGCTTCGCCGAGGAACACGCTGTCGGCGTGGGGGATGGTCTCTTCGGCGTGTAGCATGGTGGAGATGCCGCCGAACATCACGGTGACGCCGCGTGCACGGAACCGGTCGGCGATGGCCCAGCCACGTTTCACCTGCGTGGAGAGCATCATCGAGATGTAAACAATTTCCACATCTTCGTCGAAATCGATCTCTTCCACGTTTTCGTCGGTGAATTTTACATCGACATATTCGGGCAAAGTGGCGGCAAAAACCACCGCGCCGTGGGGCGGCAAAGTGAAGGTGGTCTGCCCCGGAAGCTTGTTCCAGCGCGGGTATATAAGTCGGGCTTTGATAGTGTTCATCAGTTAAAAACTTATATTTTTACTTGTTATTACAAAAGTGCAAAGATACGAAAATTTTTCCGATTTTCCGAATTTCGGATTTTCAGAGGGTCAGAATTTCGGATTTTAAAGAACATTAATTTCCGTAAATTGCCCATATGATTAATGGTGAATTCGTGACAATTTCCGTAAAAAATCACGAAAAGATGTTCGGATTTTCCGATTTTCAAATGTACGGATTTGGGATACAAGTTTCAATTAGTAGATTCTTCATCTGTTTCAATCAGTCCCAACTTTTTTAATCTTGAAATAATTGCAGATTTCGAACGACCAAATTCCCCCATCATAACATTGATATCTGTGTTTTTCTTAAATAGAGTGGTCAAATAAGCATCATCTTCTTCTGTCCATGGATAATAAGCTTGGGAGTTTTTCTGCCTTTTTTCCTCTAAAGAGTATTTCTTTTCGCTTTTTTCTTCAGAATAATTCTGTTTCCTCGGTATTACTCCTCTAACTCCACCTTTCGGGTTTTTAACATCGCCCTTATAACGTGGTATCAAGTGAATGTGAGCGTGTGAAATGCTTTGTCCTGCGGCTTCGCCAATGTTGATGCCGACATTGAATCCATCGGGATTAAAACGTTCCGTCAAAATCTTTTTGCAACGATTCACCATAAGCCATAATGCCCGTTGCTCATGAGTAGTCAATTCAAAATAATTGTCAACGTGGCGTTTTGGAATTATCAATGTATGACCTTTGCTGACTGGGTAACCGTCTAAAAAGGCCACGGCGGTAGCTGTTTCGCTTACCAATTCCACTTTAGAATTCAAGTTGCAGAATGGACATTTTTTTACTTGTTCGTATTTCTTGTAATCGGTTTTGTTGAAATGCCTATACTCGTATATTTCACAGTTCTCGTTTGCAAAAATGCTTTTGTACGGCAAAATTACATTGCACTGATAGGTCGGTTGTTTGTGGACAAAATGTGTGCGAAAGCCTTCGCTTTTCAAGTCACGTCTAACTGTAAAATATGCTGTACCTGTGGGCTTTAGCAGCTCCGAAACAGACATCAGTACTTCGGCCTGTTCTTCGGGTTCAAGCACATTGAGAACATAGTTGCAAATTATTGTATCAAAGCGTTTTGTCGGGTATTCAGGGCGATAGTAATTGTCGTAGCCGACAATGTTGTAGCCTTCTTTCTGAAGTTGGTCGGTGTCGAAACCAAATCCACAGCCAAAATCAAGAATGTTGCCTTTTAAAAGGTTATGTTTCTTAAGCCAATTGGTCGGAAACGAAATCGAAGTCCGCTCTTTTGCTGTCAGGTGGGGATTATTCTTTATCTTTTTCATGGCTGCCAAATTTTAAATCCCATATTTTCGGCAATTTGCACCATCGGCGAAAATGTTTTTCTGAAAACGCTGTAAAAATCTGTTTCAGAGAGTTTTATCAAGTCAGAAACAGAATCGTAAACAATCAAATAATCTTCTAAAATGTTGTTATTCGGATTCTTTTCATATAGGGTTTTCAATGCACTGTGCTGAACTTTTGCAAAGGGTTTCAAATATATCTCCAAAGGCGGTAGATTATCGCTTTTCGATGAATTGATGCTCGAATCGGCGGGAATAAGATTCCATAGAAGATTGTGTGACACAAAGCTCCACGGGACAAAATGGTCTAAATCGTAATGTCTTATGTAAAGCGGTTTCCCTGTATATATGCAGTTTATACTTCCCACTGTTTCAATGTAAGAATTCCAAAAGTTTCGTTGTTTGGTCAGAGAATCCCTTTGTATTGGTTTTATGAGTTTCGACGGCACATCGGGAACATTCGGGTTGCGTTTTTGTAGGAATTCGGTCAAATTCCAAAAAGCGAAGTCGCGCAGTATTGTGTAATGCTCCGCCAAATAACCAATCCATTTTTCATTAATCACGATTTCGTCACCATAAATGGCATATAAACAATCGTTTTCAAATTTCTGGGATTTGTTTACCACATCTGCATCATAGGTGTATTTAATCCATGGCGAAAGGAAACGATACGGCACATTGAGGGTGAAAACCCGCAACAAACTTTTAACACGATTATTAGCCAAATTGTCAAGCAGAATCCGCTTAATGCCATCTTTATTTTCGTCAATTGGAATATTCAATTCTTGTTGTAGCAACTGTGATTGTGTATAAAGCGAATCGGCTTTTCCGAATGAAAGTTTGAAATAATGAATCGGATACCACGATTCTGCCACCATTCCGGCAATAATTTCCCAAAATGAGATTCGGGTTTTACGCTCTTTCACTACAATATCCAACAACGACACAAACCAATAGAACTTGTATGTGGCGGTTGTGTTGCCGAAAATTCCCGCAAGGCTGGAAATAGGAAGTTTGGCGTTTTGTGGCAGTGGCATAATGTTATTTGTGTTGTACGTTGGTTATTGCTGGTTTGGTTTTCTCATTGCCAATTGTTTCACTTCTTCGATTTCCTTGGCAAGTTGCTCGGTTGTTGGCAAGTAGAGTTTGTATTCGCTGGCAAGGATTGTCTTATTATCTTGTGGCAAGGCCATTTTTACAGCTGTGTCATTTTTGCTTGTGCAAAGCAAGATGCCTATTGTCGGGGTTTCGTCGGGCAACTTTTCGGTGCGGTCGTAGTAATTGACATACATTTGCAACTGACCTAAATCTTGGTGCGTAAGTTTGCCTGTTTTTAGCTCCACAACAACAAAACATCTTAATAGTCTGTTGTAGAACACAAGGTCGATGAAATACTCATCATCCTCTATCAAAATACGTTTCTGCCGCGCTACAAACGAGAAACCTTTCCCCATTTCAAGCAAGAAATCGGCGATATGGGTGATAATGGCATTCTCCACATCTTTCTCATAATAGACCGATTTGCGTTCCAATCCCAAGAATTCCAATACCATAGGGTCTTTGATGATTTCTTGCGGCGTTTCGGGGATGCGTTCTTTTCGGGCAACGGCAAGCACCGACTCTTTGTCGTTGCTGAGCAGCAACCGCTCGTATAGTTGGCTGTTTATCTGGCGTTCGGTTTCACGTGCCGTCCACGCATTGTTGACCGATTCCAGTTCGTAATATTCCCGTTTGTCTGGGTCGTCAATGGAAATCAGCATCTTATACTGGCTCCAATTCAATTGCGTCCGCACCGTGGACGCAATTGGGTAAATGCGATAGAATTGTCGGGCACGTTCTAACTGCCGTACTCCAAATCCACTTCCATACTCGGTTTCCAGCTTGTCGGCAAGTGTTTTGACAATGTATGCGCCATAGTCGGCACGCTCTTTTCCGTGCTGCTCTTCTTCAAAAATTCGACGACCCAAGTTCCAATACATCTGCACACGGCAAAAGTCAACACTGCGTACAGCATTGGCACGGGCAGTTTCTATTATTGCTCGTGCATCGTCTATCAGATGACCGCTGTTTATTTTGTTTATTTCCACGTGTTGCTAATAATTTGTAGCGATTAATGTTTCAATTGTAATTTGCACTGCAAAAATACACTTTTTTACCGAGAAAAACAAATAAATTTAGGTGAAGGCGTGAAGATGTGAAGATGATAAGATGTGAAGGGGTGATTAGCGTTCTTCTCTATCAAAACATTCACAGAATGTTTCTTCACATTCGACAAGCTCAGGCTCCGAGAGCGTAGCGTAAGTTACGCCTTGTCATTTTTCGACAGACCGATAGCTATCTCTTCGGGCGACGGGAGTGCGTCACGCAGAGGTCCGAATTCGTCAGCAGCTTGCTGATGATTTGCAATAATCAGATTTTTCAACAACTTGCAGTTTAATATAAAACAATGAGGAATATAAATCTTGGTCTCCAGTTTAATTGTGAACGCAGTGCGTTCGCAATTGAAAATTTTCTATTAGATGAGTTGCGTGGTTAGCGTTCTTCTCTATCGAAACATTCACTTTTGCGGAATCACTTCCCAGTGGCCGCCTTTGTCGGGACCGACACGTTTTATAAATCCGCCTTCCACTAGTTTCTTTATGTTTCTAGTGATATTCCTGCGGTCAATACCTATATTATCAGCCATTTCCAGAGTTGTGATATCGGGATTTTGCTGTATTAGATTCAAAATTTTCTGGGACGTTTTCTGGGACGTTTTTCGCAAACCTTTTGTCGGTTCTCCCTCCGTGCTTTTCTTGTATTCTGCAATCTGTTTGGTAAGGTTCTTGCAGTGGTGGTCGAGTTTTCGGTGCGGTTTTTGGGCGGTTGTACTCATGTCCCCCCAATGGCTAAAACCATGTTGGCAATAGGCTCTACCGGCGTTTCATCTCTTCCTCGAGCTGTTTTCTCTTTTTGGTGCTGAACCACAGGCCGTACACTTCGCTCACATTGTTGGCGGTGGTGAAGGCGCTTATCTGCTCCTGTTTCAGCCACGCCAGCAGCTGGCTGAACTCGTCCTTGCCGAGCAGCACCTCGAGCTCGATGCTTTTTTCGCCGCTGTAGCCGCCCACCACCTCGTAAAGGGTGCAGCCGCGGTGCAGGTTGTCGACAATGTACTTGCGTATGCGCTCGTGTTCTTTCGACACAATGCACACGCGCTTGCGGTTGCCCAGCGCCGCCGTGAAATAATCCACCACAAGGCCGTTTATCCAAGTGCCTATAAGTCCGATGATAACCATGCGGAAGGGGTTGATGAAAAAGGCCGTGCAGCATATCATGGCGCCGGCTATGCTTACCGAGGTGCCTATGTCGAAATGCAGGTATTTGTTCACAATTTTGGCAAGTATGTCGAGTCCGCCTGTGGAGGCGTTGATGCTGAACATAAGCGCCTGCGCCGCCGACAGCAGCAGCACAAAACAGCAGAGGTCGAACCACGGGTCGCCCATCACCGACGGGGTGCCGGTAACGGGATTGGCGTTGGCCACGTTATGCCACGGGAAAACCCAGTCCCAGAAATTGGTGAGCGGTCCCAATATAAGGGCGGTGTAAACGGTTTTAGCCCCGAACTCGTTGCCTATCAGCAGAAAAGCCAATATCAGCAGCAGTATGTTGATGCCCATAATCCAAGTGCCGAGGTTGCCGCCGAAAATATTGCTCAGCACAATGCTCAAACCCGATATAGTGCCGATGATAAGTTTGCTCGGTACCAGAAAATAATATACTGCGGCGGCTGTTACGGCCATGCCTAAGGTCATTATTACCAGCTCTTTCCAAAATTTGAATGTGCCCATATAGTGAACAAAATCCACAAGGGTTGTCTTGATGTCTTTTACCATGTTTGTCGTTTTTTTATTTGTCAATTACTATTTATAACGGCTTAATTGCTGTTTATTGTGGAAAATGCGAAAATTTAGGTTATTTTCAGAGTTTCTAATCGATTTTAATAATCCGAAGGATGTACTTTCCGATGCTTGACGGCAGGCCGCGGTTAAAGTTTGTGGGACATTTCTGTACAATATCACACAAAAATTGTATATTTGCATCACAGAAGGAAGTGTGGCTTCCGCTGAATAGTGTTGTAAAACAGACATTTGGCATGTTTTTAATGTCGAACCATATAATCGGACACAGAATGAAAAGAATAGTTGTTTTTCTTATAATCAGCATGTTAGGCGCACCGCTTTTTGCCGATGTTCTGGGCGAATACCATTTCGAAGGCACTTTGGGCACCAACATACCTATAGAGCTCACCTTGACGGTGAACGGCGACTACATCGTTGTTGGCGAAATTGTTTACACCAAAAACAAAAAACCTCGCCCCATACTCGTTGTTGGCACTGTTGACGACTACGACCGCTACAGCGTTTCGGAATACCAGCCCGATGGAAAGGTTACCGGACTGCTGTCGTTCAAAATCGACGAATCCCCCGCCGACGGCCCGATTCTTGTCGAAGGGAAATGGACAAACCCCAAAACCAAGAAATCTTTCGACATAAATGTGAAATCGGCCGAATACGACGGCCACTACTCCCAGTTCTACGACTACGCCTCCGCCGACGCTGTGGCGGGACAATACCAGTACAGCAGCTGGAACTCCACCGGCAGCGACGAATGCTACGGCGTGGCCAAATTCACCATGGCAGGAGAGCATAAGGTGCATTTCGACATATCGGTAACCAACCCCAACATGGCTGTCGGCGCCAGCACCCACGACCGTCCCGCCGTGCTGGGCGACTACACCTACAATTTCTTCTACTACGAAAACCTCAACGACTGCGGCTATGGCTTTTCGGCCCATTTCTACAAACGTTTTGTGGTGATAACCACCACCTCGCCCCAGCCCGAAAGCCTGCGCTGTTTCGGAATGGGAACCACCTTGGAAGGCGTATATATCAAAATCAAATAATCAACAAGTTATGAAAAAAACAATCATCCTTGCCGTTGCCTTGCTGACAGGCTTTGTGTCGGCGGCACAGAAAAACCTCACCATCGACCAAGTGTGCGACCGTTGGCAGAAAACCACCATGAAATGTTCCGACGGAACGATAATGGGTCTTGTAAAAGCCTTCAACAGCATGTTGCCAACCTACTCCGTATCCGAGTTTCTGCGCGAGGCCGCCCTGCCGGAGAATAAACGCAATTTCATCGTAGATATCGACAACCACAACGGCTATGCCAGTTTTGCCGAAGGCAGCGACGACGCAAGCTCCGAAAGCATGACGGCCTGTGTGTGGCGTCGCAGCAACGGCCACCGGCTGTTTGCCATAGCTTTCGACCAGCCGTCGTCGAAACAGAAGGCGTTTGCGGCGTTCTTCGACTTCGACCCCAAGAAAAACACCCTCACCCCCGAAAGGGACTATCTGGCGATGTTCAAAACTTCGTTCCACAACTCAAATTTCGGAATAATTCTGCCAAAAGAGGGCAAGGACGTAGTAATTACCGAGTACTTTATGAACTGGTGGATGGGACTCCGCCACATATATAAATGGGACGGCAACGGCCTTTCGTGGTCCCAGACGGTGGTGGACAACAGCGACCAGATGGATCAGATGTATCGCGAAGGCTTCTACTCCGACGACAAGCACCCCTTCACCCAGTACGACCTTATCGACCTCGACGGCGACAAGGAGCCTGAGCTGTGGCTGAGCTCCGATAATCTTGAAAATCAGGCTGTCTTTTCCATTTCCGAAGGCAATATCAAGCTTTTGGGCGGCAGCGATTTCAAACGGCATCTGCTTTTCTACCGCAATGTGGTGGGCGACGCAGGTGGCTGTGGCACAGGATGTTTCTACATCCATTACAATGTCTTGGAAAAGAGCAAGGTGAAAAAGTCGCTGGCAAATATGCAGACTTACAACATGGAAACCGACAAGCTTGACGATGAGTACGAGCTCGACGGCAAACCCCTCGCCAAAAAACAGGGCGACAACATGGTGAAATCCTTTGGCAAAGCCATAGAGCACACCCCCGGCTGGCGTCCCCTCGTTATTGCAAAATAAAGTGTTTTTCGACGCAAAAAAACATCCATATCACCTCGCAAAAAAGGCCGTAAAAAATATTTTCTGAAAAAAGTTAGCAAAAACGAAAAATAATACGTATATTTGCAGACGCTTTATTGCACCGCTTTTGTAGTGAAAATAGAGCTGTATTGTATTTGTAATATATTGATAATTAAATTATTGCGTTAATAAAAAAGCGAAAAGCAAAACGACGAAAACGCGTATCAAACAGTAAAAATATGAAGAAAATACTCTTTGCGCTGGTTGCAGCAACCGCCTTAGTGCTTACAAGTTGCGGCGGATTGTCCACAATGAAGAAAAAAGCCAACACCGTGCGCTATCAGGCCACACCCAACCCGATGGAAACCCAGGACGGCAAGGTGCAGGTGAAATTTTCGGGCGCCATTCCCGCAAAATATTTCGACAAGAATGTGGCAGTGTTCATTCAGCCCGTGCTCAACTGGGAAGGCGGTCGCATACCCCTCACCCCCATGCAGCTTAAAGGCGAGAACGTAGGCGGCGACGGCATTACCATCAGCTACGACAACGGCGGCCGTTTCACCTACTACGACAACGTTACTTGGCGCGACGGCATGGAGCTGGCCACCGTAACCCTCGTGCCCGTGGGCTACAACTGCCGCACCACCGACGACGGCGTGCAGTTTGCCTCCGATGTGATAAACAAACTGAAAGGCGTGGAACTCGACTCGGTGCTCCTCTCCGACGGCATTTCCAACATCTCGGCAATGGTGTCGCTGCAAGGCAACATAGCCATAGCCCCCAACAACTACGACAAACACCGCGGAACCACCATCTCCGCCGACCTCTACTATCCCGTTGGACAGTCGAAACTCAACTGGAACTTCGCCACCAACCAGCGTTACAACGCCAAACATAACTTCGACAACCTTAAAGAGACCATGCTCCGCGACGGTCTGCCCAAGCACATAAACATCACCGGATGGGCTTCCCCCGAAGGTGAGGAATCGGCCAACGTGGGACTGTCCAAACATCGTGCCGAAGAAGGTATGGACATGGTCAACAAAATGCTCGAAGAGGTGATGCGCCAGATGGCCGAACGCGCCAACATCAAAGCCGAAGACTACGAGTATTACAAATACAAAAACCTCAAGGAAGTGGTGATTACCTCCACCGCCGCCGGCGAGGACTGGACACATTTCGTAACCTTGGTTGAAAACTCGAACATCGAGGAGCGCAACGCCATCATCAACGTGGTGGAGACACAGCGCAACCTCATCAAGAGAGAGCAGATGATACGCAACATGTCGCTGGTTTACCGCGAATTGGACCGTGACATCTTCCCCGACCTGCGCCGCAGCCAGATAGCCCTGTTCTATCCCGAAGCCCGCAAAACCGACCAGGAACTTGCCAAGCTGGCTACCCTCACCCCCAACAAACTCACCTTCGACGAACTGATGTACGCCGCCTATATCAACTACAGCTATCCCACCAAACTGAAATACTACAAATGGGCTACCGAGAACCACAGCTCCGAATGGGCTGCTTGGAACAACTCCGGCGCCGTCTCCTACTACCTCGGCGACTACAGCGAGACCGAACGCTACCTCAACGTGGCCAAGGAGATGAACCCCAACAACCCCTGCGTGCTTAACAACCTCGGCCTGCTTATGGTTGCCCAAGGCGACTACAGCAACGCCAAATACTATTTCGACGAGGCTATTCAGGAAGGCAGCAAGGAAGCCGAAGAAAACCTCATCCTCCTCAACCTCAAACGCGGCAACTACGAAGAGGCCCTCGAGATGATGCGCAAACAGACCTGCACATACAACCTCGCCTACTGCCAGCTGATGACCGGCAACAACGGCAACGCCATCAAAACCCTCGACTGCTGCCTCGACCAGAACGCCCAGGTTTATTACCTCCGCGCCATCTGCTACGCCCGTCTGGACGACTTTACAGGCATCTGCGAAAACCTCAAACAGGCCTGCATACAGGATCCTTCGTACAAACTTAAAGCCAAAAAGGACGTAGAGTTCAAGAAATATTGGGATGCCGTGGAATTCCGCGACGCCCTGCGAGGAATCGAAGAATATTAAGACTTACATATAATTCTGAAAAAGAATCTAAAACGGTTTTCCCTTGCGGAAACTCTTTTAGGTTCTTTTTTTTACAAAACAAATTGTTTATGATAAAACGACTGATACCCAACCTGATAACCCTCTCAAACCTCACCTGCGGAGTGATAGCCATCTATTGCGCTGTGCAAGGATGGCTGGTTATTGCCGCATTGTTCGTGCTTTTGGGTGCTTTCTTCGACTTTTTCGACGGCATGACGGCGCGTCTGCTCAAAGTGCAGTCGCCGCTGGGCAAGGAGCTTGACTCGCTGTCCGACGTGGTAACTTTCGGCGTGGCACCCGGACTTATCGCCTTGACAATGCTTGGCGATGTGGTACCCGAAAAATTGTGGTGGCTGCCCTGCATTGCTCTGCTGATACCCGCCTTTTCGTCGTACCGGCTGGCAAAATTCAACATCGACGAACGGCAGACCTCCTCGTTTATCGGGCTGCCCACACCTGCCAACGCCCTGATATGGCTGTCGCTCGGCACTATGCACAAACTTGCTGCTTCGGGCGCTGTGAACAACTGGATGTGGTCGTTCGGCGGATGGCATGCCTACCAGAAAATGAGCGGTATGATAGAAAATCCGTGGTTTTTGGTGGCGCTGATAGTGCTGCTGTGCATAGCACTGGTGTGCGAACTGCCGCTGTTTTCGCTCAAATTCCACAATCTGAAATGGTCCGACAACCGTGTGCGTTACATATTTCTCATCCTCGCTGTGGCAATGATAGTGCCGCTCGGCGTGGTGGCCATCTCCTTTGTGATGATTCTCTACATATTCCTCTCGATATGCTATCCTCCTAAAAACCAAAATAATAAACACGATGATTGACAAGATAAAACAACTGGCGGCACAGAATTACGACGATATAATTGCCTGTCGTCGCCATCTGCACCAATACCCCGAACTTTCGCAGGAGGAGTTCAAAACCATGGAATTCGTTGCCGCAAGGCTCCGCGACTACGGTTTGAATCCCGTTACGGGGATAGCCAAGACCGGCGTTATGGCGATGATCGAGGGCCGCAACCCCTCGTCGTACTGCGTGGCCCTGCGCGCCGACTACGACGCCCTGCCCCTCGAGGAATGTACCGGCCTGCCCTTTGCCTCTGAGAACAAGGGTGTTATGCACGCCTGCGGACACGATATGCACACATCTTCGCTGCTCGGGGCGGCAAAAATCCTGACGCAACTCAAGGACACTTTCGAAGGTTCGATAATGCTTATCTTCCAGCCTTCGGAGGAGAAATACCCCGGCGGTGCCTTTATGATGCTTGAGGACGGCGTTTTCGCCAAGACAACCCCCAACGAGATTTATTCCTTCCATTGTCTGCCCGAGATGGACTGCGGCAAGATAGGCATGCGCAAAGGAAAATATATGGCCTCCACCGACGAGCTTTACCTTACGGTGAAAGGCAAAGGCGGACACGGCGGCACCCCCAACCTCGACATCGACCCCATAGTGATTGCTTCGCACATCATCGTGGCAATGCAGCAGATAGTGAGCCGCAACGCCAACCCCGTAATGCCCACCATTCTGTCGTTCGGCAAGATGATCGGCCTCGGCCGCACCAACATCATCCCCGACGAGGTAAAGATTGAAGGCACCATACGCACTTTCGACGAGGAGTGGCGTCTCGACGCGCACCGTCGCATAACACGCATAGCGCAAGGCCTGGCCGAGAGCATGGGCGGCAGCTGCGACGTATTCATCGATTTCGGCTACCCCTACGTCTTCAACGACGACGACTGCACCCAGCGTACCCACGACAACGGCGTGGAATATTTCGGCGCCGAAAACGTGGAATGGCTCGACATGCGTATGACCGCCGAGGATTTCGCTTTCTTCGCACAGAAAGTGCCTGCCTGCTACTACCGCATTGGCGTGCATATCCCCGGCACACCAATCACCAACCTGCACCGTCCCAACCTTATGATCGACGAAAAGTCGATAGAATATGCCATGGGATTTATCGCATACAACGCCCTTAAAGCATTGAAAACCAAATCAAAATTGCAAAAATAATGAAGAAAACATTTGTCATTACATTTTTCTGGGCTCTGAGCCATATCGCCTTTGCCCAGTCGCACCTCAACGTGCTGTTTATTGGCAACAGCTACACCGATGTGAACAACCTACCCTCGCTGATACAGCAGATGGGCTACTCCACAGGTGACACGATAACCTACCAGTCAAACCTGCCGGGCGGTTGCACTTTCGGCCAGCACTGCAACAACAACTCGATGACTCTTATCTGTCAAGGCGGATGGGACGTGGTGGTGCTGCAGGAGCAG
>JAEEGF011083059.1_pt1 | contig 12621 bp, 9 predicted proteins | sample 9134171 | NCBI WGS metagenome assembly JAEEGF01 (sample SAMN16246542, study PRJNA631951) | gut metagenome | biome: gut microbiome; feature: rumen; material: AP-attached | host: Bos | place: Iran: Karaj | collected 2018-10 | reverse complement strand
CCTCAACCAGGGTGCTGCTGGGATCAATAAGATAGGTGTTGTCAAAATCGTCGCCAGTGATACCCTCCTCAATCAGTTCCTGATCCGTTTTGACAGGAGAGGAGAATCCATAATTAAGGAAAATCCCGGTATCCGGACCAAGATATGGGTATGTGAAATCGCTCCAGGCAAGTCCCTGATGTACTTTACTCATGACCCACTGCCAGACTCTGGCTGCCGGATTCCCGTTGGAAGAGATTACTTCCGGGGTGTCGAATCCCGTCCAGACAACGGCTACATAATACGGTGTGACACCGGCGAACCAGCGGTCTTTGCTCTCACCGGAGGTTCCGGTTTTGCCGGCGACCGGAACGTTGTTCAGTTTTGCCTCGGAACCGGTTCCCTCATTCACTGCGTTCTTCAGCATGTAGGTCAGCACGTAGGCTGTGTTCGGCGAGAAAGCCTGAATGGTCTGCGGCACATTGTCCAGAACAATGTTGCCCCGGGAATCGGTGACCATGGAATAAGTGCGGCTATAGGTGAAGATGCCATCATTCACCAGAGCACAGTAAGCCTGTGCCATCTCACGCACAGAGCAGCCGTAGGTCAGCTGTCCAAGCGACATCGGCGCGTAAGAAGCATCATCCGGGACAAGACTGATGAAGCCGAGGCGCTGCGTCAGATAGTCATAAGAGGTTTTAGGACCGTTTGGCAGCTTGTCTACGATCTGCGCCGCTACCGTGTTCAGCGACCATTTCAGCGCCTGATAGATGGTAACTACGCCATAGTTTTCACGGCTGCCGTTGAGTGGATACCAGCTTGTTCCGGAGAGAACAATATTGGGGCTGTCGTTCACCATGGTATCCGGCGTGATCAGCCCTTCGTTGACGGCAGGGCCATAGCTGGCGAGCGGCTTAATGGAAGAACCGGGAGAACGCACGGCACCGCCGTAGTCCACGCCGCCGTCGACTTCCGGAACAGCGCGGTTGAGGCCCCAGTTGATCGTTTTCTCCCCGACACCCCCGCAGAGAGCCAGAATGCGGCCGTCATAGGGATTCATGATCACGATGGCGCTCTGGAACTGCTGCTGTGACCGGCCACCCTTCGGCATCTGGTTAGGATCGGAATACCGCGCATCAACGATCGCCTGGATGCGGGCGTCCATGCAGGAATAGATCTGATAGCCGCCGTTATACAGCAGATAGCTGGCTGACTTGTAGTTCAGACCTTTCTTCGCCATCAGGTCCCGGATCACATCGTTGATGACCACTTCTTCATAGTAGGTGTAGATCTGCTGAACAGAATCGGTGTTTTCCGAAGTCAGGTTGAATACCAGTTTTTCCGCGACAGCGTCCTTGTATCGTTCATAATCGATGTAACCCTGCTCATACATCTCGCGGAGAATAGTTTCCTGTCGCTTTTTGTTATTCTCTTCGTTATAGAAAGGATCATAATAGGTGGGCATGTTTGTGATTCCGACGATGGAAGCACATTCCGCAAGTGAAAGATCCTGCACATCCTTGCCAAAATATGTGTGCGCAGCAGCCTGTACGCCATAACAGCCTTCTCCAAAATAAACGGCATTCAGATACCATTCCAGGATCTCCTGCTTGTCGTATTTCTTTTCCAGTTCCATCGCGCCGAAGATCTCGGTCAGCTTGCGCTGTACGGTAACCTGATCTTTACCGGTCAGGTTTTTGATCAGCTGCTGGGTGATCGTGGAACCGCCGAAGTTCGTCTGCATGCGTGCGAACATTTCCACGAACGCGCCAGCAGTGCGATACCAGTCCACACCCTTGTGGTCGTAAAAGCGCTTGTCCTCAATGGCGATCAGGGCATGTTCCAGATCCTTCGGGATATCTTCATATTCGATATAGATCCGCTTCTGTGCACCGGCAATGGTTACGGCTTCCTGCCAGTTGCCGGCCGTATCCTGATACCAGATCGTGCTGGACTCGCTGAGCTGATAGTCCTCCAGAGAGAGATCCAGTTCAGGTGTCAGACAGGTTTTGACATAGTAGGCAAAAATACAGGCAAAGATCATGCCGGCGAGAATAAGAATGAGAAAGATCGTCCCGATGACCTTCAGCACGCTGCTGATCACCGAAGCGGTCGCATCGACCGTATACCCGGTCGCATCGAGCGCGAATCGTCCGGGGCGAAACTTTTTTTTCTTCTTTTTTTCTTCGCCTGCGGCTGCTTTTTCTGCAGTTCTTTTAAAGATCATAAGAGGCTCTCCGACTTTACGTGTTTCAGCCGGTATGAAGTATCCGACGCAGAAACACGAGAGATAAAAAGAAAAAAACAAAAACAGAAACAAGTATAAGGCACAAATTCCTGCACATTATAACATAGTTTGTCAACGAACGGTAGACTTCCGGAGAAAGTTTTATAATCGTTAAGATTTTCCCGGTTCCGCCTCCGCGGGAAAAGAGCTTTCTTTCCTGTCAAAACTCTGGTATAATAACTCAATCTCGGAAACCAACAGAGAACTGGAACAGGTATGAGAAAAGTGTTTCAAAAAGGCATCGCTGTGCTTCTTGCCGCCGTGTTGGCGGCAGGATTATCTTCCTGTGCCAATGAGACGGCAGTGAGTACGCCTGCGGAGGCGGAAGAACCGGCAGTTTCCCCGATGATGCCGTATACCGTGAAGACGGTTGCAGTCAGCGAAGGCGGGGAGAGCATCCGCATCTGGGACGAGCGGGATGGAGAGCTTCTGGCTTTCAGCAATGAGAAGATCGGAGAGGCGATCCCGGAGGAGCTTCTGGAAGATCCGGAGTATGTCTATGATGGGAGCTACGATGTATACGGAAACAGACTCTGCTTCATCGGGGAAAATGGCCATATCAGGCGCCTGGAAAAATATGAGCCGCTGCCTGCACCGAAAAACGATGACAAAAAAACCGAGTATAAAGCCTGGTCACGGCCGAGGGCGGCCCGCTTCGGCGATGAAGGCGAGATCGTTGTACTGGAAAGCAGTTACGAAAGCTGGTATGATCTCACACAGGAGGAGTACGAAAAGACGACCGATACCTCCCGCTATTTCGTTTCGCGCGACCGATATTATCTCCGCTTCCTCAACAGCAACGGAACGGAAAAAAGCACGGCAGAGATCAAGCTTTCCCTGCCGGATGATGAAGGACTGGACGGTAACGATTTCCTGTATGTTGGAGAAGGGATGTCCGCAGTCACACACGGCGAACAGATTCTCGTTTTTGATAGGAAAGGCAGCATCCGTATGGAAGTGACGGCGCCTTTTCCTGTTCGGCAGTTGTGCGCCTTGGATAGGGAACAGTTCGCGGTGATCTTCCAGACGGAAGAAATTGGATACTGCAGCTGTGTGAATGTGAACACGCAGACGGTTTCTTCGGCTGTCGAGGTGCCGCTGGAAGCGTATGGGTTCACCCGAGGTGCGAAAGAGGATACACTCCTGTTTCTCCGGGGAACGGAGCTGTTTGTGCTTTACCTTTCCAACGGAAGTATTAGCAAACGTACGTCACTGCTGACGCTGGGCATCGATCCTTCACAGCTCGGCTGGCTGTCGGAAAAAGAGGACGGAAGTTTTCTCCTTCTGCGATACAGCATCGGCGGGCTGCGTGATCCGCAGAGAACGGATCTGCTGAAAGCTGTCCCGCAGAACCCGGAGACAGCAGAGAAAACAGTCGTTACAATAGGCTTTCTGCATCTCTCCGGAACGCTGCGTCAGGCGATCCTGTACTTTAACAGTATGCAGAAAGATCTGGTGCTCTGTCCGCTCGATTACGCAAATTATGCTTCCCATGAGTATCCGAATGCCGGCCGTGATCTGCTCCTGACCGACTGTAAAAACGGAAAGGGCCCGGATATTGTGGTGTTGAACGACCTGCCGTTTGAGACATTTGCAAAGGAAGAGATGCTGATTGATCTTTTGCCTTTTGTAAAAAAAGATCCGAATTACCGGATCTCCGATACTTATGAGAGCGTATGGAACGCGCTGAAGACCCAGGACAGGCTCCTGCGGCTCTGCAGCACGTTTACCGTTCAGACACTGGCCTGTTTTGAAGACATGATCTCGGGCTGGGAAAGTGTGGACCTTACCGCACTGCAGTCGATCCGTGCAGGCATGCCGCAGAACGGAAACGCGTTTGCCCCATACTATACTTCCAACAGGCTCCTGCGAGAACTTTTCATCGTAAGAATGCAGCAGGAAGACAGGATGACGGAAGAGGAACTCCGGCAGATGCTGAGCCTTTCTGCCGGAATGCATCGTGTCTACAACGCGGATGCTTTTCTGAGTCAGGATACCGGAAGCGAGGAGAAGAGACTTTATGACGGGCGCCAGCTGTACCTGAACGCTTCCGTTGCGTCAACGGAAGATCTGAAGTGGTACGATTCCTACTTTTCAGATCGAGCGGCTTTCCCGGGCTGGCCGATGGCAGATGGGGCCGGATCCGTTGCCCGCGTGGAGGACTGCCTCGCCATTGCTGCATGCAGCGAAAGGCCGGAAGACGCGTGGAAGTTTGTGAGAGTGCTGCTGGATCCTGACTATGAAAAGCAGTGCTATGGGATCCCGCTGAACAGAAAAGCGTCTGAAGACCTGATCAGGGAAGATAAAGACAGCATCATCTACCGAATGACAGAAGAGGGAGAATACGAACTGGACGACGACGGCGAAAAGATCGAGGCCGCCCACAGCGTCTGGTACTCTCCGGAATGGCGGGAACACGGCGTTTACGCGCTGAAAGAAGTACAGGCGGAGAAATACCGTACGCTGATCGCCTCCGTCATAGCGGTGGAAGATACATATAAGAACAGAGCGGAAGCGCTTGCGTCTCTGGCAGAAATGTTCTTTGCGGGACGGCAAGGGCTGGAGGAAACAGTAAAACAGATGCTGGCTGCCGCGTGACAACGGCGGTCGGGAAAAGAGGAAAGAATATGCACTCACACGAAGAGATCCTGAATAGAGTACGGGGACAGATGCCGGCCGACCGTCTTCTCTGTGATCTGGCTGACCTGTACAAGATTTTTGGCGATACTACGCGGATGAAGATCCTCTATGCACTGCTGGAATCGGAAATGTGCGTCTATGAGATCACGGAGCTGCTTCACATGGAACAGTCGGCCATTTCGCACCAACTGCGTATTCTGAAAAACGAAGACCTGGTAAATTTCCGCCGGGAAGGAAAAACAAAGATTTATTTTCTTTCCGATGACCATGTGCGTACCATCATAGCGCAGGGGTTCGAGCATCTGCAGGAGCGGCAGGAAGGAGACTGAGAGATGATGGAGACGATCATATCCTCAGCTGACATCCTGATTCCCAGAGACTGCGATATGACCAAATGGAGCGTCGTGGCATGTGATCAGTTTTCCTCCCAGCCTGAATACTGGGAGGAACTGGAGAAGATGATAGGAAACGCGCCGAGCACGCTCCATATGATTCTGCCGGAAGCGTACCTGACGCGAAAGAACCCGCAGAAGGAAGCGAAAGCGATTCGGGAGACCATGAGACAGTATCTGAGCGAAGGGCTGTTCCTTGAACTGCCAGACAGCTTCCTTTATCTGGAACGGAAACTGCCCGGAGGCGATGTGCGGAAAGGGCTGATAGGCGCGGTTGATCTGGAAGCGTATTCCTGCGAGCACAACGCCGATTCACCGATCCGTGCCACGGAAGACACCGTGCCTGAGCGTCTGCCGCCGCGGATCGAAGTCCGGCGGAGCGCGCCTCTGGAAATGCCGCATATCATGGTGTTTCTGGACGATGAGCGCAAGATAGTTCTGGATAGTCTGGCTGCGAAGAAGGGGAATTTTCCCCGCGTGTACGATTTTGAACTTAACGGTGGCGGTGGGCACATCACAGGCTGGCAGATCACGGGCTATGCTCGCGAAACGCTGAAACGGGATCTGGCGGACTATGAGAATGAGACTATGAGCCGGTATCCCGGAGAGAAACCGGTCTGTTATGCCGCGGGCGACGGCAATCACAGCCTGGCGGCAGCCAAAGAATATTGGGAAGAAGAAAAGAAAATCGGATTGACAGAAGAAGAATTCCGGAAGCATCCGGCTCGTTTCTGTCTCGTTGAACTGGTCAATATCCATGACAATGCCGTTACCTTTGAACCGATCCACAAAGTCCTGTTCGGTACTGAAGCTGCGGCTTTTTTTGAAGAAGCAGCGGTATTCTGGCAGAAAGCGGGAGATGCGGTGGGACGGGGAAAAGCGATCCGGCTGATCACGGCGGCGGGGGAAAAAACGATCACGGTCCGCGGAATGACTATCGGACAGCTGATCGGAGAAGCTGAATCCTTCTGCCTGAACTACTGTAAGGCACATGGCGGAACAGTCGATTATATCCATAACGACGAAACAGCCATCAACCTGGGAAGCAGACCGGACGGAGCGGCTGTGCTGCTGCCGCGTATGGAAAAAGCAGAACTGTTCCCATCGATCGTCCGTTCCGGCCCGCTTCCGAGGAAAAGCTTTTCCATTGGGCATGCGACAGAAAAACGCTATTATCTCGAGTGCAGAAAGATCAAATAAAACATTCCTGAGCACATCCGGAGAGTCCAGAAACAGTTCAGGGACAGGACAGAAATAAAGGAAGAAAACAGTTGAAGGGAAATGCGGAGATCAGAATTCCGCCGGGAGCGGAAACAATACTGCGCATGCTGAATGAAGCGGGACATGAAGCTTCCGTTGTGGGCGGCTGCGTGCGCGACGCGCTGCTCTGCCGCGTCCCACACGACTGGGACATCTGCACGTCAGCAAAGCCAACGGAGACAGTGGCTGTGTTCAGCGGACAGTTTCCAGTCATCGAAACAGGGATTCGGCACGGTACGGTGACGGTCGTTGTGGCGGGGGAAGCGTTTGAAATCACAACCTATCGTATCGACGGAGCGTATGCCGATAACCGCCATCCTGACAGCGTGAGTTTTACAACATCACTGAAAGAGGACCTGGCCCGCCGCGATTTCACGATCAATGCCATGGCATACAGTCCGTCAGATGGTCTGTGCGACCCTTTTCACGGCAGAGAGGATCTTGCCGCCGGCTGGATCCGTGCTGTCGGTGATCCGGGACAGCGTTTTCACGAGGACGGCCTGCGCGTGATGCGCGCGCTTCGTTTTTCCGCGACCTATGGATTCACGATCGAACCGGCGACGAGCGCAGCTGTCCAGGCATGCAGAAATCTGCTGAAGAATCTTTCGGCTGAACGGCTGCGCGATGAGCTGTGTAAACTGTTGATGGGGAAGGATGCCGAACGCATCCTGCTCGATTACCGGGAAGTAATGGCTGTTGTGATCCCGGAACTGGAGTCCTGTTTCGGCTGCCCGCAGAACAGTCCGTGGCATGATCTGGATGTTTACAGCCATCTGGTCCGCAGTGTTGCGCTGGCGGAAGAAGACCTTATAGTCCGGCTCACCATGCTGCTGCACGATATCGGGAAACCGGCCTGCCGTTCGACCGATGAGAACGGGATCGGCCATTTCTATGGTCATGCCTCTGTGAGCGCCGCCATGGCCGATGAGATCCTGCGGAGGCTTCGCTTCGCTAATGAAACACGAGCTGCCGTAACGCAGCTCGTGAAATGGCATGATGTATGCTGTGAAAGAGAAGAAAAAGCGGTGCGACGGCAACTCAGCCGGCTCGGAGAAGAGCAGTTTCATCGGTGGATCAAAGTGCAGCGGGCTGACGTGTTCGCACAGGCGCCGAGAGAGCGGCAGAAACGGTTTGCAGAGCTTGATGAACTGGAAACACTTGCTGCCGGCATCCTCGCGGAAGAACAGCCGCTTACCCTGCGCGATCTTGCCGTAAACGGAGATGATCTGATCGCGTTGGGTATAGTGCCGGGACCGGAGCTCGGAGCTGTGCTGCAAAAGCTGCTGGACCATGTGCTGGAGGTTCCGGAAGACAACACAAAGGAAAAACTGCTCCGGATGTTATCGTAAAGATGAAAAAGGATCGTTATTGCCGCCGGAGAGACTGGTGAAATTCAGACTGCCGGAGACATGATCGGACATAGCCTGCCGGGCAAGCACCGGAAGACGCATGCGGATCGCTGAGGCGATAGATGTGTGGTTGTATTTCACATTGGTGAGCCATGGGTTGTCATCATTGGAAACGCGGGCGATGAATTCCAGCATTGAGCTCTGATACCGGGTCAGGTTCGGCAGGATCTGGTCGTAAGAACGGATCAGATAAGGGTTTCCGCAGGAATCGATGATCAGACGGTGGAACGGCATGTCGGTTTCTTTCATGCCGGGAATATCGTGGTTTTTGACACAGATCCCAAACGCCTGAGCGAGACTGTCCAGCTTGAGGACCGTTGCATCGTCAGCATTGTAGGCGCAGAGAAAGGCCGCTTCACTCTCAATGGCGTCACGCACCTGATAAAGGCTGATCATGTCGTGAAGATTCAGCCCGAGCACAAAACTGCCCGGCTGATCAGGCCTGGTCACAACGAAGCCGAGATCTGTCAGTTCTCCGACTGCCTCAACCACGGGGGTGCGGGAGATTCCAAGCTGTGAAGCGATCTGATTGATGTTCAGCTTCGCACCGGGCAGAATCTCCAGATTGAGGATCTCTTCATACAGCATGTTCCTCACAAGATCTTTCAGCTTTGCGTCCGGATTTTGTTCCATGCTCCGCTGAAGCATATATTTATCCATAGGACTCATCCTTTTCCTGATTATTCTGAATGTCATCACTATACAACGAAAACCGGGCGGCCGCAACGATTATTCATAATTCCTCCATCCATCTTCAGAATTCTGTGATATAATACAGCTTAAATGATAAACAACAGAAAGAAAGGAAGCGCAGAGAAAGAGATGAGCATTGACAGAGTTGCTGTGAAGAACAGAGCAAAAAATCTGGTTCGTACAGCCAGACCGAGCATGCTGACAGCGGCCCTGCTGCTGGTGCTGCTGGGCGCGGTCATCAACTGGCTGTCATCACGGCTGGTGGGCCTGACAGCAAACCAGGTCAGCACGATGCTTGAAAACTATCAGGCGGGTAATATGGCGGCGGCTTATTCCGTGGTAGAACGTTCGTCTCCATCGTCAATGGAGCTTCTGCTCGATCAACTGCTCCAGCTGGCGTTCCAGATCATAGGCGTCGGATTTACCATTTTTGTTGTCAACACTGTCCGGCAGACCGGGCCGGTGTACGGAAACCTTCTTGATGGTTTCACCATGATGCCGAGGCTCCTGTTCCTTTTGATCCTGAGATATATTTTCATCGTTCTCTGGTCACTGCTGTTTATCGTTCCGGGCATCATCGCCGCTTATAAATATCGCTTTGCGGTCTATCTGATGATCGACCATCCGGAATGGTCGGCATTGGACTGCCTGCGGGAATCCAAACGCATGACACAGGGATACAAAGGACAGCTGTTTGTGTTGGATCTCTCATTCCTGTTGTGGTTGATCCTCTGCGCGCTTCCCGTTATCGGATATGCGGCACAGATCTATGTGACGCCATATAAGGAAGCGGCACATGTGTACTACTATGAGACCGTAAAGGCGGACAAGCTCGGCAGGGAAGGATTCTCATACAGCGTTTAAGAAAAAAAGACGCAGGCTACGAAAAGAGCCTGCATCTTTTTGGCCTCAAAGCAGCGAAAACAGCTGCGGTTTCAGTTTGTATTTTACACCTGACACAAGACCCATGGCGGCGAACATGGTCACCATGGAAGAGCCTCCGTAACTGAAGAAAGGCAGGGTGATGCCGATTACGGGGGTAATGCCGATGCACATGCCGATGTTGATGAACGTCTGAAAAGCAACGGCGGCAGCGACGCCGATGCAGAGGAGCGTATCGAAAGTGCGCCCTGCGCTCAGACCGATGCGCGCGATATGAACCATAACGATCAGGAGCAGCAAGAGCACGATCAGACATCCGACCATCCCGAATTCCTCACCGACACAGGAGAAAATAAAGTCGGTATGTTTGCCGGTGAAGACTGTATAGCGGTGGGCCGCGTCCACACCGGTAAGACGCCCGGAAGCAAGCGTCAGCTTGCTCTGTGTCGTCTGCCAGGTGATGCCCCAACCGTCGGGATCAATGGAGGGGTCATAGGGGGCGAGAAGACGCTGCTTCTGATAAGGCTTCAGAAAATACGTCCAAAGAAGCGGGATAGCCGCGGCTACGGCGGCTCCGCCGAGAGCAAACCAGTACAGCTTGACGCCGAGCGCAAAGAACATGGCAAGAAAGATCAGCAGGATGATGGCGGCGCTTCCCAGGTCCGAGGAAACAACGACGATCAGGCCGAAAACGATCACAAAATGGCCGGCCATCTGAACAACGGAAGCAAAGGCGTTGATGTCCTTATGTTCTTTCAGGTAAGTCATCTGTTTGGCTGAGACAATGATATAGATGACCTTGATGACCTCAGAAGGCTGAACGCCGATACCGGCAAAACGGATCCAGCTTTTGTTGCCGGTGCCGCTGTCCTGCCCAAACAGGATAAGAGCGACGAGAAGCAGTATATTGATGGCGCACAGAAGTTTCCATTCCCTGGCAAGCAGATCTGCGTCGATGAACGTGAACACCACAAAAGCGATCAGCCCGAGAAACAGGGAAAAGACCTGGACGATGACGCATTTGATCGAACTGTCGACCCAGCCGGAAGCTTCCATGGCAATGGTCGCGATCCGAACCATATAGATCCCAAAGAGCGAGCAGATGATACACATGATCAGGAGAAAAATATCTGCGCGTTCCCAGAACATTTTTGCGTATTTTTTAATTTTATTGATACTCAAACACCGCCCTTCCGCGGATAACGGAAAAACAAAGCCTTCAAAACAGGCAGACGGTATTCTATCATACTCTTTCCGAATATGCAATCACAGGGATATAAAATTGACAGGCGGAATGAAAAATGATAAGATACATTGATACTGAGCTGGTCGAAACAGGAAGGATCATTATGGAGAAGCAATACCTCTCCCGCAGCGAGCGGGATACGGAAGAGATCGGGGCGGCTTTTGCCGAAACACTGAAGCCGGGAACCGTCGTTGCTCTTTACGGTGAGCTTGGCGCGGGGAAAACAGCGTTTGTCCGCGGCATGGCGCACGGGTTGGGTCTCTCCTGTAATGTATCCAGCCCCACGTTTACGATCGTCAATGAGTATTGCGGCGAGCGGGAACTGATCCATTTCGATATGTATCGCCTCTCCGGTTCAGATGAACTGTTTGAGATCGGATGGGAGGACTATCTGGCACGCGGCTCGGTGTGTGCCGTGGAGTGGAGCGAGAATGTGGAAGACGCTTTTTACGGAGACGAGATCAGAGTCACCATCGAAAAGCTTTCACCCGAAGAGAGACGCATCACCATCGAGGAGGGCGGAGCATGCTGACACTGGCATTTGAGTCTTCGGCGAAAGCGGCGTCGGTCGCGTTGTGCGAAGGGGAAAAACTTCTGGCCCAGAGTACACAGAATCTCGGCCTTACCCACAGCCGTACGCTGCTCCCCATGGCAGAAGCGATGTTGAAAAACGCTGAGGTTTCTCTTGATCAGGTAGATCTTTTTGCTGTTGCCCATGGGCCCGGCTCCTTCACCGGGATCCGCATCGGAGTCTCCACCGTCAAAGGCCTTTCCTGGGCATCGGGAAAGCCCTGTGTCGGCGTGTCGACATTAGAAGCACTGGCGTGGAACGGAGTCGCTGCCGGCGGTCTGATCTGCCCGGTGATGGACGCGAGACGCGCCCAGGTCTATAACGCGTTGTTTTCCGTGTCTGACGGGAAACCGCTCCGCCTCTGCATTGACAGAGCCATTGCTCTGGAAGAGCTTTTCGCGGAACTGCAGAACAGAAATGAGATCCCGCTGCTGCTCGGCGATGGAGCCGGGATCACAGCAGCGTATTTTAGAGATCACAGCATCCCTTATCGCATGGCGCCGGAAAACATCCGGTGGCAGAGCGCCTGGGGTGTTGCCATGGCGGCAATGGACCAGAAGCCGATCTCCTCGCAGGAACTGCTGCCCGTTTATCTGCGGCTGTCGCAGGCGGAACGGGAACGGCAGGAACGGCTGCATCTTTCTTAGCGCAGATTCCCACTCAGGGATTGTATTCTATAAACATTACCGCCGCTGTGTCTTCTGCATGGCCGTGCAGCACAGCGGGGACAAAAGGAGAAAAAACTATGAGCAACGTTTGCGTCTTCGACCATCCCCTGATCCAGCATAAGCTTTCCATCCTGCGCGACGAGAAAACGAGTGTGAAGGAATTTCGCGAGCTGATCTCGGAAATCGCCATGCTGATGTGCTACGAAGCAACCCGTGATCTGCCACTGGTAGATGTTGACGTTGAAACTCCGGTCGCCACGGCTAAATGCCGCAGAATTGCAGGCAAGAAGCTCGCAGTTGTGCCTATTCTCCGCGCAGGACTCGGAATGGTGGATGGCATGGTGAGCATGATGCCGAACGTCAAAGTCGGGCATGTAGGTCTCTATCGAGATCCCGTGACGCTTGATCCGGTGAAGTACTATTTCCAAATGCCGCCCGACATTGCCGAGCGTGATGTTATAGTTGTTGACCCGATGCTTGCCACCGGCGGCTCCGTTTCTGCTGCGATAACCTTTATCAAGGAGACAGGTGCAACCCATATAAAGCTGATGAGCATAATCGGTGCACCGGAAGGCGTTGAAAGGATGCAGTCAG
>JAEEGF010687870.1_pt1 | contig 12621 bp, 5 predicted proteins | sample 9134171 | NCBI WGS metagenome assembly JAEEGF01 (sample SAMN16246542, study PRJNA631951) | gut metagenome | biome: gut microbiome; feature: rumen; material: AP-attached | host: Bos | place: Iran: Karaj | collected 2018-10 | reverse complement strand
TGTTTTTACCGGAGGTCTCGTAGGTTATTTTGCCTATGACTACATGCAGTATGCGGAACCCTCTTTGCATTTTAATGCAAAAAATGAATACGATTTCAGTGACATGGAGCTGATGCTCTTTGAAGATCTTATTGTCTTTGACAATCTCAAGCAGGTTATAGTGCTGATTTCAAACGTCCACACGGACGATCTTGAGAACAGCTATGAAACTGCTATCCGTAAGATTTCCGAGATGGAAGACATCATCATAAACGGCGCATTCCAAAAATCTGAGCCCGGAAGGCTCCTGGAGGAGATGCGACCTGTCTTTTCCCGCGAGGAATTCTGTGACAGAGTGGAGAAGACCAAGCAGCATATCGTGGACGGAGATATCTTCCAGCTGGTCCTCTCAAATCCCATGGAAGCCGGGTTTGAGGGCAGTCTTTTTGATACCTACAGGATACTCAGGACCACCAACCCATCACCTTATATGTTCTATTTTTCCGGAGACACCGAGATTGCGGGAGCTTCACCGGAGACCCTTGTAAAGGTTGAGAACGGCGAGATCAGGACTTTCCCTCTTGCAGGCACAAGGCCCAGGGGCAAGACCTACGAGGAGGACGAGGCCCTGGAAAAAGAGCTGCTGGCTGACGAGAAGGAAAAGGCAGAGCACAACATGCTTGTGGACCTTGGAAGAAATGACCTGGGTAAGCTCTGCGAGTTTGGTTCCGTTGAAGTGGAGAAGTACATGGAGATACAGCGTTATTCCCATGTAATGCATATAGGCTCTTCTGTTAAGGGCAAGCTTTCCCCGGACTACACAGCCATAGATGCCGTTGACAGCGTGCTTCCTGCAGGTACCCTATCGGGAGCGCCCAAGATAAGGGCATGTCAGATCATCGATGAGCTTGAGGGCATTAAGCGAGGAATCTACGGCGGAGCCATCGGGTATGTTGATTTCACCGGAAACCTTGATACCTGTATCGCCATAAGGCTTGCCTACAAGAAGAACGGCAAGGTCTTTGTAAGAAGCGGCGCGGGGATCGTTGCGGATTCCGTTCCGGAAAATGAGTTCATTGAGAGCATCAATAAGGCCAAGGCCGTGGTCAACGCCATAACTGAGAGCACTGCATTAAGCGGTGCCGGAAAAGAGGTCTGACATGGTACTGATAATAGACAACTACGACAGCTTTACTTATAACCTTTACCAGCTTATAGGGACCATCGAGCCTGACATCAGGGCCATTCGAAATGATGCAATGACTGTTTCGGAGATCGAAAAACTGGCACCCTCGGCTATAGTTCTTTCGCCGGGACCCGGTAAGCCGGAGGACGCCGGAATCTGTGAAGAGGTGGTGAGAATACTTGGGGGCAGGATCCCAATCCTGGGAGTGTGCCTGGGACATCAGGCTATCTGCGAGGTTTACGGCGGAACTGTGGCTCATGCAAGACACCTTATGCACGGCAAACAGTCTGAGGCAGAGGTGGACAATTCATCACCAATATTTGAGGGACTTCCCGAGAGCATCAAGGTGGCAAGGTACCATTCACTGTCCCTGGTTCCCGAGACTCTGCCGGAGTGCCTTGAGGTTATCGGCACCGCCGATGACGGAGAGATAATGGCGGTGCAGCACAGGAATTATCCGGTGTACGGCCTTCAGTTCCATCCGGAGTCCATCATGACCCCTGACGGGATCACTATGCTCAAAAACTTCTTGAATATCGCAAAAGAATGAAATACTATAATTGACAATTGTTGGAGGAAAAGAATATGGCAAAGATTAATCGCAATTATTTAAAGCTTCCGGGAAGCTATCTCTTCTCCCGGATCGCCCGTAAGGTGGCGGAGTATCAGGAGCAGCATCCTGAGGCTGAGATCATCAGACTTGGTATCGGAGATGTCACAAGACCCATTGCCCCTGCTGTAATTGATGCCCTTAACAAGGCTGTAGCGGAGATGGGACAGGAGGAGACCTTCAGGGGTTATGCCCCTGACCTTGGCTATGAGTTTCTCAGAAAGGCCATCGCCGAAAATGACTACGCATCAAGAGGATGCGACATTACTCCCGATGAGATCTTTGTTTCTGACGGCGCCAAGTGCGACTGCGGAAATATCCAGGAGATATTCGGACTTGATAACGTTATTGCAGTATGTGACCCGGTTTATCCCGTTTATGTTGATTCCAACGTAATGGCAGGAAGGACCGGAGAATTCGATCCTGAGGCAGACAGGTACAAGGGCGTCATCTATATGCCCTGCAAGGAAGAGAACGGCTTTGCACCCGAGCTTCCGTCTGAAGTACCTGACCTTATCTATCTGTGCTTCCCAAATAATCCCACCGGTGCTATCATCACAAAGGATAAACTCCAGGAGTTTGTAGACTATGCCAACGAGCACGGATCTATCATCCTCTATGACGCAGCTTATGAGGCTTATATCTCTGAGCCCGATGTTCCCCACAGCATTTATGAGTGCCGCGGAGCCAGGAGCTGTGCGATAGAATTCAGGTCTTTTTCCAAGACAGCCGGATTTACCGGACTGCGCCTTGGATTTACGGTTGTACCCAAGGACCTTGAAGCAGACGGAGAGAAGCTGTGGCCGCTCTGGGCCAGAAGGCACGGCACCAAGTATAACGGCGCGCCTTACATCATCCAGAGAGCCGGCGAAGCCATCTACACAAAGGAGGGCCGCGCTCAGGTCAGAGAGCAGATCGCTTACTACATGTGGAACGCCAGATATATCTACGAAGGGCTCAAGGAAGCAGGCTACGAGGTTTACGGCGGCGTAAATGCGCCCTACATCTGGCTCAAGACCCCGGGCAATATGACCAGCTGGGAGTTCTTTGATGCTCTCCTTGATAAGGCAAACGTAGTGGGAACCCCCGGTTCAGGCTTTGGCCCCGGTGGAGAGCACTACTTCAGACTCACAGGATTCGGTTCCAAGGGAAATACTATAAAAGCCATAGATAGGATTAAAAAATGCAAGATTTGAGTAGAACAGAGCCGTACAAGCATCTGGGCGAAGAGTGCGGCGTCTTCGGAATGTATGATTTTGACGGCGGGGATGTGGCCACATCCATCTATTACGGACTGGTATCCCTGCAGCACAGAGGGCAGGAGAGCTGCGGTATTGCCGTAAGTGACACCAGAGGCCCCAAGGGTAAGGTCCTGAGCTACAAGGACATGGGACTTGTAAACGAAGCCTTTTCCCATGAAGAACTGGAGAAGCTAAAGGGAGATATCGGAGTGGGTCACGTGCGTTACTCCACCGCCGGCAGCAGTACCAGAGAGAATGCCCAGCCCCTTGTACTTAACTACGTAAAGGGAACTCTTGCCCTTGCTCACAACGGAAATCTTATTAATGCTCCGGAACTTAGAAATGAGCTTGCCTACACGGGAGCTATCTTCCAGACCACCATCGATTCCGAGGTCATAGCTTACTACATCGCAAGAGAGCGTCTTGAAAGTAAGTCTGTTGAGGAGGCCGTTGGAAGGGCTATGCTCAAGATAAAGGGCGCCTACAGCCTTGTTATCGCATCTCCCAGAAAGCTCATCGGCGCCAGAGACCCTTATGGCTTTAAGCCTCTGGTGATCGGAAGGAGAGAGAACTGTTATATTCTGGCTTCCGAGACCTGCGCTCTTGATACTATCGGAGCTACCTTTATCCGCGACGTTGAGCCCGGTGAGATAGTTACGATCTCTCCGGAGCTGGGGATCAGCTCAGATAAGAGCATGTGCATCAGCAAGGACAAGCACGCAAGATGCATATTTGAATATATTTATTTTGCCAGACCCGACAGCACCATCGACGGAATAAGTGTCTATGATGCCAGAATTGCCGCAGGCAGGTTCCTTGCCAAGGATTCACCCGTTGAAGCTGACATGGTTGTGGGCGTTCCCGAGTCCGGTAACGTGGCAGCACTGGGCTATGCCCTTGAGTCGGGGATTCCCTACGGACAGGCATTTGTCAAGAATTCCTACATCGGAAGGACCTTCATAAAGCCCAAGCAGAAGAACCGCGAATCCAGCGTTCAGGTTAAGTTAAATGCCCTTAGAAGTGCAGTCGAGGGCAAAAGAATCATCATGATAGATGACTCTATCGTAAGAGGTACCACCTCTGACAGGATCGTGCGTATGCTCAGGGATGCAGGCGCCAAAGAGGTTCATATGAGAGTCAGCTCGCCGCCGTTTTTGTGGCCCTGCTACTTCGGAACCGACGTGCCCGCAAGAGACCAGCTCATTGCCTATAACAGAAACGTTGACGATATCTGCAGGATCATCGGCGCAGATTCCCTAGCCTACCTTGGCATAGACAGGCTTAAGGAAATGGTTGGCGGCGACCTTGGAATCTGTGAGGGATGTTTCACAGGCCGGTACCCCATGGACCCTCCCGTGTCAGATATCCGAGGAGAATTCGAGAGATAAAGAAATAATTCCAATACCTTAAAAAAGTTGTTGACAAGGTGTTCCCCATGGGAATATACTGTGAAAAATAAAAATTGTATACAGGTATTCAAAGTATTCAACAAGGGCGTTGATGGAAGAGTTACCAATGGTTTGGTGACTTCTCCACCAACGCCCTTTTGCTGTTTCCTGACACCAACAGAGGGAAACAACGAATGCTTCACCTTGGGAGGACATATCATGTGCTCAATACTGGGAACCACATCCAAGACAATTTCATTACAGGAGCTGACACCCTACTTCGAAAGGACCATTCCGAGGGGACCGGACATGTCAAGGATAACGGAGACCCCCATCGGCTATCTGGGATTTCACAGACTGGCCATCATGGGACTTCACCTTGAAGGAATGCAGCCCTTTGAGCTGGGAGATGACGTTGCGGTCTGTAACGGTGAGATCTACGGATTTCGCAAGATCAAAAGAGATCTGCAGAAAAAGGGATACTCCTTTAAGAGCGATTCGGACTGCGAAGTGATCCTGCCTCTCTACTGGGAATACGGCAGGGACATGTGGAAGAAGCTTGGAAGTGAGTTCGCCTGCATCATTTACGATCACAACAAGAACGCTCTGATAGCAGGAAGAGATCCCATGGGGATAAGACCTCTCTTCTACGGATACGACAGATCGGGCGCCATCATGTTTGCTTCCGAGGCCTGCAACCTGCAGGGTCTCTGCAGCGAGATAAAGCCCTTCCCTCCGGGACACTACTACGAGGATGGGGAATTTGTAAGATACGAGAACCTGACCGATGTGCTAAGCTTTAGCACCTCGGATGTTGAGACAGCCTGCAAAGAGATCCACGACAGATTCGTTAAATCCGTCAAGGACAGACTTGATGCAGACGCTCCGCTGGGATTCCTCTTATCCGGAGGCCTTGATTCAAGCCTTGTATGTGCCATAAGCCAGAGGCTCCTTAATGAACAGGCTTCAAAAGATAATACTCCGGCGAAACGGATCAGGACCTTTGCCATAGGAATGGAGAAGGATGCCATAGATCTTAAGTTTGCAAGAGAGGTTGCAGACTTCATCGGATCAGACCACACAGAGGTTTACATGACACCGGAGCAGGTTATTTCAGAGCTTCCAAATGTCATAAAGCTTCTGGGGACCTGGGACATCACCACCATAAGAGCCAGCATGGGAATGTACCTTTGCTGCAAGGCGATCCACCACAGCACAGATGTAAGAGTACTGATGACAGGTGAGATTTCAGATGAGCTCTTTGGTTACAAATACACAGACTTTGCACCGGATGCAGAGGCCTTCCAGAAGGAGGCCAAAAAAAGAGTGGATGAGCTCTACATGTACGACGTGCTGAGGGCTGACAGATGCATAAGTGCCAACAGCCTTGAAGCAAGAGTTCCCTTCGGCGATGTTTCTTTTGTCAAATACGTAATGAGCATCGATCCGGAGATCAAGATGAACAAGTACGACATGGGCAAATACCTCTTAAGACATGCCTTTGAAGAGGACGAGCTCCTTCCGGATAACATCCTATGGAGACAGAAGGCAGCCTTCTCCGATGCGGTGGGACACAGCATGGTGGATGACCTGAAGGCCTACGCCGAGCAGAAATACACCGATGAAGAGTTTGAGGAGAGGAGAAAGAAATATACATATTGCCGACCATTTACCAAGGAGAGCCTTCTTTACAGGGAGATATTTGAAGAGTTCTACCCGGGGCAGGCACAGATGATAAAGGATTTCTGGATGCCAAACAAAGAATGGGAAGGTTGCAACGTGGACGACCCTTCGGCAAGAGTCCTTTCAAATTACGGACAGTCCGGAGATACCCTGGACGAATCCGAACAGGAAAAAGCACTTAAGAGAATATCTTGAAAATACAAAAAAACAGGAGGATGAGGATATGAAAAACGAGGCAACACATTTACCTGAGCTCTTCGGAAGCTATGTTTTCAACGAGGAGACCATGAAGGAAAGGCTCTCCAGCGCTTCTTTCAAAGCCTGGAAGAAGTGCATCACGGACGGCTCACCACTTGAACTTGCTACAGCCAATGAAATCGCAGAGGCCATGAAGCAGTGGGCCGTAGAAAAGGGGGCAACACACTATACACATTGGTTCCAGCCAATGACCGGTGTAACAGCCGAGAAGCATGACAGCTTTATCGATCCCGTAGGTGGCGGCAAGATCGCCATGGACTTCTCAGGAAAAGAGCTGGTAAGGGGAGAACCCGATGCTTCTTCATTTCCGTCAGGAGGCCTTAGAGCAACCTTTGAGGCCAGAGGCTATACTGCATGGGATCCCACATCCTTTGCATTCGTAAAGGACAATTCACTTTACATTCCTACAATCTTCCTTTCATATTCGGGAGAAGCCCTGGATAAAAAGACACCGCTTCTCCGCTCAATGGACGCAGTCAGCAAGCAGTCCATAAGAGTTTTAAGACTCTTTGGAGATACCGAGACCAAGCGCGTTACAGCACAGTGCGGACCGGAGCAGGAGTACTTCCTGGTTGACAAGAAGCTCTACAAGGAGCGTGAAGACCTGATCATGACAGGAAGAACACTTTTCGGAAACAAGCCTCCCAAGGGACAGGAACTTGAAGACCACTACTTTGGTGCCATCAAGCCAAGAGTTGCTGCATACATGGAAGACCTGGACAACGAGCTCTGGAAGCTGGGAGTTCTCTCCAAGACCAAGCACAACGAGGTTGCACCTTCTCAGCACGAGATGGCTCCCGTTTACTCAGATGCCAACACCGCATCAGATTCCAACCAGATCGCCATGGACACCATGAAGAAGGTTGCAGACAGACACGGTTTTGTATGTCTCCTTCATGAGAAGCCCTTCGCAGGCGTAAACGGATCAGGTAAGCATGACAACTGGTCAATCGGCACAGACACAGGCAAGAACCTGTTAAAGCCCGGCAGCACACCCAGCCAGAACGCACAGTTCCTTCTGTTCCTGGCAGCCTTTGTAAAGGGCGTTGACGAATATCAGGACACCCTCCGCTGCACAGTAGCTTCAGCCGGCAACGATCACAGACTCGGAGCTCAGGAGGCACCGCCCGCAATCATCTCAATCTTCCTTGGAGATGAGCTTGAGGCAGTTGTTGATTCCATCATCAAGGGCAAGCCCTACAAGGACGGCGGCAAGAAAAAGATAGAGATCGGCATCGATGTTCTTCCTTCAATTCCTCAGGACAACACCGACAGAAACAGAACATCACCCATGGCCTTTACAGGAAATAAGTTTGAGTTCCGTATGCTGGGTTCCTCTCAGTCAATCTCCGGACCAAACATTGCACTTAACACCATCATGGCTCAGGAGCTGAAGGAGTTCGCGGATATTCTTGAAAAGTCCAAGAACTTCAACGCAGATCTTCAGAAGCTCATCAAGAAGACCTTCACAGAGCACCAGAGGATCATCTTTAACGGAAACGGCTATGACAGCTCATGGGTTGACGAGGCCACCAAGAGAGGCTTATCCAACCTGGTATCCTCAGCAGATGCGCTTCCTCACTACGCTGACAAAAAGGCAGTGAACCTCTACGTCACCAACGGTGTCTACACTGAAGGCGAGCTGGAGGCAAGAGCCCTTATCCATGCAGATACCTACAATGCCAAGATCGCCATTGAGGCCAATACAATGCTGGATATGATCAGAAGGCAGATCCTTCCTGCGGTTTCATCCTATGCAGCAGATCTCTGCGACAGGATGGCAACCTTAAAGGCAGCAGGCTGCGTTACAGCTTATGAGACAGATACCTCCAAGGAGGTTGCTGTTCTGACAGACGCTCTTATGAAGCAGTGTCAGAAGCTGGCAAAAGATATGGCGAAGGTTCCCGAGGATCCTTGGAAAGCAATGGCATATTATCACAAGACAATCCTTGGAGATATGGATGCAGCAAGACAGTCAGCAGATGCTCTTGAGCTTCTTGTAGACGAGCAGTACTGGCCATTCCCTGTATATTCAGACCTTCTTTTCTCAGAATAAGAAACTAGTTTTGCGGGAGACAAACTACGATGACTAACATGCTTTACAACGACAACATTGAACGTGACGCCTGCGGAATCGGTGCCGTAGTAAATATCGACGGACATGCCGATGTGAAAGCTCTTGACGATGCCCTCAGCATCGTTGAGAAGCTTGAGCACCGCGCAGGTAAAGATGCCAGCGGCAAGGTTGGAGACGGCGTAGGAATCCTTATCCAGATATCTCACAAGTTCTTTTCGGGAGCTGCAAGGGATATGGGAATAGAGCTTAAGGATGCCGGTGACTACGGCATCGGAATGTTCTTTTTTCCTCAGAATGAACTTAAGAGAACCTTCGCCAGGAGGATGTTTGAGGTTATCTGCGAAAAGAGCGGCATGAAGTTCCTGGGCTGGAGAGATGTACCCGTGCGCCCCGAGATCCTTGGAGATATGGCAAGGGATTGCATGCCCTACATCTGCCAGTGCTTCATCGAAAGACCCGAGGATGTTGCAAAGGGAATCGACTTTGACAGAAAGCTTTATGTCTGCAGAAGAGAATTTGAGCAGAGCTCAGATGATACCTATATCACTTCCCTGTCATCAAGGACCATCGTATACAAGGGCATGTTCCTTGTAAAGCAGCTGAGAGCCTTCTACGGAGACCTTCAGAGTAAGGACTATGAGACAGCCATCGCAGTTGTCCACTCTCGTTTTTCAACAAATACAACGCCCAGCTGGGAGAGAGCTCATCCCTACAGGATGATCGCCCACAACGGCGAGATCAACACCATAAGAGGTAACATCGACAGGATGCTGGCCAGGGAGGAGACCATCATTTCTCCTATAATGAGCGATGCAGACATCGACAAGATCTTCCCTGTTGTCAATAAATCCGGCTCCGATTCGGCTATGCTGGACAACACCCTTGAGTTCATGTACATGAACGGCATCGATCTTCCTCTTGCTGCCATGATCACCATCCCTGAACCCTGGAAGCACAATCACTTCATGGATGAGAAGAAAAAGGACTTCTATCATTACTACGCAACTATGATGGAGCCCTGGGACGGCCCTGCGGCCATCCTCTTTACGGACGGTGAGATCCTGGGAGCAACCCTTGACAGAAACGGCCTCAGGCCCTCCAGATATTACATCACCGACGATAACAGACTTATCCTCTCATCAGAGGTGGGCGTTCTTGATATTGAGCCTGAGCATATTAAAAAGAAATCCAGGCTTCAGCCCGGCAAGATCCTTCTGGTGGACACCAGACAGAAGAGGATCATCTCCGATGAGGAGTGCAAGAATTACTATGCTTCAAGGCAGCCCTACGGCGAGTGGATTGACGGAAACCTCCTCCATCTTGGAGAGCTTGGTATACCCAACAAAAAGATAGCTACCCACAGCCAGGAGATGAGAGATAAGCTCTACAAGGTATTCGGCTACACCTACGAGGATGTGAAAAACGGAATCCTTCCAATGGCAACGGATGCGGTGGAGGCAACAGCTTCCATGGGCCACGACGTGCCGCTGGCGGTTCTCTCTGAAAAACACCAGCCTCTGTTTTCATATTTTAAGCAGCTCTTTGCCCAGGTTACAAACCCGCCTATCGATTCCCTCCGGGAAGAGATTGTTACCGACACCACAGTATACATCGGATCAGACGGTAACCTCCTTCAGGAAAAGAGCGAAAACTGCAGAGTGCTGGAGGTCAATAACCCCATCCTTACAGGCGTAGATCTTCTTAAGATAAAGACCCTGGATCAGCCGGGATTTAAGACCGAGACAATATCTCTTTTGTACTATAAGAATACATCACTTAAAAAAGCTCTGGAGCAGCTCTCAATCAGCGTAGACAGGGCCTACAGTAAGGGCAGCAATATCATAATCCTCTCCGACAGAGGAATAGATGAAAATCATGTGGCTATCCCGTCACTTTTGGCTGTTTCTTCAGTGGAGCAGCACCTGGTAAGGACCAAGAAGAGAACGGCGATCTCTCTTATTCTTGAGAGCGGAGAGCCAAGGGATGTGCATCAGATGGCTACGATACTGGGCTTTGGCGCAAGAGCCATCAACCCTTATCTGGCTCACGAGTGCATTGCCGAGCTGATAGACATCGGAATCCTTGATAAGGACTATCATACAGCCATCAAAGATTATAACTTTGCAATACTTCACGGAATCGTCAAGACCGCAGCCAAGATGGGAATATCAACACTTCAGTCCTATCAGTCCGCAAGGATCTTTGAGGCCATCGGCCTTTCCAAGGAGGTCATAGACGATTACTTTACGGGAACCGTCAGCAGGGTTGGAGGAATCGGCCTTGCAGAGATCGAGGAGGGAATCAAGTTCAGACATGATCACGCCTTTGATCCCATGGGCCTTATGACGGATACAACCCTTGACAGCACAGGCTTCCATAAGCTCAGAAGCGGCAATGACAAGGAGGATCACCTCTATAATCCTCAGACCATCATCGCCCTTCAGCAGGCTACACAGTCAGGAAGCTACGAGAGATTCAAGGAATACACCGCCATGGTTGACGATGAGAAGCCCCACACCTTAAGAGGACTTCTTGAATTTGTTCCCGCCAAAAAGCCGGTGCCACTGGACCAGGTTGAGCCGGCATCGGAAATCGTCAAGAGATTTAATACGGGAGCCATGAGCTACGGCTCAATATCTCAGGAGGCTCATGAAACCATGGCGATAGCCATGAACACCCTCGGTGGAAAATCAAACACCGGTGAGGGTGGAGAGAATCCCGAGAGATTCGGAACCATTAAAAACAGTGCCATCAAGCAGGTGGCATCGGGAAGATTCGGAGTATCCAGCAGATATCTGTTATCTGCTCAGGAGATCCAGATCAAGATGGCTCAGGGAGCCAAGCCCGGTGAAGGCGGACATCTTCCCGGCAAGAAGGTTTATCCCTGGGTTGCCAGAACAAGATTTTCAACTCCCGGCGTGTCACTGATATCACCGCCTCCTCATCACGATATCTATTCAATCGAGGATCTGGCGCAGCTGATCTTTGACCTTAAGAACGCCAACAGAAAGGCCAGGATATCCGTAAAGCTGGTATCCGAGGCAGGAGTCGGAACCATTGCATCAGGCGTAGCCAAAGCAGGAGCTCAGGTCATCCTGGTATCGGGCTATGACGGAGGAACCGGAGCAGCGCCCCAGAGCTCCATCCACAACGCTGGACTTCCCTGGGAGCTTGGAGTTGCAGAGGCTCACAGAGCCCTCATAGAGAGCGGCCTTAGAGACCACGTTATCCTTGAGACAGACGGAAAGCTCATGAGCGGAAGAGATGTGGCTATAGCGTGTCTCTTAGGAGCAGAGGAATTTGGTTTTGCCACAGCGCCCCTTGTAACCATGGGCTGCATGATGATGAGGGTGTGCAACAAGGATACCTGTCCTGTGGGCATTGCCACTCAGAATCAGGAGCTTAGAAAACGCTTTAAGGGAAAGCCTGAATATGTCATGAATTTCATGCTCTTTATCGCGGAAGAGCTGAGAGAAATAATGGCAAAGCTTGGCTTTAAGACAGTTGATGAGATGGTTGGAAGAACCGACTGCCTGAAGTTCAAGGATAAACAGATCACCAAACGCGCGGAGATGGTAAACCTCTCTCAGATCCTGAACGTTGAATATGCAAGGATCAAGGAGGGACACTTTAATCCCAAAAAGATATACGATTTCAAACTTGAGACCACAGTGGATGAATCCAAGCTTCTCCCTGCTTTTGATAAGTACATTTCAAGCGGGAGAAAGCATGAGGAAACCGTTCAGGTTACCAGCACAAACAGGGCTGTGGGAACCATCATGGGATCTGTTATTACAGAGAAGCAAAGCGGCGAGCTTGCAGATGACACCTTCGTGGTGAACTGCGTAGGCGGCGTGGGACAGTCCTTTGGAGCATTTATTCCAAAGGGAATGACCTTAAGGCTTGAGGGTGATGCCAACGACGGTCTCGGAAAGGGACTTTCCGGCGGCAAGATAGTTGTGGTTCCCCCTGCCAAGGCACAGTTTAAGGCCTCTGAAAATATCATAATAGGAAACGTTGCTCTCTACGGCGCAACTTCAGGAAAGGCCTATATCTGCGGAGTTGCGGGAGAGAGATTCTGCGTAAGAAATTCCGGTGCAATAGCAGTTGTTGAGGGCTGCGGCGATCACGGACTTGAGTATATGACAGGAGGAAGAGCCGTTGTCCTTGGTGATACCGGCAAGAACTTCGCAGCCGGA
>JAEEGF011330781.1_pt1 | contig 12622 bp, 6 predicted proteins | sample 9134171 | NCBI WGS metagenome assembly JAEEGF01 (sample SAMN16246542, study PRJNA631951) | gut metagenome | biome: gut microbiome; feature: rumen; material: AP-attached | host: Bos | place: Iran: Karaj | collected 2018-10 | reverse complement strand
CTGCGCGAGGAGCGCGAGCAGCATGCCCTGGAGCTGGAGAAGGCGCGCGCCCAGGCGGTTCAGCAGACGGTGTACGTCAGCCAGCCTGCCGCCCAGACGGCCATGAGCTTCGCCCCGGGTGCCTCTCCCGATGTAGGCCAGATAAACGTCGGCGAGAGCTTCAAAGCCGGTTATTACACATCCATGTCGAAACCCTGAAAACAGCCTGAGACGATGACCGACGAGATGAAAGAGAAAATGATGCAGAGCCTGCTGCAGAACGCCCGTGTGGGGCAGATGAATGTGGTGGTGGAGAGTGGTGCCACCGTGAACTATTACGAGGCTGAGAGCCGCCCTAAAGGGGCTCAGACGCGAACCGACGAGGAGGTGAGCCGGGCTATCACATCCATTAATGGCGTTGACAAAGTACTGAAGCACCAGCATGCGTTTCTGGGCATCTGCTGCTATCTGGCCTCATGCGAGAAATGGCCGAGTAAAATCAATATGGTTGTCGAGCGGATAGCCCAGCTTCCTGATGCCGGCAAATGGGAGATTCCGTGCAAGTGGGAGAGCGTCAGGAAATTTGTACGCTACAAGTTCGCCTTGAAGGATTATCGTGAGTGGGATGAGTTTAATCCCTCCGACGCGGAGCGTGAAATCTTCAAGGAATGTCGCGATGTTGCCCGCGCTTTTGAACAGCAATTGCTGGCAGAAAAGCAGCCATAGAAAGCGGCGCTTTTCCCAATCCTTTCCCAATTCATTCCCTTTTCAGTCCTGAGCTGAAAAGGGATTTTTTTATTCGTAACTTTGCATCATCAACGACCACTAAAGGCGTTGGCAAGCAAAGAAAAAATGGAAACAAAGATCTTAAGAGTGGTACGCCAGGGCGAGGCCTTCAGCGTACAAAGTCAGAAGAGCGAGTCGGGTCAGATCAGCAAGTGCAACATCGTGTTGCGCGAGCTTGGCGGCTCGAAGTATGAGAACGAATATGCGTGCTCGATGCTGGGCAATCTGGCGGGGTGCAGATTCTACGAGGGCGATGTGGTGGCAGCCACGCTCCGTTTCTCCACGCACGAGTATCAGGGGCAGGTGTTTCAGGAAATATTGGCAACCGATCTCGTGAAATTAAGTAAATAATCAATTTTTATTAACCTGAGTTGAGGCGTAGGAAGTTTTTCGCGAACAGATGGCCATCGGATTTCTGAAACTTCTTCCAGCAAACAACAAAGGTAAAATGAGTACTATCAAGAAACAAGAGAAGAACCTGCTGACGCAGGATGTAAAAATGGATGCTTGTGCCAACTTCACCATGAACGGCGACATCATTGTCTGTCCGTGTCCGTGGGAGAAAGACAAGCAAGTGACTGACGGTGGGCGCGTGCGCTACAGGGCTGGCGTGGAGGTGGATGCCGACGGCCACACCCGCGTGAAGCGCTACAGAGATGGTGAGAACGGTCCGAAGCACGATGTGCTCTACGAGACTGTCCACGGGGTGGTGAAGATGACCCGTCCGCAATATCCTCCCAGCAGCAACGGGCGCAGGCGCAAGCAGACGGAGTTCGTCTACATGGTGTTCAAATACCCCAAGAAACTGGGGCTGACACTCATCAAGAGCCTCTATCAGGAGGAAGCAGACGAGATTCTGAGTTACCTGAAGACCAGAAAGGAGGACACGATATGGGAGTAAGGACTATCGCCATCAATCCACGCAGGTCGGACAAGCAGACGAGGGCATTCATCCAGGAATGCCCCCTACCCGACTACGACTCGCTGACGCATGAGGACAGGCTGGAACAGCTGGTCGTGCGCATCAACGCCACCGCAGATGAGGACACACAGAGACGGCTGAAAGGCATGCTGCCCTTCCGCAGTCCCCACTACACGAGGTTCCGCGACAACTATCGCGACCGTGAGCACATCGACGCGGAGTCGTTCACCTGGCAGACATGCATCGACATCGACGACAAGGACGAGGTGGACAGGGCCATAGCGCGTGCCAGGGAGCTCAACGCGGAGCCAGACGGCATGTGGCAGGACATGCTGCTGCACATGGACCACTCGGCTCGCCATAAGCTGCACATCGACATCCGGCTGCCCTTGGGCATGACCGTGGCCGAGGCCCAGCGTGCCTACTGTAAGGCGCTGGGAGTGGCGTGCGACACCAGCTGCTTCACACCCGAGCGTTTCATCTATGTGTCGCCAGCCAGCCATGAGATCTACCGCAGCGAGGGCTGGTACGAACAGCTCAGCAACGAGGAGGTGGCACGTCGCCGCAAAGCCTATACCGACCGCGGACTGACCATTGACGGCAGAACAGCTGACGGACGCCAGTATGCCGGTGCGGAGGCTGGCGAGGCTGAGCATAATGCCGGCACGGACAACCCGACGGCTCAGGCAGGTTCCTACGGCCCCGGACAAGAAGGAGAACGAGCCTTCCCCGACAAGTTCAAGGGCATTCCCTATGCCGACATCATTGCCGAGTACTGGCGCCGCCATGATGGTGAGCCGCAACAAGGAGAGCGCAACAACCGGCTGCACAGTCTGGCTACCAGCCTGCGGTCTGTCTGCGACAACAACGAGGCTTGGCTGCTGCAGGTGATGCCACGGTTCGGACTCTCTGAGCAGGAGATGCGCGCCATCGTCCACTCGGCTTGTAAGGAGCCTACCAAGGGCTCGCGGCTGATAGACAGCATCGTGGCTGAAATCAGCCGGCAGAGACAGCAGGCAGAGCAGGCGGAGATTCCTTCGGAAAGTGCCGTAAGCAAGCCCGCAGAAGTGCCTATGGCGATATACCGCCGACTGCCCAAGGGACTGAAGGAGAGTCTGGTGGGAGTGCCCCCGTCGATGCAGATGCCCGTGCTCTGTGCGGTGATGCCCATTGCCGCCGCCTATGCCGACGAGGTGGAGGTGGAATACTGCGACGGGATGCGCCAGCGGCTTGGCCTGATGTCGATTATCCGCGGTGAGCAGGCTTCGGGCAAGAGCGTCTGCAAGAGTGTCATCGACATCTGGAAGCGGCAGATGGAGGCTGAGGACGCCAAGGCTCGTCAGGTGGAAGAGGATTGGAAGGAGCGCAAGAAGGGGCGTAAGGCCAACGAGAAGGCCCCTGACGACCCGAAAGTGCTCATCCGTATGGTACCCGTCACCATCTCGTGCTCGACGCTGCTGAGGAGGCTGAAAAACTCGCTGGGCCATTGCCTCTACTCTTTCTGCGAGGAGCTGGACACGCTGCGCAAGACCAACGGTGCCGGCTCGTGGTCGTCAAAGTATGACATCTACCGCCTGAGCTTCGACAATGGCGAGTGGGGTCAGGACTACAACTCCGACATGGCTGAGAGCGGTATGGTGAACGTGGCCTACAACTGGACGATGCTCTCGACGAATGGAGCCCTGCACAAGTGCTTCAAGAAGGAGAACATCGAGAACGGGCTGTCGAGCCGTGTGCTGGTGGCAGAGATGCCCGACGCCAGTTTCTCGAAGATGCCCAAATACACCCGACGCTCTGACAAGGACGTGGACACCATCCAGCAGGCTGTGACGACGCTCAGAGGCAGTAGCGGCTTTGTGGACACGCCCCGGCTGCGCAAAGCCATAGAGGTGTGGGTGGAAGAGAAACGCCAGGAGGCCTCGAAGGAAATCGACCTGGTGAAGGACACCTTCCGCAAGCGCTCTGCGGTCATCGGCTTCCGCTGCGGGGTGGTGTTCCATCTGCTGAGCGGTAAGGAGCACGAGACCAAGATGTGCCAGGAGTTTGCCGTGATGATGGCGCAATACTGTCTGGACGAGCAGATGAAGGCCTTTGGCAACGAGCTGCAGAAGGCGTATGCAAGCGCACAGGAAGAGCGCTACACCGTCAACCACTCGGTGTTCGACCGGCTGCCCACCACCTTCACCAAGGAGCACCTGTTCGCGCTGAAACAAGGCTTCTGCGGAGGCTCCGGCCTGCGTACCATTATCCTGCGCTGGACTCGTGACGGCTGGATTGAGAAGATTGACAGCAAGCATTGGAGGAAGATGCTGACTGCCGACTCAGGAAAGACGGAAAACGTCACATTGTCACATTGTTGCAGTAAGGCTAATATGAGTGGTAACGAAGAGACGGAAACGAAAAACGTCACATTGTCACATTGTCACAGTAAGGCTAATATGAGTGGAAACGAAGAGACAGAACAGGAAAATGTCACATTGTCACATTGTTGCACCAAACCTAATATGAGTGGATATGGAGAGATGGAAACAAAAAAGGAGTAAGGAAATGGAACTTGTATTGACAAGAATAGCCAAGCGGAAGAGCTACACCATTGGCAGGCTCTTCATCCGCAAGAAGGTAGAGGGCAGGCGTTTGTCCGGGGAGGGCATGGCCCTCCTTTGCAACACGCTGGAGCCTCCCGTGCTGGAGCAGAAGACGAAAACCCCGGAATACGAGGTGATGAGCTCACCCGAGAGGATGGCGGCGCTGAAGCCCTTTGCCATTCCCGAAGGCCACTATGCGGTGGTCATCACGTGGAGCGAGAGGTTTAAGGAGTGGCTGCCCCTGCTCTTGGGTGTGCCGGGGTTCAAGGGCATCCGTATCCATGCCGGCAACACCGTACAGGACACGCAGGGCTGCATCCTCGTTGGTGAGAACCGTCAACCGGGCATCGTGCTCAACTCGCGCCGATGGCTCCGACGCCTCAAACAACTGATCGTGGAGGCGAAAGAACGAGGCGAAGGGGTTTGGATAAAGGTGGAAACTCCCCGACAGAGTCGGGAGGAGCCCCCTCCAGCTCCAGCCCCCTCCAGCTCCCCCAAAAGGGGGAGAGCTCAAACTAGCTTGAGAACAGTTAAGAGTGAAGAGTGAATAACTCAAAGCAACAGTATTATCTGCGAGATCTGCAAAATCTGCTGGAGAAAAATTTGTGGGAAATTCGTGGTAATTCGTGTTATTTTTAAACTTTAACCCCTCTCCGGCTCCCCCCAAGGGGGAGAGAACGGGAGGCGGTTCAAGGTTCAAAGTTCAAGGGGCTCGCGCCAACGGAACTATCGTCTTGCAACTCCTTGAACTCCCTGAAACTCCTTGAACTCCTTACAAAAATGTCTGGATTATTTGCATATTTCAATTAAGTTTCGTAATTTTGCATATAGTATAAATCAGGAGTAAACATAAACAAATAATCAACACAATGAGAAACCGTTATTATCTGGGAAAACTGTTATTTACGATACTGTTGTCAGCCTCCTTCACGTGGGTGTCCGCACAAGAAGAGAAAGAGAAAGAGAACGAAAAGCAAGTGCAGCTGGGAATGCAGCTGATGGGACATGGTGAGACCCGCAACGGAGGACTGGGTGACGCGAGTACGGAGGGAGACGCCGACAACGCGAGTTTCCTGATGAGCCGTACACGTCTTTCGGCCGACTACCTGCAGAAAGGATTGGAGGCGCGGGTGACCGCCCAGCATGTAGGTGTGTGGGGACAGAAAGGTCAGGGGTCGCTAAACCTCTACGAGGCATGGGCAAAGGTGAGCTCGAAGAGCGGTCTGTTTGCCCAGCTGGGCCGCGTGGCCCTGTCGTATGATGACGAGCGTATCATCGGCCCTAACGACTGGGCTATGGCCTCGAAGTCGCACGATGTGCTCAGAGCGGGTTATGAGGGTCACGGCCACAAGGCGCACCTGATTCTGGCCTACAACCAAAACGCTGAGAACACGTATGGCGGCACTTACTATGTGGACGGCGCTCAGACTTACAAGACCATGCACACGCTTTGGTACCACTACGACGTGCCGAAGGTGCCCCTCGGAGCCTCGCTGCTGTTCATGAACGTGGGCATGCAGGGAGGCGATTTAGGAGGAGAAGGCTTCTACGCGCCCAACACGCAGTTCCAGCAGCTGTTGGGAGGATACGTAAACTTCCATCCGAAAGACCTGACCGTAGAGGCCTCCTACTACCGCCAGTTCGGCAAGGACGAGGATAGGGCGAAGATTGACGCCTGGATGACCAGCCTGAAGGTCAAGTACGCGTTCAGCCCGAAGGTCACTGCCTATGCCGGCTTCGACTACCTGAGCGGAGACAAGTATTTCGCCGTACCCCACGGCGGCCATATTGGTGTGGTCCACCACGACAAGATCAGGGGCTTCAACCCCATCTACGGCTCCCACCACAAGTTCTACGGGCTGATGGACTTCTTCTACGTGAGCACCTACGTGAACGGCTTCTCACCGGGTCTGCAGAACCTCTACGCCGGCACCACCCTGACACCGACGAGCAAGCTGCGGTTGTGCCTGTCGTACCATTACATGGCGATGGCAACAGAGCTGCAAGACATGAAGCAGACGCTGGGCCACGACTTCGACATCGAGGCCTCGTATAAGCTGATGAAAGAGGTGAGCATCTCGGCGGGATTCTCCTACATGAGCGGTACCGAGACCATGGAGCGGCTGAAGCGCGCGAGCGACGACAACAGCCTGAGATGGGGATGGGTGTCGGTAGTGGTGACTCCCTCGAAGTGCATCCTGAAGTGGTGACAGCAAGAAAAAACAGAGACGAAGAGTAAGCGATACAGCTTTAGATAAGAAAGAAAAACCTAAGAACTACACATTCATATGAAAACCAAAGCACCTTTGACGAAATCGCAATACGGCATCTACGCCGAGTGTGTGGGACATCAGGGCGAGCCCGTCTATCAGCTGCCCTATCTTTATATTCTGGACAAAGACCTCGACGGCAGACAGCTGGAGAAAGCCGTGGAGACGGCCGTCAAGGCCCACCCCACCCTCTTCACGCGCATCGTGCTGAACGACGAGGGCGAGCCGGAGCAAACCATCGACGACACGGAGACCTTCACACCGGTGGTCGAGGAAATTGCCGACATCGAGGCCGTGAAGGAACAGCTGGTAGACCCGTTCAACATCTACGGCGACCGCCTGTTCCACATCCGTCTGCTCAAGGACCGTGAGCACTACTATCTGTTTATCGACTATCATCATATCATCGTCGACGGCACCTCGATGAAAATCATGCTCGACGATATCGACAAGGCATACCGGGGAGAGCCGCTGGAGGGCGAGGCGCTGACGATGGCCGAGGTGGCTGTCGCTGAGGCAGGCGCAAGCGCACAGGCTGACTATGACGCCGACAAGGACTGGTATGCCCGTAACTTCGACTGCGGCGACACGTTTACGCAACTGTTGCCCGACCTCGAGATTGCAGAGCACTCGGAGGCCAGCAAGGTGCGCACACTGGCTGTCGGCATGGGGCGCGTGGACGCTTTCTGCCAGGCTAACGGCATCTTCAGGAGCACCTTCTTCACAGCCGCCTACTCGTTCCTGCTGGCCAAGTTCAACAACGAGCAGGAGGCGCTCTTCACGACGGTATACAACGGACGCACAGACCAGCGCTTCCAGCACTCCGTGGGTATGACGGTGAGGACGCTGCCCGTCTATGCGAAATTCACCAACGACACCACGGTGGTCGACTTCCTGCGCCAGGGGCAGGAGCAGATGAGCGGATGCCGCCAGCATGCCGCCTATGCGTATAGCGACGTGGTGAACGACCTGAAGCTGCAGAGCAACTCGATGTTCGCCTGGCACGCCATGATCTTCGGCAACGACAGCCTCGGCGGAAAGCCCATGAAGGCCGTCAGACTGGGCAACAGCACCCTGGACGCCGCGCTCTACCTGAAGGCGTTCATCCTCGACGGCAAGTATCAGGTGAAGGCGGAATACAATGCCAACGAGTACTCCGAGGCGCTCATCAGCGAGTTCCTTGAGAGCTACGAGGCGGTGGTAGAGGGTCTGCTGACGTGCGAGTATCTGCGCGACATTCCTATTGCCACGGCGGCTCAGGTGGAGACGCTGGACGGCTTCAACCGGAATGATGTGGAATACGACGAGACGCAAACCATCGTGTCGCTATTCAGAAAGCAGGCAAAGGAGACACCCGACAACGTGGCGGTAGTGTTCAAGGACAAGCGGTACACCTATGCCGAGGTGGACGCCATCACCGACCGGCTGGCTGCCTATATCGCCTCGAAAGGACTGGGCTTAGAGGACGTCGTGTCGGTGTTGATACCGCGCTCAGAATGGATGCCCATCGCCTCGTTGGGCGTGCTGAAGGCTGGCTGTGCCTATCAGCCGCTTGACCCCAGCTATCCCGCCGAGCGGCTGAACTTCATGATGAAGGACGCCAGCGCCAGGCTGCTCATTGCCGACGAGGAACTGCGGCCGGTGGTCGATGAATATGAGGGCGACGTGCTCCTGACGAAGGACATCATCGGGCTCGCACCCGCCCAACAGCCGACAGCAGAGCCGAAGCCGGACAGCCTGCTCATCCTGCTCTACACATCGGGCTCGACAGGCGTTCCCAAGGGCTGTCAGCTGATACACCGCAACGTGGTGGCCCTCTGCCACTGGTACCACCGCCGCTTCGGCCTGAAGCCTGAGAACAAGGTGGCGGCCTATGCCAGCTACGGCTTCGACGCCTGCACGATGGACCTTTACCCGGCACTTACCTGCGGCGCCAGCGTGCATATCGTGCCCGAGGAACTGCGTCTGGACCTTATCGCCCTGAACGACTATTTCGAGCAGAACCAGATCACCCACTCGTTCATGACTACTCAGGTGGCGTACCAGTTTGCCACAAGCATCGAGAACCACTCGCTGAAGTATCTGCTGACGGGTGGCGAGAAACTGGCTTCGCTCACGCCGCCACAAGGCTATCATCTCATCAATATTTACGGTCCCACCGAGGCCACCGTGCTCATCACCTGCTACGATGTGACTCGCAAGATGAAGGAGATACCCGTCGGCAAGGCTCTCGACAACACCCGCCTCTACGTGGTTGACCCGCAAGGGAAACGCCTGCCGGTAGGAGCTGCCGGTGAGCTGTGGGTGGCAAGCCCGCAGGTGAGCCGAAGCTACCTGAACCGTCCTGAGAAGACGGCTGAGGTGTATATCCCGAATCCCTTTGTTGAATCGGAGAAATCGGAAAAATCGGAGTACTCAGATTATAAATACTCCCGCATCTACCGTACCGGCGACATCGTGCGCTATCTGCCTGACGGCAACATCCAGTTTGTGGGACGACGTGACGGGCAGGTGAAGATACGTGGTTTCCGCATCGAGCTGAAAGAGGTGGAGAGCGTGATACGCGAGTTCCCGGGTATCAAGGATGCCACGGTGCAGGCCTTCGACGAGGAAGGTGGCGGAAAGTTCATTGCCGCCTACATCGTCAGCGACCAGCAGATTGACATCGAGGCGCTGAACAACTTCATTCTGGAGCAGAAGCCGCCTTACATGGTGCCTGCCGTAACCATGCAGATTGACACTATTCCGCTGAACCAAAACCAGAAGGTCAACAAGCGCGCCCTGCCGAAGCCGGAGAAGAAAAAAGCGGAGACTACGGCTGTTGCCGCCCCCATGAACGTACTTGAAGAAGAACTTCATGAATTGATAGCTGACGTATTGAAAAACAACGACTTCGATATCACGACAATATTAGGCTATGCCGGCCTGACCTCCATCTCGGCCATCAAACTGGCCGTGCAGGTGAACAAGCGGTACGGAGTCGTATTAGACTCCAGGGCGTTGGTGAAGACCGGCACGCTGCAGTCTATTGAGAACGAGATTCTGAAGGCGATGCTGGCTGGCGGAACGCAACAGGAGGAGCAGACAACGAAGACAGAAGAAAAGACGTGCGTGCCCCTTTCGTATGCGCAGACGGGCGTGTATTTCGACTGCCTGAAGAACCCCACCTCGACCGTCTATAACATTCCGTACCTGCTGACCTATCCGGAAGGAACCGATGCCCAGCAGCTGGCAGACGCCGTGAAGACCGTTGCGGAGAGCCATCCCGAACTGAGCGTCCACTTCACGACCAAGGGCGACACCATCGTTCAGACAACCGACGAAAGCGTAGCCGTGGAGGTGCCTGTCACCACCATGAGCCAAGAGGAACTCGACACCTATAAGAACGAGTTCGTGAAGCCCTTCAACTTGCAGAAGGCTCCGCTGTACCGCTTCCAGGTAGTAAAGACCCAGGCTGGCACACACCTTTTGATGGACATCCACCATCTGTTGTTCGACGGAGGCTCGGCCGACCTCTTCATCAGGCAGATAAGCACCGTGATGGAAGGAAAGGCCATTGAGAAAGAGAAATACACTTATCTGGACTTTGTGGACGACCAGCAGAAAGCTGAGGAGACGGAGGCATTCGCCGCCGCCAAGCGGTTCTTTGCCGAGAAGCTGCAGACCTGTGAGGGAGCCAGTGAGATTCCCGCCGACCTTCAGAACGGCAATGAGCAAGGATTCATTGGCGAGGCCGTGTGCCAGGCTGACTTCGACAAAGCCGGCGCTTTCTGCCGGCAGCACGAGATTACACCAGCGCATCTCTTCCTGGCCTCTACGGCCTATGTGGTGTCGCGCTATACAAACAACCGTGAGGTGTATCTCTGTACGGTGAGCAGCGGCAGAAGCAACCTGAGGATTGCTGACACGGTGGGAATGTTTGTCAACACGCTCGCTCTTGGCATGAGCATCGACGACGTCATCGTCAAGGATTACCTGCGGCAGACTGCCGAGATGTTCAGCGAGACACTCCGCCACGAGGACTACCCGTTTGCACGCATCGCATCAGAATATGGTTTCCGTCCGGCTATAGCCTATGCCTATCAGGTGGGCGTGCTGTCGGAGTACACGGTTGGAGGAAAGCCCATCAGTCAGGAACTGCTCGAGCTGAATGTGCCCAAGTTCAAGATTAACATCAAGATTGAGTCGAGAGGCGTGGTAGTGCAATACGACGATGCCGTCTATACGGAACGGCTTGCCAATGCGCTTGCCGAGAGCATCGTAGCAGTTGCGGAGCGCATGATGGCACAACCGGAAGGCAAGGTGCGCAAGCTCTCCATCGTCAGCCCGAATCAGGAGGAAGAGCTCAGCCTGTTGCGCCAGACGGCCACCGGCGATGCTCCGTTCCGTTTCTTCCACGAATGTATCGGCCATTTTGCCCAGACACAACCTGAGCGTGACGCGCTGGTGGCTTGCGACGCCAAGTTCAGCTACAAGGAGATGGACGAGGCCACCAACATGATTGCCGCCTCCCTGCGTGCCCGTGGTGTAAAGGAGCGCGACCGTGTGGCTCTGCTCCTGCCCCGCACCAGCCGGCTGATTCTCTCACTCTTCGGTGTGCTGAAGGCTGGAGCCGCCTACATCCCGTGTGACCCTGAATATCCTGCCGACCGCATCAAGCTGATACTTGAGGACAGCGAGGCTCGGTATATCATCACCACAGCCGACCGCATGGCAAGTGTGCCTGCCGATAAGGCTATCGACGTGGAGACCCTGCTTGCCAACACGGCTGGCACTGAGGCCGTCACCACCAACATCACACCCGACGACCTGGCTTACCTTATCTATACCAGCGGCTCGACCGGAAGGCCAAAGGGCGTCATGCTGCGGCACGAGGGTATCTGTAACTATCTGTACGGGCATCCCGCCAACGTGTTTGCCAACGGCGTATTGACCGATGCCGACCGTATCCTGAGCGTGACCACCATCTCGTTCGATGCAGCCCTACAGGATATCGGAATGGCCTTTTTCAACGGTAAGACGCTCGTCGTGGCTACGGAGGAGCAGGCCAACAACCCGCTCGACCTGGCACGTCTGATCAACGAGCAGCACGTGAATATGGTATCAGGAACACCGTCGCGCTGGCAGACATGGCTTACCAGCGACGATTTCTGTGACGCTATCAGCAGGGTGAAGATCTGCCGTGCCGGAGGAGAGAAATTCTCCGACCAGCTGCTTGCCCTGATGAGAAAGGTCACAAAAGCTCGTATCTTCAACTGCTACGGTCCGACGGAAATCACCGTGGCCTCAAATAACAAAGAGCTCACGCACGCAAAGCTTGTCACCGTAGGCAAACCGCAACTGAATGTCAAGGAGTTTATTGTAGACCAAGACGGCAATGAGTTGCCTGTTGGTGTCGTAGGTGAATTGTATATCGGCGGACGCGGAGTTGCCCGAGGGTATAACAACCTTGACGAGATGACCCGCGAGCGCTTTGTTGACTATCACGGCGAGCGCATCTACAAGTCTGGCGACTACGCTAAGTGGCTGCCCGACGGCGACGTGGTGATACTGGGACGTACTGACCATCAGATTAAGCTGCGCGGCTTGCGCATTGAGTTGGGCGAGATTGAGAATGTCATGCTGAAGGTTGAGGGCATGAAGAAAGTGGTTATCCTGATTCGGAAACTGAACGACAAAGAGCACCTTTGCGCCTATTACACGGCCGACCGGGAGATTGCCCCTGATGCACTCAAGGCAGAGATCTCGAAGAGCCTGACTCAGTATATGGTTCCGACCGCCTATCTGCAACTCGCCGAGATGCCGATGACTCCTAACGGGAAGACTGACGTAAAGGCATTGCCCGAGCCGCAACTGGCCGTCACTTCCGCTTATGTGGCTCCGGCAAACGACACCGAGCGCACCTTCTGTGACATCTTTGCCGCCATCCTTCAGATGGACAAGGTGGGAGCCACCGACAATTTCTTCGAACTTGGAGGTACGTCGCTGGTAGTTACCAGAATCATTATCGAGGCCGACAAGGCTGGCATGCATGTGGCTTACGGCGATGTCTTTGCCAATCCCACACCACGCCAGTTGGC
>JAEEGF010564541.1_pt1 | contig 12622 bp, 11 predicted proteins | sample 9134171 | NCBI WGS metagenome assembly JAEEGF01 (sample SAMN16246542, study PRJNA631951) | gut metagenome | biome: gut microbiome; feature: rumen; material: AP-attached | host: Bos | place: Iran: Karaj | collected 2018-10 | reverse complement strand
GAGGTACTGAACGGGAAGCGTGCGCTTACTACAGACTTGGCCGTAAAGATTGAGTCGGCCATTGGTCTGCCTGCAAAAGTTCTGCTGGCTGCACAGACGCAGTATGAGTTGGAATCTGCTAATCCGGCAAGTGATAGTAAGGAGAAAGAGACTATTGCTATCACCATTCCTGTTGGTGATCGTAATCTGCTTCGTGAATTGGTTCGCAGATTCGGCTGGGTAGGTGTATTCTAAGCGGTAACCAACAATAAATTGACGCAAAAAGTGGGCTGACCATTTGGCCGGTTCACTTTTTTTGTGGAAGAACACGGGGACAGTACCTGTTTCACTCGCTGGGGTCACACCGTGCCAGGCACCCTGTGAGGTTGAAAGTGAACAGGATCCAAATTGAACTCACAAATAATTTTTGTAAGTTCGACAAGAGAGAAACAGAAGCGTGCGCAGAAACATGAGTCACTACAATTTGAACATCTATTAGAGCCACCATCGTGTGGTTCTTTTCTTTTTATAATAAGGTGGAAAGGTAATGGATTAAAGTATTTTATGAAATATCCGGTAAAAAGTTCGTGAAAAAATTGTATGTTTGTTTTATTTTTATTATTTTTGCATCGCTTTTAAACATCAACGTATGTAAGGTTGAATATAATTATTATATACTACTAATTTATTAGAACAAAACATGAAAAGAAAACTTTATCTTTTCATCTGCCATTTTATACCAAGGCAGTTGAAACATGGTGCTCCCAAGTGTCGCTTACGAGGTAAGGAAGTTCTTCTGAGAATAGTCAGTGAGGACTTCCGCAAACAGGATAGATTGATATTAGAACTCCCCCAATGGATAGACATCGACGAGGTAAAGCAAATGCTTGGGGTTACGTTGAATGAATTTATTGAAAAACTAGCAGATAAGATGGAAGAAAAAATGATTGGCAGAATGTTCGAAGGTGCAACAATCAGCAATTCAGTAGTGGTAGGTGTGGCCCAGTCGGGCGCCCAAGTGTATTATATGCCCAATAAGCAAGAAGAGAATCCTCAGAAGACGGAGAACCTTCAGGGCAAGGAGGCTATTATAGACTATCTGGACAGACTGAAACCGATGGTGAAGGCGGAGTATAAGGACCGTTACGACACGTTGTGGGAGGGTGTGTTGGAGTTGAGCCAGGTGAAGGCCGTTATATATAATAAAGGTAAGCAGCAGGACACCACGTTCAATCGTAATCTGCTGGCACAGATAATCCATCAGTTAGGTGTGTTGTATGTGCCTACGGCTAATACCGTTCAGATGGCCATGCAACTGGAACCGGAAAAGGGTGCCGACCACCCCGTGAGGCAGAAACTGGGCGAGGTTCCTGAAAAGACCATCAAGAAAGCCGTTGATGAGTATATCAAAGCGAATTTAGAATAAAAACATAAGCATAGAAATGAAAGTTAGGTCACTGAATAAGTGGCCTAACTTTTTGTATATCAGCGCTGTGAAGGAATGAATGAAAGTTGGCCAAGATTCATTCATTTTTTCATAGAAACCTTCTTCATACTTTTGCACCCGGAATCCCACAATAACGGGAAATAAAAGTAAAAATGGAAACAAAGATTTTAAAAGTGGTACGCCAGGGCGAGGCCTTCAGCGTACAGTCGGTCAAAGCCGAGGCAGGTCAGATTCAGAAGTGTAACATTGTGTTGCGCGAACTGGGTGGTGGCAAGTTTGAAAACGAGTATGTGTGCGCCATGCTGGGCAATCTGGCTACGTGCAGGTTCTACGAAGGTGATGTGGTGATAGCCACGCTTCGATTCTCTACCCACGAGTATCAGGGGCAGGTGTTTCAGGAAATCCTTGCAACAGACATCGTGAAAGTAAATAAATAGACATTAATAGAATAGAAGTATGGAAGCAAGTGAAAAGTTGATGCAGCAATTGCTGTTTGAATGGCTGACGAAGGAGGAAAAGTCGAAGGTAAGACTCTATGTGAAGTACTACCGTCATGAAGATCGTATGAAGATGTACTATGCCATGTTGCTATACCTGATGACGGGCAAGAAGTCTAAGTTCGAGAATGGCGCTGCACAGTGGCACTTCAGAATGTTCTGTGACTTGATAGACGAAGTAGGCTATTCGAACAAAGCCCACCTGCACCTGAAGATGCTTTGGGAAAAGATAGGACTCCTAGAAAGAGTAGCATAATATACTAACTAAAAAATTAAAATCATTATGAAGAAAAGTTTGAAGAAACAGGAAGCGGTTAAAACCGTGACGCTGAATGCCCAGGTGGCCGTCAGCAAGACAGAGAATGGTACTAACTATGTACAGGTATTGCCCGACAATCCGATAGTAGGGCAGGTGGAATCGTTCCGTGGATTGGGCTACGGACAGATGCTCTCGACGGGTATGTTTGAGTATACGCGCCATAAGAGAGTACGCTCGCAGGCTATGACACTGCTTAAGCTGCCCCATAGCTCGGTGTCGCGCTGTAAGGATGGAACCCACCGCTTTACGTTTATTGTCCGCGACGAGGAGTTGGAGAAGTTCTGCTTATGGTTGGCGCTGGAGTCGGTAAAGGCCTCTGCCTTTATGAGAAAGTATCAGGAGAGTGTTAACGTCGAGAAGGAGGCTGCCTAATGATTTACCGAATCTATTACGACAACAAGAAACGCAAGTTTGCCACCCGAGTGAAGAACCGTGAAGAGCTGATGGCTCTGCGCAACGCACCTCAGAATCTGGACAACCTCGACAGGGTGCGCAAAGGCGACCAGACCGCCAAGCCCAACCTGCTACAGCTGGCGTATAACATAGGGCACGTTGAGGGTGCTCTGGCGGGTTGCAAGAGCATTGGCAGCTACTTCTTCCACGACGTTGATTGCTACGACGAGGAGCACTCGAAGCAGACCAAGGAGCTGATTCTGGAGAAGAAGGACGAGATAGGTCTGAAGATGCTGGAGCGAAGTGCCAGTGGCGGGTGGCACTTGGTGTGTCAGCGAATACCGGGAACTACGATTCTGGAGAATCAGGTGCGCGTGGCTACAGCCTTGCAACTGGAAATGGACACCAATGCGAAAGACCTGCAGCGCGTAGTGTTCTCGACCAGTGGCTCTGATGAAGATCTTCCATATCTGGACGACTGCCTGTTTGACGAACCTATGTCGGCAGACGACTGTATCAAGGAGTACAACCGACTGAAGGTGCGCGTGTTGCACAAGGAAGATAAGTTGCCTGCAGGAGCGAAGAAGTCGGATAAACACTATCGTCCGTGGGAGGAGACGACTGAGGGAAGAGGGAAGAAGGATGATGGAAAGGCTACGGGTAGGCGAACGAAGTTCGGGAATGGAAGTAAGGCTCAGCCCTCAGACATCAGCCCTCAGCCCTCAGGGAGCTTTCCGACAGACTACCACGGTATTCCCTTTGCAGACATCATCAAGAAGTATTGGGAGGTGAACAACCGAGGCTTTGAACCTACGGAGGGCGACAGGGACACGCTGACCTACCAATTGGCTTGCGACCTGCGCCACATCTGCGGTAAGAATGCCGACTGGCTGGACCAGGTGATTCCCTGCTACGACGGATTTGCTCCTGAGGAGAAGCGCAAGAAGATAGAGAGTGCGCTGAGTTCGGAATATGAGGCTTTCCCCGCCAGACTGCGCAACACGCTGGCTGCGCTGAGCCCGTCAGAGAATTTCGAGATGGGAGAAGCGGACAACGAACCAACTACAGTTATTCCTCAACTGCCTGTAAATAAGCTTCCGCAGGGGGTCAAAGACTCCATAGAGGCTGCTGAACCAGGTATGGAAATGGCAGTTGTAGCGGCTATCTGCCCTTGTATTGGCGCACTGGCTTCGGGAGTGCAGCTAGATGTGCATAAGAAAAAGGCTGGACTGAACCTGATCAGCTATATTGTGGGCGACTTTGCCAGTGGCAAGGGATTGATAGACCCCATTCAGGCTGCGTGGATGGCTGAGGTGAAGGCAATGGACGACCTCTACCTGCAACAGGAAGAGGATTGGCGCAACAAGAAGCTGGCTGCCAAAAATCAAAAGCAGCAACCCGAAGAACCCAAGTTACCTGTAAGGTGTGTGCCGTTGAACAATACGGTGGCCAATATTGCGGAACGACTGGCCAACGTGGTAGGCAAGCACGCCTTCTCGTTTACACCGGAAGCTGACGTGGTGGCACAGAAATGGAAATCGTCGGTCAGTGATTTCTCAGTGATGATCCGTCAGGCGTATGATGGTTCAAGGTATGACCGCGAGGCGCGCTCAGTAGAGGCGGTGAACGTACATATAGACCACTTGCTGTGGAACGTAGTGATGTGCGGAACCCCTGATGCTCTCTATCGTGTAGTTTCCAATTATACGGATGGTCTGCAGAGCCGTATCGCCTTTACACAGACTCCCGACAACACCTTTGCTCAGTTGGCCGACGACCCACGCGTGTTGACCGACAGGCAGGCGGAGCGCATCCGACAAATAGCCCATCTGTTGCCACTGATGCAGGGTGAAGTGGTGCTGCCGAAGTTGGAGGAAACAGGTCGCAAATGGCTTGAGAAGATTCGTCTGGAGGCTATGCTGAACGACGACCGTGTAAAGGCACGTCAGAGAATTCGCATCTGCGTGACGACGCAAAGAATGGTGTGCTGTCTGATGCTCTGCAAGGTGTGCGAACAGCTGATTCAGAAACACGGTATGAGTGGTGCGGAGAAGCAGTTGCAGACACATCCTAACTTGTGGAAAGAAATGCTGCTGAAAACACAGACGCCACAGATGCTGGAGCTGTACGACCTGATAGCCGACTCGTTACTGGAAAACGCTTTGTACTTCTTCCGCAATCGTATTGAGAAGGCTTACACCAGTCGCACCTATGGTGATTCAGGAATTTGTGGTCGCGTAAGGCGTAGTAAAAACGACACCATCTATGAGAGCCTGGATATGCAGTTTACTTTTGAGCAGGCCTTAAAGCATAGCATTGAGAAGAAAGGTTCTGAGGTGACTTCCAACAGCGTACAACAAATGCTGAAGAACTGGAGAAAACAGAAACTGATAGAACTGGAATCTGATGGAAAGTTTAAAAAACTGGCCTTTGCGGTGGCAGCATGATTGTATGTCATTAGTCATTAGTCAATAGTCATTAAGAAAATGAAGAAAGAAAACATCAATCTCAGCGAGCACATGACGCTCGCTGAGTTAACCAAGACTAATACGGGAATTGAGAACGTTCCGAACGAGGAACAAGTGAATAATCTGAAGCGAGTGTGCGGTTGGCTGGAACAACTGAGGAGAAGGTGGAACAACCTCTACGGAGATGGTGATGACCCCATCATCATTAACTCTGGGTTCCGTAGTCCGGAGGTGAACAAGGCGGTAGGGGGATGGGCACAGAGCAACCACTTGACAGGTTGTGCCGTAGATATCCGATGTGTCGGTATTGAACAAGCTATTCGCTATGCAACCCTATTGCTGGACATCAGTGACCTGAACCACGAGGATTTCGATGAGCTGATAATAGAACGGAAGGGTTACTCCTACTGGATTCACTTCGCAGTCCGTCCGTTTGGCAATCGTAGGCGAACTAATTATAAAAGGTAATTAAATAACAATGGGGTTGCCGAAAAGCGACCCCATTGTTTATTGTTTGTAATGCGATGAATTTTATTTACGGAGCAATGATTTTAAAGCGGACACGGAAGGACTTCTCATGTTCGTCCCAATTGGTACCCAGCATTTCGAAACGACCTATCTGAGCGGTGGAGCGGACATGTTTGCCAATGCAGGGACATGTATCAGTTGACCTGTCCCTCGTGATTATTTTGTCATCACCTTTATGATTCTCGTCGTTCCATCGGTCATCGTCTCACGAACGATATTCAGTCCACGTTGCAGCGTGCCGACCTGACGACCATCCAGTGTAAAAATCTGACGATGAACAACTTCCGACGATATCATATTTACAGTTCGGATGGCGGTAGGTGTGAAATCAATCTTCTCGCCCATCAAACTGTTCAGATAAACTTCCAATGCTGTATAGCCCTCAGCGGAAACGACCAGCTTGCCATCCTCCGCATCAGCAGGATTGAAACCGTGAGCCAATTCCCAATCGTCTGCCATTCCATCGTGGTCATTATCGACAACAGGGGTTGCTGAAGCATAAGTTGGCCAGCCTTCAGCATCGTCAGGCGAATCAATGAAACCTGCCTTGTTGAGTGTTGTTCCCTTATACTGAGCCTGTTTGTTGCGCACCTCGTTCACCACACGTTGCTCCGTCTGGTCACGATTGATGGTACCAGCCTTTGCCAGCACATGCTCGTAAGCCTCCTCAGCACTCTCCGTTGGTGTACGATAGAGGTCATAGTCGTCAAACTTACATTTGTCCAGACGCGTAACCTCTGCAGAGGGATATACCAGCGTTTCCGACTTCATGCCAGCCACCGTATATGAGGTGTTGTTATGTATAGCGCTCCAGTTGTCATTGGTAGCGCTGCTACTCCCCTCCATAACATTGTCGGCAAAATACCAGCGTGAGGGGTTGGGGTTAAGCGTCTTTCCACTACGAGCTGCGGAAAGTTCCATGAAATAGCTTCCACTGGGGGTTGAAGGCCCTGGCTTATAATAGTTGCCAACAAAATTGCACTCGTGCGAGCTATATGTTCCCGCTTCGTTCTCGCCACCATAGCACGAGTTTTTCTTACCCCAGTTGTAGTTCACATTATTAAAATACTCCATGAACACATTGCGATCTTCCGTCGTACTAGATGCACCATTCAGACGCGAACTGCGATTGTAGTTGTGAGCCAGCAGGTTGTGGTGATAGGTGGCAGGCGAGCCACCCCACTGATTGGCATAGCTGCGATTGCCCTTCTGGTGACCTGCGTCGTAGAGTCCCTCATGGACAATACACCACTGAACGGTAGTGAAATGGTTGTCATACATGGTCATATTCTCCTCGCCACTCCAACCAAAGCAGCAGTGGTCGATGATGACATTCTTGGCATTCTCCAGGCCAAAGCCTGCACCTTTGATGAAACGGCTGTCCGTAGGTTTGGCCAGGTCAGCTTCATCAATATCGCCAATGCGGAAGCGCAGGTTGCGGATAATCAGATTGTCCGAGCCGCCAAAGTTCATCTTGCCTCCACGAATCAGGATGCCCTCACCTGGAGCCGTCTGGCCTGCAATGGTCACATTCTTCAAGTTGGCTCGCAGGTCGCGCACTTTCTGAGCATTGGGTTGTATCTTGATGACTCCACTCACGCGGAAGACAATGGTGGCGTTCTCCTTGCCAGCCACCGTCAAAGCCCAACGCAGAGAGCCCTCGCTAGGATTCTTGGGATCATCCTCCAGATTGGTTACCTCGACTACCTTGCAACCACGGCCACCGCTAACGTATTTGCCAAAGCCGCGAGCCGTAGGGAATGCCAGTAGTTTATTCTCCACTGGAGCATAGTCGTCCGTAGTCTTATGGGCTTCTATCACGCTTTCGGGATCGAAGGCGGTTAACGAGGTGTTGATGGCACAACAGGCCGCATCAACCTTGGCCCATGTGTTCACCTTCTCATAATCGGCATCCGTTAACTGATGGCTCCAACTGATACGGTTCGAGACATCTGCCAACGCAGTACCGTTCTTGCTCTTATATTCAGCATAGTACGACTTGGTGCCGTCATTACCTCCCATTGTCTCCCATCCTGCAGCTTTGATGATGTTATTCAGCTGACAGTTCAGGAACATGCTTCCGCACTTCTCCGCACCCCAGCAGCGTCCCAACGACACGCTTTTGTCGCTGACTCCACTGGCTTTGGTCACAGTACACTCGTTGAAGATGAATCCCAACCATATCTTCGTCGTGCCGTCAGAAGCCGTCGTGTAATAGGTAATATCCTCAGGAGCAGTGATATAGCCGCCAGCCACGCAGTTCAGCGTACAATGCTCGAACCAGCACGTACCACCGGCATAAATGTAGTCCGTTGCGCCCTCTATGACACACTCCTTATAATAGCTACGCACGCCTTTCTTCGTGCGATGGGTGTCTTGGTAGCCTGTTATCTTACAGCGATAGAATGTCGAACGGTCACCATCCATATGTAAGGCTAATGCCTGACCAGCAGCCTTTCCGCCTGTGTTCTGAATACAGATGTCTTGCGCATAAAAGTCTGGTGCAAAGACGCCCAGAGTGGCATAGTCGCGCACATCCTTTCCACTTCCGATGTTATTCTTACCATTAGCAGCTGTAATGATGGTCTTATCCATACCTTCACCTATCAGCGAGATGCATTTGGTAGAAGGTTTCGTGCGCAAACCTACCTTCACCATTCCCTCATAGGTTCCAGCCTTCACCATGATAGTAGCCGTCTCCCCTTCTGCTACAGCGTCTATAGCAGCCTGAACGGTCGTATAGTCACCACTGCCATCTTTACTGACGGTTAACAACTTCTGTGCCCAGGTACTCAAAGCCATTCCTATGGCCAACAACATAAAGATATGTCTTTTCATATTCAGTCTATTTTTTGTTTACTCAAATTAGACGAACAAGCAGCAGATTTGTCACATCATTTATCTCGCATAGTGAATAAGAAAAATAAAAGCCGTCCAAAACCATATTATACATTTCGTCATACTTTACCTCTATCCTACTCGACATCAGCGACCTGAACAACGAAGATTTCGATGAATTGTTGATTGAGCAGAAGGCGCACGTTATCTGGATCCATTTTGCAGTAAAGCCAAGTTGTAATCGCAGGCGGACAAACTTTAAGAGATAAAAATAATGGGGTTGCCGAAAAGCGACCCCATTGTTTATTGTTTGTAATGCAATGAATTTTGTTTACGGAGCAATGATTTTGAAGCGGACACGGAAGGACTTCTCATGTTCGTCCCAATTGGTGCCCAGCATTTCGAAACGACCTATCTGAGCAGTAGAGCGGACATGTTTGCCAATGCAGGGACAGACATCGTAGTCGCCAATGCGAACCAGACGGATGGTGTCTGACACAGCATCAGGAAGACGGTCGAGCGAGATTTCATCGGGCAGCTCGCTCAACTTGCAGAACTCGAAGGTGACGGGCAGGTCTTCGTCGATAAGACGCTGCATCTCGTGCTCTATCTCCTTCTCCTCCTGACGGGAGGGTTTGCGGTCGAGATAGAAACTCATCTTGCTCTTCTTGCGCTCGATGTGTGCATTATAGGAACGCTCGCATCCGAAGAGGCGTATCATGGTCTGGTTGAGCAAATGCTCTGCCGTATGGGCAGGGGGAAACTCATCCTTGTTATGCTCGTTTAAAACAAAATCGTCGCTCATATTTTCTTTTACAATTTCACTTTCCAAACTCGTGCGCTATTGGCTTTTATCTCCATGCGTACAGGACCATCCTTCTTCAACGAAACAGCCAACTTCTCCTTGGTCAGCAAGTCGACAGCAATGGCTTTCTTCTCCTTCATGCCCAGATAGTCGAAGGCATGACTGGGAACGTTGACATCGATGGTGACATCGTGAGATTCGAAATTGGCTACCACCAGCAACAGCTCGCCCTTGACATGACGCAGGAAGGCATACTGGCGCTGGAGGTGTGGATTGACATACATGAGGTCGAAGAAGACACCCTGGCTAACAGCCTTTTCCTGAGCGGCCAGCTGGAGGGTCTTTACGTGGATGTCGCTGAGTGCCTGCTCGTCGCTGGTCAACTGATGGTTGGCAGCACGACACAGGGTGTCGATGTTCCAATAGTCGAAGATGGTGGTGCGTCCGTCGTTGCCACTGAAGCCCTCACGATCCATGCCTCGTTCGCCATACTCCTGGCCAGCATACAGCATGAAGGGATTCTGTTGCATGAGCACAGAGGCTATCATGGCTGGCACACCCTTCTGGGCACTGGCTGCAAAGAAATCGCTGGCAATGCGCTGTTCGTCGTGATTCTCGAGGAAGTAGAGCATGTGGTCGCGGATGTCGTCAGTCTGTTGCCATGCCTGCGTGATGGCATGGGTAGAAGCATGTCCGCAAATGACACTACGCATGGTGTCGTACATGCCCACCTTGTCGTAGAGCCAATCGAAACCGGCAGCCAGATAACGGCGATATTCATAGGGATTATACACCTCGCCAACGAATACCAGATGCTTATACTTCTTCTTGACGATGGTGGTGGCATACTGCCAGAACTCGGCAGGTACCATCTCGGCCATATCGCAACGGAAGCCGTCGATGCCCTTCTTGGCCCAGAACAGCAGGATATCGGTCATCTTCTGCCATGTGTCAGGAATGGGGTCGAAATGTCCAATCTTGCCTGCATAGTAGTCAACGCCATAGTTCAACTTCACGGTCTCATACCAATCGGTACGGCCTGGAGCATTGTCGAAATGGTCGTTACCCGTAGCCTTGGCAGGTTCTTCGAGATAAGGTTCCGTTGCGCCCTGATAGAGGTCGAAATAGGGAGTGAAGCGCTGACCAGGACAATAGTAGAAATTGTTCTGAGGGTCGAAGCCATGGGCTGTATTGTCCGTCTCGCCCAAATCCTGCACCTTCTTAGGCTTGCAGATGGAGTGATACTGACGAGCCACATGGTTGGGCACAAAGTCGATGATGACTTTCAGACCAGCCTCATGGGTGCGCGCTACCAAGGCCTCGAACTCCTTCATGCGCTGTTTGACATCGACAGCCAAGTCGGGGTCAATGTCATAATAGTCGGTAATGGCATAGGGTGAGCCTGCCCTACCCTTCACAATGGCGGGGTGCTGACGAGGGATGCCGTAACTTGTGTAGTCCGTCTGTGAGGCATGACGGATGACACCTGTGTACCAAATATGGCTCACGCCCATCTGCCTGATATTCTTCAGGACAGTGGGCGTGAAATCATTCAGTTTGCCACAACCGTTGTCGGCTATCGTTCCATTCTCTTTGCGAGTAGTATTGCGATTACCGTATAAACGGGTGAAAACCTGATAGATGATAGTTTTACTCTGCGATTCCATGAGCGGAAACTTCCTTGTTGATTTTTGCAATCATGCCTTGCAGGGCCTTGCCAGGACCACACTCTGTGAAGTCGTCGGCACCATCGGCAATCATATTCTGTACGCACTGGGTCCAGCGTACGCTTGAAGTCAGCTGAGCAATGAGATTAGCCTTGATCTCAGCGGGATCGGTATGGGGCTTGCCATCTACATTCTGATAAACAGGGCACTTAGGAGCCTTGATATCGGTCTTCTCGATAGCTGCCTGCAATTCGTCCTTGGCAGGCTGCATCAGTGGAGAGTGGAAAGCGCCACCCACCTTCAGAGGCAGAGCACGCTTGGCACCAGCAGCCTTCAGCTGTTCGCAAGCCTCGTTGATGGCGTCAACATTACCAGAGATAACCAGCTGACCAGGATTGTTATAGTTAGCGCAAACCACTACGTTACCCTCGCGGTTGATACCTGCGCAAATCTCTTCTACTTTCTCATCTGGCAGACCGATGATGGCGGCCATGGTGGAAGGAGCGGCCTCACAAGCCTTCTGCATAGCCATAGCACGAGCGTAAACCAGCTTCAGACCATCCTCGAAAGACAGTGCGCCAGCAGCTGTCAGGGCTGAGAACTCACCCAAAGAGTGACCAGCAGTCATCTTGGGGTCGAAAGCGTCGCCCATGCAGATAGCGCTGATAACAGAGTGCAGGAATACTGCAGGCTGTGTCACCTTGGTCTGCTTCAGGTCGTCGTCGGTACCCTCGAACATGATGTCTGTAATTCTGTAGCCCAGAATCTCGTTAGCCTTCTCAAACAATTCTTTTGCCTTCTCATTGGTGTCGTACAGGTCCTTGCCCATACCAACAAACTGTGCTCCCTGACCGGGAAAAACAAATGCTTTCATATCTTCTTTTTAATTAATATGTTTCAAAAAACGGGTGCAAAGGTACGATTTTTATACCAATATACCAAATTTATTCGCGTATTTTAAAGAAATAGTCAAGAAATGACAAAATGAACACAAAAACTGAATAAAAAAGAGAGTTTTCTGCGAAAAATTTAGTAATTTTGCACCCGATTTGTACAAATATAAGGTTTTTTAGAAGGAAAAAGTTAAAAAATGGAGTTGGTAAGGAACGATGTAAACATTGTGCGTGTAAAAACCAAGCAGGAAATGAAGGATTTCATCCACGTTACGGATGACATCTACTGCAACTGCCCACAATACGTGCCTGATTGGGAACAGGACCTTGTTGACTTTTTCGTTCCTGAGAAGAACCCTGGACTAGATTTTTCTGACGTACAAGCCTTCGTGGCTTATCGCGACGAGATAGCCGTTGGTCGTATTGTGGGCATTATCAACCACAGGGCTAACGAGCGCTGGCAGTCGAAGAACGTCAGATTCTCGATGATTGAGTTTATTGACGACCCCATCGTGTCGAAAGCACTGATAGAGGCTGTAGAGGAATGGGGAAAGGAGAAAGGCATGGACACCCTGCAGGGTCCGATGGGCATATCAGACTTTGACAAGGAGGGTATGTTGATAGAGGACTTCGACCTGGAGGGCTCGATGAACACCTACTACAATCCAGAATATTACCCCAAGCACATGGAGCAACTGGGCATGGAGAAAGAGACCGACTGGTTGCAGATTCGCATTGACATACCTAAAGAGGTTCCTGCCAAATATGCCCGTGTGGCACAGTATGCG
>JAEEGF011002938.1_pt1 | contig 12623 bp, 10 predicted proteins | sample 9134171 | NCBI WGS metagenome assembly JAEEGF01 (sample SAMN16246542, study PRJNA631951) | gut metagenome | biome: gut microbiome; feature: rumen; material: AP-attached | host: Bos | place: Iran: Karaj | collected 2018-10 | reverse complement strand
CACCATCAAGGATTATAACACATTGTCATATCTAGGCAAACACACCGTATTCAAACTCATGAACGAATGCGAAAACGTCAAAGCAAGAAGACTTCTCATCTACTGTATAAAGATTATATATCGCCTTTTTAAGTGTAAAAACACTTAATCACATTTATCAATTTAAATTACTTTGTATAATTTCACTCAAAAATGAAATATATTACAGCAAGGAAAACTGTTTTATAAAGAGTTATAAGCAAAGCCCATTCATAAAGAGTCCAAATCATTTATCATATGAAAGTCAGTGTTATTATCCCAATCTACAACGTGGCACCCTATATCGAGCGATGCCTTCAGTCATTAGCAGCTCAGACCTATCATGACATAGAGTGCATATTAATAGACGACTGTGGTACAGATGGAAGCATGCATGTTGCTGAAGAATTCATACACAACTATCAAGGGAATATTCAATTTACGGTGGCGAAACATCAACAAAATCAAGGACTTTCAGCTGCCCGTAACACAGGTATAAGAACTGCGACTGGTGAATACATCTATTTCATGGACAGCGATGACGCCATAACCCCCAATTGTATAGAAACATTGGTAAATTTATCAGTTAAATATCCCAATGCTGACTATATACAAGGAGATTTAGTTACGGGGGCTGGCGACTTAAATACAGGAAGCATTGATTCTGACATTCCTGAATATTGCAACGAAAAAGGATTACTAGAAGAAAGCATTTTATGTAAAAGCCATAGGACAGCATGGAACCGTCTGTTGAAGGTGAAATTTCTCCTTGACAACTACTTATTCTTTCCTGTCGGACTTGTTATGGAAGACCATTATTGGACTTATTTTGTGGCAAAGAAAGCAAAGGCTGCCGTATTCTGCCGAAAGGGCACCTATTACTATTATAAGAATTCTGAGAGCATTATTAACTCCTCTTCTAAGACATCACTCATCAAACGTTATTCATCATATATTTCTGTATCAGAAGCAATCATCAAAGACTTATTGTTGCGCCATGATATTCTGCCATGCCACAGCAGATATGTGGGAGAAGGTATTGTATTCTGTATGGTTAATCTTGTTCGGCTGCACTCTTTACGCCATTGGCACATATTCTGGCAATTTGCTTTCCGTACTGCCTGGCGACTCAGAAGACATGTTACGTGGCGGCGCTTGTGCCTATTCATTGCCATGATGCCTCCCTGTTGTTTTCTGACGTACATCAATGGATGGCGTTGGCGTCTGCGTCAATATATAATTGCAAAAATATAGGAAAAGAAGAAAACCTAAAACGAAAGCATATGAAGTCCATCATCATATTCCCTTATTTCGATACATTGCATAATCGATTCTAAAAATGTCAAATCATGAAACAAAGATTAGAATATATTGACATAGCCAAAGGTTTGGGTATCATATTTGCGACCTTATGCCATACCGAGCATTGGGAACTCGCTTACTATACGTTAGCATTCAATATCCCTATCTTCTTTTTCTGTTCAGGCTACACCTCCTCAAAAAAAGATATCAACCTAACCATATGCTTTGGTCGACAAGCCATCAAGTTACTAAAACCTTACCTTTTTTTCAACATTTTATTGCTCTTTTACTTCCACGACTTCTCCTTGCGAGCTATATTTGGCATATTTTATTCAAGATACTGCCTTTTCCCTTTTGGTACTGTAACAGATATCTTTCCCTTATTTATTGTTGGCAATTATCCCATGTGGTTCCTCACCTGCATGGTTGTCGCCTATCTGCTCTACGATCTCCTCATCTATTATCCAAAATACCAATACTGGCTTATAGCCACATATCTGGTGATAACAACTTGTGCGACATTCCTACCCATTTTATTACCATGGAGCCTTGACACTGCCCCTCTAACGGCTATCATCATGTTCTGCGGTACACAAATTCGAAAATATGTTCCTAATATCTTTAGTAACAGAAAACCGCACATATTAATTCTCCTTTCCTTTATTTCATATTGTGTTTTGATACCCTTCTGTGATGGCATTAATATATCTATCAGGAACTATGGTTCATCCATTCTTACTTATTTTCTTGCCGCAATTTGTGGCAGCATTGTCCTAATCTATGTCGCTAGATTAATCCAAAAAACCATTTTAGGTACTATTATAAAGCAAATAGGTAACCATTCTATGACCATCTTTTGCATTGAAATTCCATTCATTCTTCTTGGGAAACAGTTTTCAAACAGCATTTTACCAGACATGCTCCCCCTGCATTTTGCTGTGTTAACATCTTTTATTCAACTTACTTTTGCCCTTGCAGGAGGTTATCTATTCTCTTTACTTCTACATAAAAACAAACACATACAAAAAATTGTATATTAATCTTCACCAGCATGGAATCTATAGTCATCATATTCCCTTATTTCGGTACATTGCCCGTACAATACAAAATGTGGCGTGTTTCAGCACTTCAGAATCCAAGCGTTAGTTTTATGTTTTTTACCGATGCAGACGTAGAGCCTGCAAAGAACATCATTGTACACAAAATGATGTTTGGTGAATTCAAGCAGTTGGTTCAAAAGGCATTTGATTTCGACATTGTGCTTGACCGTCCATATAAGCTCTGCGAATACAAACAGGCATACGGTCATATCCTCCACGACTATATCAAGGACTATGACTTTTGGGGCTTTGGTGACCTCGACCTCGTATACGGAGACATCCGTTCCTTCCTCACTGATAGTGTGCTGAAACATAAATTCCTTTTAGGTTGGGGGCATCTTACCCTGCTCCATAATGATGAAGAGACCAACACCTATTTTATGAAACAGGTGGATGGCTACCAAAACTATCAAGACGCTTTCATGACGAACAAAATAACCTTCTTTGATGAATATGGCTATAAAGGATGTAGTGACAAATGGCATGACTGTCGCCCTGAGGACTGTTGGCTGGAATGGCCATTTGACAATGCCTCAAAACCTAAGCAGTCTTATCATTTCAATAGTCTGACAAGAGGATGGAAACAAATCATTTTTGAGCATGTTGACAACAAACTGTATATGCTACGATTCAATCATGGACAACTGGAGAAAAAGGAGTCACTATATGCCCACTTTCAGCATCGGGGATTCATGAAAGATCGTGTCACCGACTATAGCCATTTCTTGGTCACTCCTAATGCCATCATTGATTATCCGAAACACTTTGTCAATCTCAGACTCCGCTGGCTCTGCCGTAACCGTTCTTTGATGACTAAATATTATCAGTGGAAAGATCGCATTCTCTATAAATTAGGATTAAGTTAGATGAAATAACATCAAGCGTTAAATAAAACCAAATATTTGCGAAAAATGTATTTTATTACAATTATAATTATTATATTTGCAATAAAATTATAGAGAATATGGAAAGATTAGAAATCAGCAATCCTTTTATTGTGGGGAAATACCTATCTGACGAGTATTTCTGTGACAGGGTTGAAGAGACTGAATTCCTTCGTAAACAAATAATGAATGGTAGGGATGTGGCATTGATATCTCCACGTCGTCTTGGAAAATCAGGATTGATTCAGCATTTCTTTGCACAAGAGGATATAAAGGAAAAATATCATGTATTCTTCGTCGACATCTATGCCACTACTTCATTGGCAGAGTTTGTCTACACGCTGGGAAAAGAAATATATGAGCAACTGAAGCCGCAGGCTACAATCTGGAAAGAGAAGTTCTTTCAGATTGTATCGTCATTCCGAATCGGCTTTAAGTTGGACTCCATGACTGGCAATCCCACTTTTGATTTAGGGCTTGGCGACATCCAGATTCCACAAACAACCTTAGATGAAATCTTTGCATATATAGACGAAGCTGATAAGCCATGCATCATAGCCATTGACGAGTTTCAGCAGATTGGAGAATATACTGAGAAGAATGTGGAAGCACTATTACGCACCAAGATACAAAAGTGTCATCGGGCACAGTTCATCTTCTCTGGCAGCAAACGTCATGTGATGAGCAATATGTTCAACTCACCAGCTAAGCCTTTCTATCAAAGTGCTATCAGCATGGGACTGGAACCGATTCCCGTTGAGACGTATGCAGACTTTGCCACACGACTGTTTGAAGAAAGAGGAAAACATATTGATAGACAAGTGATAGAAGAAGTCTGGAACAAATATGCAGGCTACACATGGTTCGTACAGATGATAATGAACGAGTTGTTTGCACTGACTAATGAAAACGACACTTGCGGTCTGCGAATGACTGCAGAAGCCCAACACAATGTCATAATGGCTCAGGAACAGAGCTATAAGGACCTGCTCTCAAACATTCCGCCCAAACAGAAAATTGTGCTTCAGGCCATTGCAAAAGAAGGCATTGCACAAAACATCACCTCTGCTAAATTCATCAAGAAATACAATCTTAACTCTGCAAGTTCTGTTCAGTCAGCAGTAAAACTACTAATGAAAAACGATTTGCTCACTCAGACAGAAAAAGGTTATCGAGTTTACGATTTCTTCTTGTCAGAATGGTTGTCTACGGTTTACTAATACTATTTACTATGAAACTTGCAATATTAACTTGTGGGATGCTCCCGATCCCTGCCATACAAGGAGGAGCTGTAGAGAACCTGATAGACTTCTATCTGGAATATAATGACAAACATCAACTCCATGATATTACTGTATATAGCCCATGGAATCCTAAAATCACCAATCACCCGGCACTCTTGTCTAACGTCAATCATTACATTTTTATAGACGTGAGCAGCCTAAAGGCGAGAATAGAAAGAAAACTATATGGATACCTGCATCATGACGAATATTACAATCACTTTATCGAATACTATTTTGAGAAAGTATATGCTGATCTCAAGAAAAAAAACTTCGACTATATTATCATAGAAAATGGTGCTGGTCTTGCCTATAAACTATCGCAAAGAGGATATAAAAATCTCATCCTGCACATGCATAATGAGGTAAGATCAGAACGGTCACAATACCATGAAGTGGTCTTTAGTAGTTTTACTAAAATATTAACAGTCTCTGATTATATCAAGCAAAAAGCCGCAGCATTTTACCCTATAGAAAAAATCCATACCGTCCATAATGGTATAGACCTACAGAACTTCTCCAGAAAAAAGGAACCTACTGTCAGTCGTCAGGATCTTGGTTTTTCAGACAATGATTTTGTGATGGTATATTGTGGACGTATCAATCCAGAGAAAGGAGTCTCTGAATTAATTGACACTATGCTCTTGCTAAAAGACCACCCACAAATCAAACTGATGATTATCGGTGGGGCTTTCTTTGGAAACACCAACGATGAGGATGAGTTTATACGCTCACTGAAAGAAAAGGCGAGAAGGATCAAAGACAACATTGTCTTTACCGGATTCATCCCCTATGACAAAATGCCCGAATATTTACAACTTTCAGACATTGCTGTTGTCCCTTCTATGTGGGAAGAACCTTTCGGACTAACTGTTGTGGAAGCAATGGCTGCAGGTCTTCCTTTGATCACTACACGCTGTGGAGGTATTCCTGAGATTTGTGAAGGAGTAGCAACAATTGTTGGCCGAGAGAATATTGTTGACAGCCTCTCCACCGCCATCCTCGACCTCTACGGTCATCCTGAGAAACAGAAAGTGATGAGCGACGCATCCAAGAAGCGCTCCCAACTGTTCAGCAAGGAGCGGTATGCCCATGAGTTCTTCGAGAAACTGGTTGAATCTTCAACCTAATTTTCAGGGTTCTTACGTAACTTAGAAAGAGCATAATGTCATTGCCATATTCTTATCCTTACTATATTATAATTTGGGCAAATGAATCCTATCTCCAATCATCCGCTGGAACTCTAAAGTAAGGTAATTATTCATGCCAGATGCTGAATAAAATGTCATTTCACCAAAATAAATTTTTCCTTTTATATTATACAAATCAATGCGCACTTGCGGAAATCCCTGACTCATCTTCTCTGCAATTGCTATCATCTGATTAAAATTCTCTGGCTTGGGCAAATCCCGATATCCCGTACTAGGGTATTTAAGATATTGGCGCATAGGCTTCCAATCTTGAATATCATAAAGGTCAACAACGGATTTATTATTGCCACCATCACTAGCCAGCGTGCGACCATAACAAACTAAATCATATTGTGCCTTGCCGTCAATGCAACGTATCTTATGGTCAACAGTTGCTTCTGATGAGAATTCTTTTTCATCACCCATCTCAATAAGACTTTCAGCCATCACCCTCGGTTTAATTGCAGAATAATGTAGCTCACACCATTCGTAACCATAATTTACATCTAAATGTTTTTGTAAAAAGTCAATAATCTTCTGCTTGTCCATTTTACTTTTATCACGTACGATGACAGTACTACCACAATCATGCGTGCATTTAAGGACAAATTTGTCGGGAAGACTGTCAAAATCGATATTTTCAGCATGCTCCCATACTCCATAGCATTCTGTCAGAATGTCTTTCAATCCTAAACGTTCTATGTATTTACGTACCTCATATTTGTCTGACAACTCCGTCCACATAGAGGTATCGGTATTAACCAACAGCCAAGTTGCTTTCTCGCCAAGCGTTCTAGGATTATCCCATGGAAAATACCGACGGTAGAAACGATTCCATTTCATATCCACCGCCTTCTTGGGATTTGTTTTTTGAATCTCAATCCATTTTTCAGTAGCAGGTTGGATATAATGATCAAAATACAATGCCTTAAGTGACCTAATCGGATGGATTATCGACCATAGTCTTAATTTAAACTTATCAGAAAACATATCATTTATTTTTACTCATTACTTTAAAAAAATTATCTCCACAAAAACTTTATCAAAGACTTCAGTCCAATATACTTTAAGTAACCCGATTTCATAGCACGCCAGAAAACCGCCGGTTTGTCTTTGTAAGGAATGAGATGCCCTGTATAAAACACCTTGCTCAAGGTGTAGCGCAGGAACTTGTGGATAATGGGGGCCTGACTGAATCGCAGCAACTCATCAGCCACTGTGAGGTAGCAATCCATATTTCGGCGCCTATATCCTTTTCCGACTATTGATGTGGGACGTATGCGATGTTTAATCAATGACCTTTTTAAACAGTAAATGGCATTGCTACTTAACATCAGTCTAGTTGTAAACAACTCATCCTCATGAATAATACCCTCATAGAAGGAGAATCCAGTTTTCTTTAAAAAATCATGATTTATAAAGAGTAACCATACTACCGCATTATATGAACTTGTATCAAGTAAATGACTAAGCAGGTTTTCTCCTTCATATTTTTTATTTTCCTCAACAAACTGCGTACTATGAACACCCTTCGTGGCTATCGAACCGTCATCCGTGAACCAATCCCTGTCGAAGAAAATGAAATCCGCCTGATTCTTCTCTGCATAATCATAACAAAGCTGTAAAGCATCTGGGCTACTCAACATATCATCGGAATCCATCATATAAATGTATTTTCCTGTTGCATGTCGTAATGCGGTATTTCTTGCTCCAGATAGTCCTTTATTCTCTTGGGAAAAAGAGATAATCCGAGAGTCTCGTTGCTGATACTGCTTAATGATATCCCCACTTTGGTCTGTTGAGCCGTCATTCACCGCAATCACTTCTATCTCTTTAAGTGACTGGTTCAGAATTGAATCAAATGCTGCCTCCAAATAGGGAGCCACATTATATATAGGTAGGATGACACTAACTTTGACCATTGAGGGATTAATTTGATGCAAAGATACTTCATTCTCCTGATACTTCCAAAAAAAACTTGTTTAATTAATAGAAAATGTGTATCTTTGCCAACAAATTATTTCAATTATGAGATGAATGATATGACTAAAAAAGATAGTTTATTATAACTATAATTATTTTTGTAATAAAGATGGCATACACAATCAGATACGTACCAGCAAAAGACTTGAAACAAATCCAAGAGGAATGGAAAGCATTAGAAATTGGAGAGGAAATGACCCTTTTCCAGTCGTATGAATGGTATGTTATGCTTCTGAAGCACTATATTCCAGAGGATACTAATCATTTCGAGTCGGTCTATGCACTTGTTGAGACTGACGGTCAACCCTGTATGATAGCCCCACTATGGATCATCAAGAGATCATTTCGAATTCTCAACAGGAAAGGAGTCTACTTGATCGGACGTTTCAGTTTCAGCGATTACCTTAATTTTATTTATCAATCTTTTGATCCAGCTGCTTTTGACTATTTGTTGAAAGATTTGCGTAAGAGATATGGAATAAAAAAGGTTTGTTTTGAGGATCTTAGAGAATCGACATCCATCTATCAGCATATCGTGAACTCATACAACATCATAGAGAACAAAGAGTTTCCATGCGTCACCTTGCAATTACCACCTTCTGTAGAAGAATACCACAAGATGTTGAGCAAGAATAGCCGACAGAACCTTAGGACAGCAAGCAACAGATTGCAAAAGGATGGGAAAGCACTTGTATTCAATGACGACGACCAACAAGTTGACAGGCAAGAATGTATGAAATTAAGAGAGGCTAAACTCTCTGTAAAATATGCTGACTTCTCCTTATTTTGGAAATATAAGTACCGAATTATCAACCGTCTCCGCTACACTTTCCCATTCTTTACACCTATCACTCACTATACCAAGAGCAAGGTGATGACGGCTTATGACGAAAAGGGCAAACTGAGAGCTTTCTTTAATTATGGCTATGACCCTGACGACAAGGCAATAAGAATCATGGCTGCAGGTACAGACTTAGACTTTGCCCGATATTCTCCCGGAATGCTTTTAATGCATCAGTTTATTTTAAAATCAATACAAGAAGGTAAACTTCAAGTAATAGATTTCACAAGAGGCGACGAAAAATACAAGTTTGCCTTGGGTGGAGAATTATGTTTGAACCACTCCGTGAAATTCAGCATATCATAATCTGTATCATACAAAAATCATTCATATGAACAATACAACAGAGCATCTTATCACCAGATATAAGAATTTTCTTTTTCGGATACACGGAAGACCCATAAAAGGAATCCTTTCTAAAGGTATCCCATGCACCATGGAGGATCCTACCCCTAATGAGACACATGGAGATATCGTACACCCTTGTATCAGATATATTCCTGAGGGCTTCGAGGGACACCAATGGTGGATGGTTTACACTCCCTACTATGGCAAGACAGACGGCATGGAAAATCCACGACTCTGTTATGCAGATGTGAAAGACAGTGCTATTCCTACTTCCTGGAATTTTTACTGTGTCATCAAAGACAGACCAAAAGAAGGATACAACTCCGATCCTACGCTTATTTTCCATTGTAACAAACTCTATGTCTTCTGGCGGGAAAACGAGACAGACCACGCCAAGGATTTTGGATACAGCAGGGCTACTTTCGGTTGTTGTGTACAACAAAAAGAGGTCATCTACCTTGAGACCCCTACCCTCGTGGAGAAAACGATTCAAACAGACCATGAGATATGTCCTACTATCATGGAGACTGCAGGAAAGCTATACGCTTACTCTATACATATCCGCTTTAACCCTAAATGGATCTTCTATTTTCCACAGTCACTGATGCGCCTTTTTTATAGGTTCAGGATTATCGAATTCGCATACCTGCTTGTTGGCAGCAGCCGGATGAAGACGCATGGTGCGGCACTATGGGAGGGAGAAGCTATTGAGAAACCTTTCCAATATGTCAAGACCATTCCCTTCAAAGGGGTTAGCCGACTATATCGTCCATGGCATATGGATTTGTTTGAGGCAGAAAATGAAGAGGGGAAAACAAGTCTTTTTGCGGTTGTACAGACTGATGAGAAATTCGCGGATATTTGTCTTGCCCAATTGAAAGGTGACTATTTCCAATTTTATACCAAACCACTTGTCACCAACAAGTCCATCGGCATGATTGGAATCTACAAGCCAACTGCGCTTGTACTCAACGACACTTTCTATCTCTATTATACTGCAAGGGATGATAAAGATCCCTCTCTGAATAGAATGTTCTTAACATCTATGAATTGGAAAGAACTGCTCGAGAAGCAGTGAACATGAACATATAAAGCAGATGCCGAAAATTCTTTAATTCATACTTTTTGTATTTAATAGATTAAACATGTTTAGAAACAACTTCAAACTTCTTACAAAATAATATATTTAATACTGTTTTCTCTAAATTATTAACACAATATCAGTTTACAAAAGAGTAATAATATGCCTTTATTTGCCACCACAATCTTTGAGGTCTATTAAAAAATTGTATTAGCACTATTATTTGATAAAGCCAATAGTTAAACCAACTAAGATTATTCGACTGGAAATATATACGTAAACTTTTTTGTATCAAAATTTCTCTTGACATATTTGTAAACGCCTTACTGCTTGAGCCACCTCCATAATGATAAATTATCGATGGCAATTTTATAATTGTTATTTTTTTTCTGTTAATACGAAAGAATAAGTCTGCATCTTCTCCATACATAAATATTTTTTCATTCCAACCACCAATTTGATTAAATGTATCTTGCGGAATAATTACACTTGCTCCAATATAATAATACTTTGTTTTCCGTGGACATAAATATGTCATAAATAAATTCATCGTTCCTGGCAAAGGACTTTCTCCATAATATACAGTCCCATCCCTATCCTGCATAGGATTCACATAAACCCCACGAATATTATTTAAATAATCATTCAATACTGTTCTATAATCATTTCCAATAGATTTAGAAACTCTTGTATCTGGATTTAAAAAATGCAGTAATCTTCCCGAAGCATGTTTTGCTCCAATATTGTTTGCCTTAGAAAAACCCAAATTACCTCCAGACTGAATTAGGACTATACGTTTATCTATGATTCCATTACAATCTGTGAAAGATGTATCAGTAGACATATTATCTACTACAATTATCTCATATGTAATATTATCTAAAGAGTTAATAATACTCAGAATACATTCTCTAAGGAAAGAACCGGAATTATAATTTACAATAACAATTGAGATGTCAACCATATCATTATTTAAACAAACTGCATTCAATATATATTTGATTTGTAATTTGCAAAATTATAAAAATTATATAAACCCTACAAACATTTAATGCAAATAATACTTAAAAAGAGGTATTATTTCCGTCACAAGATTATTCTATCATCTTTGAAAGAACTGCTCAACAAACAGAGATGATTATAAAAATGGACGACAAAATACATTTTTTTGTTAAAAATCATTGTTTTTCGGATTTTTATTCGTAAATTTGCACCAAATATATACAAAAACTAATGAGTATGAAACAAATTGCACTATTTACAGGTGTGGGGTTGTTGGTTTTAACCAGTTGTGTTAAGGACTTTGATGCAGAGTCCTATGCTCGTCAAAAAGAGGAAGCCCAGATCAACGAGAACGCTAAACTTATATTTGGCGACATTGACCCTGCTCAAAACTGGAACTCCATTACTAATGGCACAGTTACTGTACAGGCTGATGCTGCTCTCAGCAATATTGTCAAGGTTCAGATTCTGACAGAGTCACCCTTCCTGAACGACAATGCCAAGGTTCTCGCCGAGGCTGACGCACAGCAAGGACAAACTGTCACATTAAACTATCAGGCTCCCAATGTATATGAGAAACTGGTCGCTGCCTGTGTAGACAACAAAGGACACTATTACATTCAGGTGTTTAACATCGGTGACCAAGCGGTGAGCTTCCAGCAGGCAAGCGGCAGCAGGTCTATGCGTGCCGCAAGCAGTGAGGCGCCATCCTTTACAAGTCTGAAGCTGAGAGCACCACGTTGGACTTTCAATGCCTTACGCACCCAGCAAGGTGCTACCTGCACGATTGGCGGCAACACCTACACAGAATGGGCTAATTCCAATTGGAACGACCAGATATGGGAAGTTGCTGACGGTCAGACATTTGATGGTGGATGGACAATGGACAGCGATAAAAACAAAGGTCACATCTACAGACCCATTGACGGATTCGCACCTGGTGAGAAAGAGAATGTCGAGACGATTCTCAATAGTATCTTTTATAAATATGCCAAAGATGCCTATTCTACCAATGGCAAGAAAAACAATGCTAGAACTATCCGTGAGAGCAAAAACGTAATCCTGAACAACAACTACGTTTATGCTGACGGAACGAATCCTGTGACTCTGATTCCTATCCGGGGTTACAACACAGAGTTTAAGTATGACAACATCTTCTATTATTATTACAAAGAGTCGGAGATTCCTTCTGGTATGAGCGAGGTGGATTTCATCAAGAGCCTGCCCAAATTCAAAGCTATCCAGGTAGAACGTGTACAGACTACCCCTGAAAGCGATGCGGGTACCATTTACCGCAGACAGGAGTTCCTGTTGCCTTTCTATAAAGGGACACCCGTAGAGGGAGAGAACGAGGCAAGTGCAATTATCCCAAGAGGATATAAGATTGGGTTCCTATGCATGAAACATGCGCTCAACAATTACAATTACGATGTCAACAAACATGGATGTGTCTATGGTGACGGTAGGTTGAATTATGAAGTCAACCACATCAAGGATCATTTCTTGACAGCTATGGACAAGACGATTGGCGGAGGAACCAAGGAAGGTATGCAGTTCACTGACCCGCGCATTGCCATGTTCAAGGCTAACA
>JAEEGF010938941.1_pt1 | contig 12623 bp, 8 predicted proteins | sample 9134171 | NCBI WGS metagenome assembly JAEEGF01 (sample SAMN16246542, study PRJNA631951) | gut metagenome | biome: gut microbiome; feature: rumen; material: AP-attached | host: Bos | place: Iran: Karaj | collected 2018-10 | reverse complement strand
GAGTTCCTGAGTTGTGACAAATGTGATCTCATCGGGAAGTATCTCACCGATGAAGGGATACTTATCCGCAATGTAGTGCTCGGTATCTTTCAAAGCCTGGAAAATACGTCTTACTACATATTTAAGTGTCTCGACATTGCGCTCGTCCTTTAAGATTATCTTCTCCCAATCCCACTGGTCAACATAGATGGAATGGATGTTGTCGGTGTCCTCGTCCCTGCGGATGGCGTTCATGTCGGTGTAAAGGCCCTTGCCAACGTGGAAATCGTAGTCACGAAGTGCCTGTCTTTTCCACTTTGCGAGAGACTGAACGACTTCGCAATCCTCGCCGGTTTCCTTTATATCAAAGCCAACCGGACGCTCGTAGCCGTTTAAGTTATCGTTAAGACCTGTGGATGTGCGCACGAGAAGCGGTGCGGACACACGGCTTAAATCGAGCTCGCTGCAAAGCTCCTTTTCAAAGATACTGTGGATCAGCATGATAGCTCGCTGCGTATCGTACGGAGTGAGCTTTGCTTTGTATTTCTTTGGAATTATAACTTTTGCCATTTTCGTATTTCCTTTTCCAATTTGTTAGATTCACGGTGCAATACGCGTGAATAAATATAAATAATATGCTAATTATTTTACTCTTTTGTGGTGGCAAATGCAAGAAATTTCGTTACCGATTTCAAGAATAATTATTTGAAACAGTAGAAAAGGCGGAAGAAATCTTTTATAATGGATATTGTATTTTAGCGTAAGGGTTGCCGGAAAGGCGCCCCCGCGATATAGGAGATGAAAATGGAAAAGGATATGAAAAAACTGCAAAACGGCAGCGATATAAGGGGCGTTGCGCTCGCCGGCGTAGCCGGCGAGGAACCCAATTTGACGGAGTCCGAAGCAAGGTTATTAACCAAGGGCTTTTTGAGATTCTTGGTCGATAAAACGGGGAAAAACACAGATGATATAAGCGTGGCGATTGGCCGGGATCCCCGGCTTTCGGGGGAGGCCTTGGCGGCGTCAGCCGCCGACGCGCTCTGCGAGCGCGGGGCCCGCACGCTGGCGTGCGGGCAGGCCTCCACGCCTGCAATGTTTATGGCGACCCAATTTACCGAGTACTCCTGTGACGGTAGTATCATGATTACCGCAAGCCACCTACCTTGGAATCGCAACGGTTTCAAGTATTTCACCGAGGACGGCGGTCTTGACAAGGGTGATATTAAAAAAATCATCGAGTACGCAACAGACGAGGCGGAGACAGACGCGTTCCTTTCGGCACACCGCGATCCAAGCGGCAACGCAGAGCCGACTAAGCCTACACCTTGCGAGCTTATGCACACATATGCCGCTCACCTTCAGGAGCTGATTATTGACGGCTGCAAATCCGGTACCATGCCGCTTAAGGGCCTTCACATCGTAGTCGATGCGGGAAACGGTGCAGGCGGATTTTACGCGGAAAACGTGCTTCGCCCACTCGGCGCAAAAGTGGACGGTTCGCTCTTCCTCGAGCCTGACGGGCACTTCCCGAATCACGCGCCTAACCCTGAAGACAAGGCGGCAATGCAGGCAATCAGCGGCGCCGTATTAAAGGCAGAGGCAGACCTCGGCATCATCTTTGACACCGACGTTGACCGCTCCGCAGCGGTTGACGAAAACGGCAGAGAAATCGCCAGAAACGGCATCGTTGCAATGGCTGCGGCACTCATCGCTGACGACCACCCGGGCACAACGGTAGTAACCGACAGCATCACCAGCGACTACCTGCCTGAGTTCCTCGAAAGCCGACTCGGATTAAAGCACCTCCGCTTCAAGCGCGGCTACAAGAACGTAATCAACAAATCCATCGAATTAAATAAGGTGGGCGTCGATTCGCAGCTCGCGATAGAGACCTCCGGCCATGCGGCCTACAAGGAAAACTTCTTCCTCGACGACGGCGCGTACCTCGCGACGAAAATCGTCATCCGCACTGCCCTCTTAAAGAAGGAAGGCAAGGGCATTTCCACTCTCATCGCAGATCTCAAAGAGCCTGCCGAAGCCATCGAAGTCCGCCTCCCGATTTCGGGCGAAGACTTTGCCGAAACCGGTGACAAGGTGCTTACAGAGCTTGCGGCCTTCGTCGAATCCTTCGCAAACGGTGCTGCCGTGCCAAACGATGCGGCTCACGCAGGCTGCGAGGCTTCCGGCACACCGGCGCTCTCGCTTGTCGAGCCGAACTATGAAGGTGTGCGCATCAGCTTTAACAAGGAGCACGGCGACGGCTGGTGCCTGCTCAGAAAATCCCTCCACGACCCAATCCTGCCGCTCAATATGGAATCAAACTCTGAGGGCGGGACAAAAATCATCGCAAAAATAATGAAGGGCTTCCTCGAAAAATACGACGCCCTCGATATAACAAAGCTTTAATGGCCCACATATTGTGGTAGAAACATAGATTTTACTCGATTATACCAACAAAATTCGATAAAAATCAGGATTTATGTGCCAAAAAACAACGGTTCTATGGTATACAAGCAAAAAATGCTATTTATACCATAGAACCGTTCTTCTTTTTGGTATTTTGTTGGTAGAAATGAATAAAAATCTGCTTTTCTACCAACAATCCAACATGTTCGCCCTACTGAGCCAGCGGGTCTACATCGCCCAGCATCAGGTGTAGAATCTCCACGTCTGTGCTTGCCATGCCTACACGGCCCATAGCGCCGATGTTTGCGATGGTCTTTTCGATGTCTTCCTCTACGAGGCCTTCGCCCGGTGCGAAGTGGCGCTTCTTTGCAGCCATCTTGTCAGCGAGCATTGCTGCCTCGAGGCCTGCCGCAATCTTTGCCGCGCAGCTTGCCTTTGCGCCGTCACATACTACACCGCCGACATTTGCGAGAGTGTTGGTGATAGTGTAGCAAATCTCTTCAAATGAGCCCTTCCTCATGTAAGTGATTGCAGCGCCTACAGCTGTGCTTGCGGAAATCGCGCCGCAGAATGCGGACAGCTTTCCGATGTGACGTTTAATGGCAACGCCCACAAGATTGCTTACGCAGAGAGCACGATACATTTCTTCGTCAGTCAAATGAAGCTCTTTTGCGAACTCTACAACAGGTACGGTAACTGTGATACCCTGGTTACCGGAACCGGAGTTAATTACTACAGGCATTGAGCTGCCTGCCATACGGGCATCCGAACCTGCGGCAGCCTTTGCCCTTGCACGGGTTCTGACATCGTTGTCATAGCTTTCCAAAATTGTTTTGCCGACCGATGCACCGTAATCGTTCTTGAGGCCTTCCTCCGCAATTGCGCAGTTTTCCTTGATGGCAACGTCGAGCATATCCTTAACATCTGCAATTTCTACGTTGTTTGCAAAATCGATAATATTCCTAATAGATAAAAGTTTTTTGTACTCCGTAATCGGATCCTTTTCCTCGGAGGTGGATTTGTCAACCAAAACCTTGTCTCCTTGGCGCATATAAGTAATGTTTGTGTGGCCGTCCCTAAGGATTACCTCACTTGAATTGCTGCCCTTTGTAGCAACAACTCTGATATAGAGATTGCCCTCACCTTCTTCGAGCATACACTTACAATAATCTGTAGGCAGGAGCTGTTTTGCCTTTTCAATGTCTGCCGGAGTTACGGCAGTTAAAATTTCGAGTTCCTTGTCGGCTCTTGCGCAAAGTGCGCCGAGCACTGCGGCTGCGTCAATTCCTCGCATACCGCCGGAATTCGGTACAATTACACCCTTTACATTCTTGACGATGTTGCCGCTGCACCATACATCCAAATGATCCGGGAATTCACCTAATAGAGATGCCGCCTGACCTGCTGCGAACGCAACCGCGCCAGGCTCCGTACACCCAAGAGCGCGAACGAGCTCTGCGCGCATGATTTCTAAACATGCTTTGTAGATATTCTTGTCCATTTTTACCTCCTAAAATTTAAAAACAATTGTCAGAACAATTTTACAACTTTACAGTTGAGTTGTCAATTTAATTACGGGCCAAAGTGAACCGGCCGTAAGGCCGTCCTACCTGAAAAGCCCCGCCACGCCCTGGCTGCCGAGTGTCATAATTACACCCGCAAGAAGCATGCCGCACAGCATCGCCGGGATCGCCTTTTTCATGCGAAGGTCCATAAGCAGCGCCAGCACCGAGCCTGTCCACACTCCCGTCCCCGGCAGAGGAATGCCCACAAACAGCAGGAGCCCCCAAGGCCCATATTTGTCGATGAAACCCGACTTTGCGAGAGTCTTTGCCTTGTACCTTTCGACCGCCGGGCCGAAGGCTTTTGTCCTGCCCAGCATGTCGATTACATATCGCCCCAAAATGATGATGAAGGGGATTGGCACAAGATTGCCAAGCACGCAAATGCCGAACACTTCCGCCCACTTCATGCCGAGCGCCGTTCCCAGAATGATCCCGCCGCGAAGCTCCACTATTGGAATCATCGATACGATAAAAATGGCGAGCTTTGGGTCAATCTGCGCCAGGCTGTCAAACAGTTCTCTGACCATCAGTTCACCCTTTCCGCCAAATTGGCCAAGGCATCAGACTTTGTAATAACGCCGCTGTGGCTGTCGATGCAGATTTCAAAATCCAGGTTGCGGAGCAGCTTCTGAAGCTTTATAACCTCCTCGGGATCGTCCACCCAGTTGCTGCCCACAATACCCTCGTAGAGACCGTCTCCGATGAAAAGAACCTTTTCCTCCGGAACGTATACTGCGATGCAGTCGCTCCCGTGAGGGCTCGGAATCTGCATTATCACTGCCTTGCAGCCGCCAAGGTCGATTACCATTTCGCCCTCGAATATCATATCCGGACAAAATACCTCAATCGCCGAAAGGTCCGGATAAGCCATTCTGATGTGTTCCTCGCAGAATGTGGGAATCGCACCGGACTCAAGCATTTCGGAGAAGCGTTCCTCCGTCCACTTTACATCCTCGAAGGGAGCAAGCTTTTTAGCGCAATTCTTGCAGGCAATCGTGATTGCCTCAAGCGAAGCCATTCCGAAGCTGTGGTCCCAGTGATGGTGGGTTACAGCCGAAAAGACCGGCTCGGGAAGCCCGTTCTCCTCGAGCGAGGTCATAAACCTTTCCACATGCGCTGCGCCTGTCCCCGCGTCGACCATCAGCGAAAACACGTCGCCGCGCACATAACCGAGCGCAGGAGTGTCGCTTATATCCTCCTGCTCCAAATAATATATTCTGTCGCTTACTTTTTTGAACTCCATTGATATAACCAATACAAACGAGCTTCAGTCCTTACCAAATCTCGTAAAAATGCTTCCTTCCCACAATAACTTTGTTTACAAACCCGATTTCCTCGAGCTTTCTCAAATCCTGCCGTGCCGTCTCAAATGACGTGTCAAAGTGGCTGCGCCAGCCCTCTGTCGTAATAGTGCTTGTGCCTGATTCAATCAGCCATTTTGCACCCATAATGGCGCGTTTGTCCTTTTGCGAATCGAGTATCGCAGAAACTGCCGCCAGCCTGGATATGTGCTGCAGCTTGTCGGATACGCCCTCTAGCGAGCGGGCCAGCATACCGATGTAATACTCGGCAAAGTAGGTGAAGTCTCCGCCGTTTTCAGGTGCAAGAGAGTTTCTGAGCGCCCTGTAATATCTGCTCTTTTCATCCGCGAGCAGCTTTGAGAAAGGCACGCGACCAAAGAAATCGTAGCCCGCATCCATCAGAATAAGGTAGCTTAAGAGCCTTGCAAGTCTGCCGTTTCCGTCGGCAAACGGCTGCACGGATATGAAATAGGCATGCGCTGCCGCAGTCTTTACAATCGGATGTACGCGCGGATCGCTCACATAGCGGAAGAGATTCGACATCATCGGTCCGATGCTCATTACCGGCGCCGCTTCGAAAACAACCTCGCCGGCAGAGTTTTTTATGCTCATTTCTCTCGTTCTGTAGCCCTCGCCGTTGGCTTCCGGATTCAAAAGGCCGGCAAGATGCAAAAGCATCCTCTCGTCAATCGAATCCGAAATATGCGAGGCCGCATATTCAAGCGCCGCAAGCGTGCCCTTAAGCATCTGCTCATCACGCGTTCTGTAGCGATCGCCGCTCTCTAAGAATCTCCTCGCTCTCTCAAGAGTCATTGCCGCTCCCTCTACCACGCTCGAGTAGTAAGCCTCATCAATTAAGGTCGCAGCATCCACTCTGTCGCTGTCAGCCTTTACTGAAGTTGCTGCCTCGTTTCTGGCAAGCTCCGCAAGCCTGTCGCCTGCATTTGTGAAGCTTTTGGTCTGTACCATCCAGTAGTTCCTGCCATCCGCATCCGTGAGAGGGAGGGTTTGTGCCCTCTCCTTTCTGTAGGCAAGTTCTGCTTCCCATATCTCATCGACTGACATGGAAAGAGGCATCTTGCTGAGTGTTTCCTCTCTGGAGGTATATTTCTTGTAAAAATCGACTATGAGTGCTTCTTTGCTCATTTTTCAGAGTCCTTTCGTCTAATTTACATCTAATTTATCTCTGCTTTCATCAAAATACTTTTCGATTTCGGCAAGCTCGTCATCGTCCAGGTCCTCGTCCTCGACATTCAGATATTCGTATTTGCCATACTTTTCGCCTTCAAGCATGTCCTGTGCTCGCTTTAAGATATCCGGCAGAGTGTCCCCCGCTTCGTTTGTCGCAAAGCCTATGCTTATATCTATGGTGTAGCCTCGGCCGCCACCGTTCGCATTGTATTCTCTGGTACCCATTCTCAGGCGGCTGCACATTCTGGCAATCTCCGCCGACTCAGAGCTTTCCGACTTGTGCTTGCACAAAATCGCAAAGCAGTTGCCGCTTTTACGGTAGATGTGGGTGTCGAGCTCGCGCCTTGCATCATTGACGATTCCGGCCATAACCACGAGTGCCATGTCGCCCTCATCATAGCCATGCACCTCGTTTATCTTCGCAAATCTATCTATATCGATTAAGATCAGCGACCACGGTCTGTTTTCCCTGAGAAGCCTGTCCATAGCCTTCAGAAGCTGCTTTGAATTATCAAGGTCGGTGAGTGAATCCTTCGAAACACGGTCGCTTATTTCGGAAACAAATATCATCATACAGGTTAATGTAGCGCCCAAGAACGCAATCGGCACACTGCGAACGACATTTTGCATTATAATGTAAGGTGCAGCGACCGCAAAGCTCTTTAAGACGAGTCTCATTCCCCCGCGGTACGCATACAGCGCCGGCTTTGGGAAAAGGCGCAGCACTCTTACAAGCAGATAGACAAGCAGCACATACGAAGTCAACAGCAGCCATTTGTCTCCCGGGCCGTAAATCAGCCTGCCCGCCTCTCTCGAAAGGAAGAGAGGAGTCCTAACCATTATCACAGCAGCTCCCAAAAGAACCGCTCCTACTATTCTCACCATCCAAAAGAGCGGCTCGTATCCAGGTTGCTTAAATCCCAGATACTCTTTGAAGTACCTTGCCAACAAAAAGGCAAAGGCCAGTTTAATCGTCCTGTTGAGGATGTAAACCGCATATATGATTATAAAGCTGACGTGCTGGCAGAATAAATCCAAATAGCCCAGCGCCGCATCCATAATGACATATATTATAGCCATTATGACGACTTTTCTCATCAGTCTCTCGAGATATGTGACGGTTTTTTCATCGAAGAGTATCACAAGCGCTATCGAAAGCGCAAAGACACAAATCGTGAAGCTACTTATGTAGAGCCATTTTACCGCTACTAAATCCTCGCTGCTCGCATTTGCTAGAAAACCCATGCTTCCTCCTCTATTTTATATCAAATTTATCTCAAATTCTACCCCAAAATTTTCGCAAGAACTTCTTTCATTTTATTCACATCGATAGGCTTAGGAATGTGCTCGTTCATGCCCGCCTCAAAGGCCAGCGTCCTGTCCTCTTCAAAAGCGTTCGCTGTCATGGCAACAATCGGAATACCGGAAAGTGCCTTGTCTTCAAGAGCACGGATTCTTCTCGTAGCCTCATATCCGTTCATAACCGGCATCTGAATATCCATGAGAATCAAATCGTAGTCTCCCGGCTTTGATGCGATAACCTTTTCCACTGCGACAGCGCCGTTTTCCGCATTGTCCAGAATAAAGCCCGCTTCCTCCAAGATTTCAACCGCGATTTCACGATTCATTTCGTTATCCTCTACAAAGAGGATGTGCTTGCCCCGGAAGTCATAGTCAGTCGCCGCGCTCTCCTGCCGCGCTTCTTCGGTGAGCTTGAGCGTGAGCCGTACGGTAACCTCCGTGCCGGAGCCTTCTTCGCTCTCAATCGAAATACTTCCGCCAAAGAGATCAACTATGCCCTTGGTGATGGCCATGCCAAGGCCCGTGCCCTGTATGCCCGAAACCGTGGAGGATCTGACGCGTGTGAACGGTTCGAAGATCTTTTTAAGAAACTCTTCGCTCATTCCCATGCCGTTGTCGCTGACTCGGATCTCATAATCTGCGAAGCCCGGCTTTGCGCTCGATAGCTCTTCTTTTGCAAAAAAGCTGATGCTTCCACCGTCAGGCGTGTATTTAACCGCATTTGAAAGAATGTTCAGCAGTATTCTGTTTAAACGCATGCGGTCAACCATGACGGTTCGGTCGCTTACGCCGTCGATATTCTGAACAAACTTTAGCTTCTTTTTCTTTGCGTCGAAGTTTATCAAATCTGCGGCCGAACGCAAAATATCGCGAACCGAATCCGGCTCCTCGGAAAGCTCCACATGCCCTGATTCGATGCGGCTCATGTCTAATATATTGTTTATTAGCGATAGAAGATATGACGATGACTGGTCGATTTTGCCTAGGTAGTACTCGACTAAATCCGGCTCCTCCGCATGCTTTTCCGCAAGCTGCGAGTAGCCCATAATTGCATTCATCGGCGTACGTATATCGTGCGACATACCGTTTAAGAAGGCTGTCTTTGCACGGCTTGCGGACTCCGCCATATCAAGCGCTTTTTCAAGTTCCTCTTGCTGTCTCTCAAGCGTGACATTTTGCTCCTCAATTTTTTTATAAAGCTCCAGCCTCTCCACTCGATCGGCATCAAGCTCGTGTTGCGTGATGAGTATGAGCTTCGGCACACCTTCTTCGTCGCTGTCAATGGTTCTGAAGTTTGCCGTATACCAGCCGTCCAGCATGCTTACATGATAAACGTATTCCTTTCGCGACTCATTCTTCATGTATTGACGCAGCCAATTTACATCGCTGAAATTAAGCCAAAACTCCCTATATTCCGGATCGACTACGTCTGCCCATCTGCGATATTGAAAGCTAAAACTGTTTGCTTTCGGATTATGTGCCATTTCATCGTAATGGTTGGAGCTCTTTATGGCAATAATATGGTCTTCCGTCAAATCCGCCAAATAAACCGCCGCGAAATCCCGATAGAGCTCCTTTCCGGCGATTCTGGTCATGATTTCTTCATCGCTTTCTACAAATCCGAGGATTATTTCGGAAGGCTCCTCTTCATCCTCGTTCACCTTTGCGAATGTCATCTGGCAATATCTCTGTGTTTTCCCATCAGCATAGCGGTATGACTCGGTAAACGAGCTTTCGTGTGCCAGTCTCTTCTTGATGTTTTCAATGCTTCCTGTAGCCTCGAAGGCCTCTCTGTCCGCCGGCAATACGAAAGTCTCTTCGTAAATTTTCATTGCCTCCGTATAGGTAACACCGGCATTGTAATACTTTGCAAACTCCTTTTCTGTGCCGTCACGCTTTCTGTATGAAAGAATTTTATTCTCATTCAAATCTATGTAAAAGATTGAAGTGTATGCGGAAGCAAGCACATCGATCATTTTAAGATTTTGCTTTATCTCGGCGCGATGCTGCTTTTGGCTCATTATTTCTTCGTGGCAATCGACAATTGTAATTACCACGCCGTTTGCTTTCCTTTCGGAATCAGGCTTTGCTATACGCATTTCGTGATATCTGTGCTCCGCCGTCATTGCCGACCTGAACCTAACCGTAAGCGAGTTGCTCTTGCTGAGTCGCTTTCCCATGTATTCATAGGAAAGAACCTCTCTGACAACCTCCTTAAACGGCTCGTAGACCTCCTTTTCGATCCACCTTTCGATGGATTTCCCAAACGGCACGATAACTCCCGGCTCGCTTGCGCCAAGAGCACCGAATTGCTTGAAGGTTATAAGCGTTCCGTTATGAACATCGACATAATAAAGTCCCTCCAGGGCCTCGCCGAAGGTATTGATGATTGATTCACGCTGAAGTCTGTTTTCTTCTTCCTTGTCTACCGTTGCGAAGGTAAGCACGAATCTTGACGGCACCCCGCCCTTTAGCGCAGCCAGAAGGAAGGTCGCCTGCACCCAGCGGCCGCCCAAATTCTTCGACATGTAGGTGAACTTCGCCTTTTCGTCGGTAAGGAAAACCTTTCGCAGGTTCTCAACCTCAGTAAACTCCAGCCACCTTTCGGCAGTTTCATTGTCAAGCTCTGCCGCAATCTCCTTTCTCATCTTTGAAAAGACACCGCCGTGCTTTGCCTTATCGCCGTAGTAGAGCGTGTTCTTACGCATCGCATTCACGATGTCGTCTTCAAGATCAACCTCATAGATTGCGAAAAAATCTGCCAGAATCGGTTCTGTCGTAAGCCTGTTCAGCACGCTGATATTTGTATTGCTGTAGGTCAGTATGGCTTCATTCTTGCCAAGCTTTGATGCCTGCGCGGTGTGCCATTCCGGCAGTCCGTCGGCAAGCTCGCGGTATTCAAACGAGAACGATTCTTCCGTTTTGAGACGTTCCCTGATGTAGTCAAGTTTATTCATCTCGCGGAAGTATTCCCTGTCCTTTTCAAAAACAGCGTTTTCCGCGAAATATTCGATTGCGGTCTCGAAATTCTGCCTCTCGTTTACAAATTTACTGTTCGGGGCATTTTTGTCTCTCTTTATGCGGACCTGCTTTTTAGTCTGGAAATTAACCATGAACACATATTCCGCAGAGTCCGAAAGGCGCCTGATAATGGCACCCATCTTTTTTCCTTCGGCCTTTTCAAGCTCTGCCGTACGTTTTTTTGCCACATACCTTGAAAGCGACAGCGACATGAGGCGCGAAAACTCCTCGAGAGTTGAGCGCTCGATGTCCGTAAACTCGTGGTTCTCTTCGACATAGTGGATCGCCAATCCGCCCGCCGGCTTGCCGTCGCAATAGATGACTCGCGAAAGAGCCGATTTTATCGGACAATCCGGGTGGATGTACACGCCGGAATAGCCCTCCGTGCAATCGCTCATCTCAATTATGCTGTCCGCGTAAATCTCGTCCATTACATCTGCATGGCGGCACTGCGCGCATAGCTCGTCCGGCACCTGCCAGTCATCGCCGAGCTTTGGCGAGTTTTCCCGTATTCGGCAGGTTTCAAGGTCGCGATAGAGAATCTGGTCGCAATTTAAAAGCACGCGAAGCCGCCCCGCAAAATGCTTAAGAAGATCTACAGGGTCTTCGTCGTGCTCGGTGAAATACTTGAGTACGTCTATGCGCAGTTCGGAATGCTCAAGAGCATTGTTTACAAGTGCGCTGTTTTGTTTATTTTTTTCCGCGTTTTTCGACATAATGAAGCCTCCGGCTTTCAGAGCTTTCTCTTGCAACACCTTATTCTTCATTATATCAATTTAAGGGCGCGCTTTCAACTGTTAAAGCAGTCCTGCAGCCACTTTATGTCTTCAAAGCTTTGGATGTAGAAATCTGCGATTTTCTTTAGCTCGTCCTGCTCCTTTTCGCTTTTGTCATATACGGCAGCCACCTTGAAATTATCGGCCTTTGCGGTTTTTGCCGCATGCAGCGAATCCTCAAAGATAACGGTGGTATTTCTGCCCTCCCCGAAATGCTCCAACGCCTTTCTGAATATAAGAGGATTATCCTTTCCGGCACCGACCTCATCGCAGGTAAAGATTGCATCAAAATATCCCGGAAGGCCGCACCTTTTGAGCGCGGCTTCTATAAGATATCTGTCAGTTGCTGTGGCTATGCAAATCGACACGCCACAGGCCTTAAGTTCCTGCAGAAGCTGCGGAATCCCGGGCTTTGGCTGCACCAAATTTACATAACAATTTTCGAGCGTCTTGTCTATGCCCGCTATTATTTCCTCCGGAGACATATCCAGGCCATATTCAGCTTTTATGTACTGCGCGGACTGAGCCATGCTCATGGTCCGAATGGCCTCCTGCGTATTCGGCTTTGGCTCTTTGCCCAGGGATTCGAGGAAATTCTTCCCCGCCTCCTCCCAGACAAACATGGAGTCAAAAAGCGTCCCGTCGAAATCAAAAATTGCTAATCTTATCTTCATGGCTAAATTAGGATTCATTTTTCATTATATCGGTGTATTACATTTGATTCACAATTCCGGTAAACAGCGGCATACCGTCTACGCCGGTTATCATGAATGCGAACGGTCTATCCAGGTTCATTTCGATTACAGGAAGGTCCTGAGGCATCATTGAGGTAAGCTCTACCATGATGGAAGTGAACGCTGCGGCCTCGCATCCCTCTTCATCAATCTTCACCCTGCCAGCATGCTTTACGTCGGTTACAACAACCGGCTCGTCAAAATCTGCAAGCGGTGAGAAATTGGCGGTTTCTTTATCAAATATATCTCTAATATTCATCTGATAAAGTAGCCCCTTCATATCTATATCGGACTGTACATCGAACTTCGGAACCGACCATTTTATCTTTCCGGCCTTTCCGGCAATGC
>JAEEGF010808376.1_pt1 | contig 12623 bp, 11 predicted proteins | sample 9134171 | NCBI WGS metagenome assembly JAEEGF01 (sample SAMN16246542, study PRJNA631951) | gut metagenome | biome: gut microbiome; feature: rumen; material: AP-attached | host: Bos | place: Iran: Karaj | collected 2018-10 | reverse complement strand
CCTCTCTCTTGCAGGCCTTAACTGAAGCCTCAAGGTTACGAAGGTCGTTCAGACAGTCGAAGATCCTTATAACGTCGATACCGTTGGCGATGGACTTCTGTACGAAGTAGTCGACAACGTCATCGGGATAGTGCTTGTAACCAAGGATGTTCTGTCCACGAAGGAGCATCTGGAGCTTGGTGTTCTTGAAGCCCTTCTTGAGCTGACGGAGTCTTTCCCAGGGATCTTCCTTAAGGAATCTCATGCATGCGTCGAAGGTAGCACCACCCCAGCACTCTACTGCATTATATCCAACCTTATCCATTGTATCGATTATCGGCAACATGATCTCTGTAGGCATTCTTGTTGCGATAAGAGACTGATGCGCATCACGAAGGACGGTCTCATTGATACGAACCGGCTTTCTTTCTAATTCTGCCATATCTATTTTCCTTTCTAAAATATGTCTTTTAATATTTCACTATAAACCGTGATATACGGTCCTCAAGGTCATACATTCCTTTGCGCAGGCACTGTAATGTACGACTTTAAATCCCTATATCACTCACACGCCGAATACTGCCATGAAGGTACCTGCAACTACGGCGGTACCGATAACTCCGGCAACATTTGGTCCCATAGCATGCATCAGCAGGAAGTTTGAAGGATCATACTCTGCACCAACCTTCTGCGATACACGGGCAGCCATAGGAACGGCTGAAACACCGGCAGATCCGATAAGCGGATTGATCTTGCCTCCTGTGATGAGGCACAACAGTTTACCCAGCAGGCACCCCGCGGCAGTACCAAAGGCAAAGGCGATAAGTCCCAGAACTACAATGATAAGAGTAGTTGTGTTAAGGAAAGCCTCAGCACTTGTTGTAGCACCGACAGATGTTCCAAGAAGGATAACCACGATGTACATAAGGGCATTGGAAGCTGTCTCCTGGAGCTGACGGACAACGCCTGACTCCCTGAAGAGGTTACCCAGCATCAGCATACCGATAAGAGGAGCTGTTGTGGGAAGGATCATGCTTACAACGATTGTTACGATGATAGGGAAAAGAATCTTCTCAAGCTTGGAGACTTCCCGAAGCTGCTGCATCCTGATCTTTCTCTCCTTCTCAGTGGTGAGAAGCTTCATGATAGGCGGCTGGATCATGGGAACCAGAGCCATGTAGGAATAAGCCGCAACGGCGATAGGTCCCAGGATTGATGTCTGGTGGAGCTTACTTGCAAGGAAGATGGATGTAGGGCCATCAGCACCGCCGATGATGGAAACGGCAGCGGCCTGCTTGTCATTAAATCCAAAGAAAATGGCCATGAAGTAAGCTGAAAAGATACCGAACTGAGCCCCGGCACCCATAAGGAAGCTTATGGGATTGGCAATGAGGGGGCCAAAGTCTGTCATGGCGCCTACTCCAAGGAAGATCAGTGAAGGCAGGATAGCATATTCGTCAAGGATATAGAAATAATGCAAAAGTCCGCCTGCTGCGTCTCCCACAGGTTCTGCCATGATGTCGGGATAAATATTTACTAAAAGCATACCGAATGAGATCGGTACAAGGAGCAAAGGCTCGAATCCCTTGGCGATCGCAAGATACAAGAAAATGAGTGCAACTACGACCATTATATAGTTGCCGGGTGACATGGTTGTAAATGCGGTCTGCTGCCAGAGATTAGATAATGTATTAACTATGTAATCCATTCGTATCCTCTTTCTGTTTTTTCAAACTGTTAAAGTTTCTCTGACATATCAGTTGAGAGTTGCAAGTACTCTTCCTGCCTCTACTGCGTCGCCTGCAGCAACATCAATGCTGGCTACTGTTCCATCCTGAGGAGCAACCATAGGGATCTCCATCTTCATGGACTCAAGAGTTACAACTGTGTCGCCCTTCTTAACTGCCTGACCTACGCTGGCATCGATTCTGAGAACCTTACCTGCTGCGCCTGCCTCGATCTTAACTGATCCTGCACCGGCACTTGCTGCCTTGGGTGCTGCGGGAGCTGCCTTGGGTGCTGCGGGTCTAGCGGGAGCTGCTGCTGCGGGTGCGCCTGATCCGGCACCTTCCTCTACTGTTACATCATATACGTTTCCGTTAACGGTTATTGTATAGTTCTTCATTGTTTCTCCTTTCAACGGCGATTATTTATTTGCCTTCCATTTACTGTTTACTCTTCTTATGGATCTTACCTGGAATCCTTCTACAGGTGCTGTGCCTTCATAGGCAGCAATGGCTGCTGCTATAACTGCAACAAGCTCTGCATCTGAGGAAAGATCCTCTTCCTCTTTATCAGCGATCTGGGTAACTGCTGACTCGATAGCCTTCTCAGCAATTTCCTTGTCGCTCTCTTTTTTCTTCTTGTTACCGCCGATGAGAATCGGGAACAGTGAGATTATGAGAGAGATTATGATCAGGATGGCAAATGCCATTCCCATTCCAAGCAGTGTGTTAAGTCCTGCGTTCTCAAGCTTCTCTCCTGTTGTTCTGTTAACAGTAACGCCAAGATCTGTAGGTCTGAAATCATTGCCCAGATAGATCTTTAAAAGTGCTGAATGTTTGGTTCCCTGGACAGTAGCATCGATAACAAGGACCTCTTCATCATTCAGATCATACTTGACATCTGTAACTTTCAGGTCATCCCTTAAGGTGTCCAGAGAGTTAAAGCCCATGTCGCCCACTGACTTGTACCAGCTGTCGTACCCGGACTTCATCACTTCGAAGTACTCGTTGTCGTAATCCAGGGCACCTGTCTGGGAATCAAAATTCATGGCGATGTCAAAATATGTTCTCTCCTCGAAGTTCTCCGGGGTGACACCTTCAAGGTACCAGCGCTCGAAAACATCGTCTTCAACATATCCTGCATATTCAGAAATTGTTGATTCCTTGAAAAGTTCTGAGTGATATCTGCTTCCTTCAAGAACGTTGGACTTAACAGCGGCCTGTTCACCACAGGCAGTAAGTCCGAGAAGGCAGCTGACCATCACGCCCAAAACAAGAATTTTAGTCTTCATTTAGAGTGCTCCCTTCATTAAACTGTGCCGTGTTTCTTGGCAGGACGCTCATCTCTCTTTGTAAAAAGCATCTCGAAAGCGCCTACAACATACTTTCTTGTATCGGCAGGCTCCACGATCTCATCAACGTATCCTCTTGCTGCTGCGCTCTTTACGTTGTTCTGGAGCTTTGCATAATCAGCAGCTGCCTTTGAAACAGTCTCTGCATCCTTGCCGTCGCAAAGGATCTTGGCTGCGATGCCGGCATCCATTGTGCCGATCTGCGCATCAGGCCAGCTGATGGTGACATCTGCACCGATGGCCTTGGAATTCATGATCACATAAGCACTGCCAAAGGCCTTGCCTGTGATGAGGTTAACCTTGGGAACTGTGGCATTGGCCAGCGCAAATACCAGCCTGCCTGCAGCCTTGGCCACATGTCTCTCATCGCACTTGGATGAGCCGAATCCTGTGGCATTGGTTATTGTAAGAACAGGAAGATCGAAGGCATCACAGAAAGAGATGAACTCAGCTGCCTTGTTGCATGCATGGGCTGTGAGCCTGTCGCCGAACTTCTCAGCTTCCTTGCCGTTTTCATCAATGATGGCTGTGCGGTTGCCCACAAGACCTACAGTTGCGCCGTTGAGTCTTATGAAGCCTGTAACCATCTCTTTTGCATAGTCTCTCTTGGTCTCAAAGAACTGACCGTTGTCTGAGATCTGTCCTGCGATGAGTGCGGGATCAGCAGTGAAGCCGTCCAGATTCTCACAGGTCCTGTTGAGGTCGTCTGTGCACTCCTCATAGGAATCTCCGTCCTCGTTGTTGGAAGGAAGGATTGAAACCAACTCCCTGATCTGTGCATAGAGCTCAGCCTCAGAAGCCACAACATCCACATTGCCTGTCTCACTGCTCTGCCATGCTGCTGCAGATGTGTCGAGTTTCTCCTTGTAATTGCCCTCAAGTACGTTGGGGGAATTGACAAAGAGCTTAGCCTTATCGGACTCCATGAATGTGAAGTCAGTGATTGAAGGAATAAGTGCAAGTCCGCCACCGCATGTGCCAAAGATTGCTGTAATCTGAGGAACAACACCGGAAGCCTCCACCTGCTTAAGATAGATCTCACCAAATGCATTCAGTGCATCTGTTGCCTCCTGTAGACGAAGACCGGCCGAATCAATAAGGCCAATTACCGGTGATCCTGTCTTGATAGCAAGCTCATAGAGACGAACTATCTTTTTGGCATGCATCTCACCGATGGACCCACCAAGGACTGACGCGTCCTGACTGTAAACATAGACCAGATTACCGTCGATCACGCCGTAGCCGGTTACTACACCGTCTGATGGTGTCTCTTCCTGTTTCAGGTTGAAATCTGTACTCCTTGCTGTCACAAGAGCGCCAATTTCAACGAAACTGTTTTCATCGAGCAAAGCATTGATTCTTTGACTCGCTTGTGAAGAACTACTCATTTCTTTACCTCCGTAATTATGATTTTGCAAATATTCTGGGCCGAAACTCGGAATATAAATAACTCTCTCGCGCAAGTGCGCAACCGAAGTCAGATTATAGTATATCATAAAACCCGCTAAAAAAAAGGGAGAATGCAAATTTATTCTGCATTCTCCCCCATTTTTTCGGGTTTTTTAAATATCAAGTTTCAAATCAATCTCATGCTCGGCCTCAGCCTTAAATTCCTCCACCTGAACAGTGCCTATTGAAGGCAGTTCTTCCAGGGAGCGCACACCGAAGCTGCGCAGGAACTCCTCAGTGGTTCCAAACAGGAGCGGTCTTCCCGGTGCATCAAGGCGTCCCAGTTCCTGGACCAGTCCGAACTCCACCAGCCTGTTTACCGCGTGGTCGCTGTTGACGCCTCTTATCTTCTCGACTTCAAGCCTGGTTATGGGCTGCTTGTAGGCAATAATCGAGAGGGTCTCCATCAGCGAATCCGTGAGCACGGCCTTCTTGGGAGTCTTGGCGATCTTTACCAGATACTCGTACATCTCCTTTTTGGTGCAGAGCTGCACGGCCTTGTCCAGCTCGATCAGCCCTATGCCGCTGTCACTCTTTTCGTATTTCTCTTTAAGATATGATATATATCCTTTTACATGTCTGGGGTCCGTCTCCATTGCCCTGGCCAGAGCGTTTATCTCAACGGAATCACCCATGGTAAAAAGAATTGCTTCTACTATTGCTGCGCCTTCTTCTTTTGTCATTTATCCGGCCTTTCTGGATGTGATAATAATATCGCCGAAGGTAGTATCCTGCTCTATCTCGATCTCGGAAGTTTGACAGTCTAGCCTCATAAATCTTAGTTCATCATACCCCTCAAGCCCGCATAAAGACTGATATTTCAGTCTTATTTTTTTGTCAAATTTTATCGCTTTATATGTGGCTATATGTAGCTATATATGGTATAATAAGGGTTGGAGGTTATTAGTATGAAACTAACAGTAAGCAAATCCAAAAACTCTGCATCATTCTATGTTCAGAAAACTATCCGAAAGTCAAACGGCTCTGTCACAACTGTTACCGTAGAAAAGCTTGGCAACCTTGATGAAGTAAAGGCAAAAGCCAAAGGGCAGGATCCTTACGCCTGGGCACAGGAATACGTAAATGAACTCAACCGCAGGGAGTATGAAGAACAGAAGGAAATAATCCTCAGCTATGCACCTTCCAAACTCATCAAAAAGAACGAGCAGAAAACATTCAACTGCGGATATCTCTTCCTCCAGGACATCTACTACAGCCTGGGCCTTGATAAGATTTGCAGTAAGATATCTTCTCGTCACCTTTTTGAGTATGATCTAAACGACATACTTTCCAAACTTGTATACACAAGAGTGATCTTCCCGTCATCAAAGCTGTCATCCAACAAGCTTGCAGCATCATTCATTGAACAGCCATCATTTGAACTTCATGATATTTACCGTGCTCTTTCCATCCTTGCCGAGGAGAACGACTTTATACAGGCTGAGCTCTACAAGAACAGCCAGAAAGTATTAGAACGCAGAAGTGACGTACTGTATTACGACTGCACAAACTATTTCTTTGAACTGGAAGAAGCAGATGATTTAAGGAAATATGGCAAATCCAAGCAGCATCAGCCACTGCCAATCGTCGGAATGGGACTGTTTATGGATTATGATGGAATTCCTCTTGCATTTGACATATATCCTGGAAATAAGAATGAGCAACCTACTCTAAAGCCTCTTGAAAAGAAGATTCTTAAGGACTATGGACTTGATCAGATCATTGTTTGCACAGATGCTGGACTGTCCTCCAAAAGCAATCGAAAATTCAATGACAAATCCATCAACGGTGAGCGCCTGAGAAGCTTTATTACAACACAGTCTGTCAAGCAGCTTCCTGAACACCTTAAAGAGTTTGCTCTTGACCCTTCCGGTTGGCACATCATTGGAGACGCTACTATTTACAACATCGAAGAGATTGATGAGTCTGAGTTCTACGATAAGATTTTCTACAAAGACAGATGGATAAAAGAAGATCTTTCAGGAAGAAAAATAAGACAGGGAGCAAAGCCTCTAGAGCAGCACCTTATAGTATCCTACTCTCCCAAATACAAAATCTATCAGCGTAAGATCAGGCAGGGGCAAGTAGACAGGGCAACAGCTATTATCAACAGCGGAAAATATAAACAGCGTCCCAAGAATCAGAATGATCCACACAGATTTATCGGAAAGGAAGTCATGACTGAAGATGGCGAGGCATGTACAAAAGAAGTTCCATATCTCAAGACAGACGTCATAGCTGAAGAAGAAAAATATGATGGATTCTACGCAGTTTGTACCAATCTTGATGACATGAATGTTGCTGAAGTGATACACATCAATAAGAAACGCTGGGAAATAGAAGAATGCTTCCGGATAATGAAAACCGAGTTCAAGGCAAGACCCGTTTACCTTCAACGGGAAGACAGGATAAAAGCGCATTTCCTGACCTGCTTTATATCACTCTTCATATACAGACTGCTTGAAAAAAGACTGAGCGAACAGTATACCTGCGAAGATATAGTCCACACCCTCAGGGACATGAACATGTACCGTCCTGGAGAAAAACGCGGATATATCCCATCATACACAAGAACAGACCTGACAGATGCGCTTCATGAGACCGCTGGATTTCGCACAGACTATGAGATTCTGACTGACCTGAGCATGAAGAAAGCCATCCGTGAATCCAAGAAAAAGTAATAATATATAGCTACACTTTTACCCTAAAACTAATGCGAGGTTTCCGCATAATTACTGCGGTTCCTCGCATTTAGACTGTCAAAGATGGGATATTATAAAAGTTTTTTCATATATAAGCAATGACGAGTACAAAGTATCCTCAATGTTGAATAACGAAGCAAACGATTTTTACCTGTAATACACACCGAAATAGGTAGCATTCTTGTTTTCTGAGCTGTGGATATTCACTAATAATGGGCATTCCATGAATCGTAGAATGGAAGTCCACGTAGCGTAGGTTGAGTTCCATGTTCCTCTTTTTTATACTGAAATTGTAAATGCATTTATTGATACTAAACAGGAGGGATCTGATGGACTATCAGAAAATTGGAAACTTCATAAAGGAATTACGTACAGAAAAAGGTCTAACACAAAAGGAACTGGCAGACGAGCTTGGAATAAGTAATAAGACTATATCCAAATGGGAAACCGGGAATGGACTACCTGATATTGTCAGTCTTCAGCCACTTTGCGACAAATTCGATATCAGTATAAATGACCTTTTATCTGGGGAAAGGCTACAGCCAAGTGAATACACAGATAGAGCAGAGGAAAATATAATGAATCTACTTCAGGTTAACGAGAAAAACAGACGCCATGAAACAGTATTTGTTGTGGCAGGTTTCTGCATTTTAATATTGGGACTGTTTATTTTATATGCGACTTTATATGGCATGAACCTACAGGGTGTAGCATGGTATCTGGATGCGCCATCTTTGATAACGCTTGTTGTTATATCAACAGCTCTTTTGTTACTATCAGGAAAAAGAAGCAAAAATGAATATATTACATTCTTGAGAAAAACTGTTATGCCAGTGGGGTTCATGATTGTACTGGTGCAGGCAATATTCATCCTTGCTACAGTTGATGATCCAGCAAAACTAGGCCCCAATTTCGCAGTCAATCTCATAACTATACTGTACTCGGTGATTCTTTACCTGTTTCTACATGTAATTGAAAACAGAAATAGCAGCTATTAACTCCACACCACGTGGAACTTTAATATCTACAGAACGTAGGTTGAAACATAAATGTTCTCCAATAAATAATGAGCATGATCAATCTGATTATAAAGCGAGATGCTAACGAAGGGAGAACATATGTCAAAGAAAAAACGTATTATAATCATCTGTATAGTAGCGATGATAATTGTTCCAATACTTGGATGGGAAGTATTCTCACGCCCTGTCACCGGGAAAGTCTCTGATGAAGACTATTCCGTTGGAAATCCTGCATATTATCGCAGGGAAAAATATTCTGAATGGAAAGTTACTGTTCCTGATAGTATTGCGGCCCTATCCAATGATATGGGATTTGATTTAAGAAACAGGGATGTTTCTTCATATTCAGTTAAAGACTATGAGAACAATCTTGAAGAGGTCTGCTTTAATGAGGCTACGGTGTGGTCTTCAGATATTGAAAGTGTTATGGACCCTGACCAAATATTAGAACTGGGAAAGAATCCCGGATTAGGAATAGATAAATTGCACAAGAGCGGTCTTACTGGAAGGAATGTAAGTATAGCAATTGTTGATCAGGGGCTGAATCTGGATCATGAAGAGTATTGTTCTAACATTTTAGGATATGAGTTGCTCCACTACACCGGAAATGCATCACTGCATGGATCGGCAGTAGCAAGTATCGCTGTTGGAAAAAGCTGCGGAGTAGCACCATCAGCTAACGTGTATTATGTAGCTTCAACATTTGGGAAGTTTACGCCATTTGGTTATAAGTATAACCTTGAGTACATGGCAGATAGCATAGACCGGATTGTTGAAATCAATGATCTTCTTCCAGAAGGACATAAAATCAGGGTTATTTCAATCTCTCAGGGATTTGCGGATGATGAAGATGGAAGAAAGATTATTGATGCAATAGAACGGGCAAAGAAAAAAGGAATATTTGTGCTCACAACCACCCCGGAACCAAACTATGGTTTCAGCATAATGGGATTGGGCAGAGAATTCGAAGCAGATCCTGACAATATTGATTCCTATATACCAGGTTCATGGCTTGAAGATTCATTTTATGGCGACAGCTTCTGGCTTTCTCCGGAAACTACGCTGGCGATTCCAATGGATTCAAGAACTTATGCAAGTTTTCAAACTACGGATGAATATGAATTTTGTGCTCAGGGAGGATATAGCTGGTCTGTTCCTTGGCTGGCAGGGCTATATGCACTCTGTGCAGAGAAGAAACCATCAATAACTCCTGATGAATTTATTCAAAAAGCATTTGAAACAGGATCTATTAGAGAAATCGAACATGAAGGCAAGGTGTACAAGCTTGGCACAATAATAGATCCACAAAAGCTGATTGAATCACTGTAAAAAGAATGGCTGTTTCATGAATTTATGATCGTGAGGCAGCCATTTTTTGATATATTCAATCAGATTGTATAGACATGTCCTCCTTGAAAATCTGATTATAAATGTGTTCCAGAATCTGGGAGCACTTCCATATGCAGATTCATTCATGCCATTTTTTTCAGCAGGTGGAAGCAATATCGTTCTGGCATATATTTATCTGGGAATAATCCTTAGCATTTATAAATATAAAGAAGCATATCCACAGCATTTGGATATTGGAATACGCGGAAGACTTAAGCTTGGCAGCATTGAAATCATGAAAAACTAAAAGCACATTAACCCCAGCTATACTGTTCTTTATATTATTAGAACTCCACATATTGTGGGGTTCTAATAATATAAGTATTTCTGAGCTTTACCTTTCTTGATATAGTCGCTAAGTCAAACAAAACAAGCTGTCCATAATCCTTCACTGGTTCTGTACCTTTTTCCAGTACCTTACTCTGTTTCTGGATTCAAAATATCCATCGAGATATATCAATACCCCAAGATACGCTACCTGAATGAATAGCAACAATCCTATAAGATTAATTTTCATGATACTATGGATGCCTTCACCGAAGACTATGACAGCACCTGTGGATATTAGTAGCACCTTCAGTGACATGCTGCACCAGCGTTTTCTGTAATACTGGACCGTAATCCAAATGCCATAGCAAGCACCAACAATTAATGCAATCACCAGAATCAGACTTGTTAGCCTGAGTAACCATGCTGTTCCGGCAGAATAGCTATAACGCGTTGTGACTCCCTCTATATACTTGGGATAGTAAGGATTTTTCAGCCAGTAAGCATAGTCATTTATGCTATTCCAAATCCATATAAGTGGCTGTGTCAATGCATCCCACAAGTCATTTAAAAATGCAGGATAGGCGATCAGACAACAAAATAGAGTAGCAGCAAGTGAGCCCCAGGCAATGCGTTCCCTCTTCTTTGCCGCATCAACCTTAAGCTTAGCATTTTTCTTTGCTTCAATCTTGGCCTCGACAGCTACATTGACCTTCCCATCAGCCAGTTCCTTGTAATCAGCTATATCCTTTCTGGCCTTAAGCTCGGCAGCCGCCTGGGCTGCCTGAGCTTTTTCAACAGCATCAACATTTGACATGTTGACAAGTCTTTTGGTATCAGCGAGATGGCTCTGAGTGTCTGCGAGATCTGCGACTAATTTCTGCTGCTCTTTCCTGCTCATGAGCCCTGCGCTGTTCCTCAAGTCGTCGTTCTCTTTCACGATCTCTAGATTCTGCTTCTGAGTAAGCGATAACTCCTCGCTGGTTTTTGCTACTGTCGATGTCAGCTTCGACTTTTCTGATGAGAGAATCTGTATCTGATTCTCCTTTGATGCTATCGTCATGTCCTTCTGCCGGATCACTTCTTTCTGCTTCCGGATTACCTCCGCCTGATCCTCCACCAGAGATTCCAGCGATAGCTGATTCGACTTCTGCGTAGTATCGTTCAAGGTACTCTGATTCTTCGGCTCTATTTCTGAGTTCTGTGGCTTCTGTATTTCCAAGCCTGCGTTCATTCTGTCTTTCAAATTCAATTGCTAAATCCGCCTTGTTCACACGAAGACCTGAAAAGGTCTTTTCAATCTTGCTGTCACGGACCTTATCTCCGTTTTCATTTTCAAATACTATATGTTTGCGTTTGTTCTCCCACTTTACTGACCATCCTTTTTCTGCCATGCCTTCAATAAATTCCTCTTTGCTGGCAGACCCTGGTATCACTTCCATAAGAGCAATACCACAGTCTGCCAAGAAGCTCTTTTTTGAGTCATTGGTAAGAAGCTTGTAAGTGTTCTTGTTCCATGCGATGATCTCTCCAGACTCGATAGGAGTACCATCAAAGTGGCGACCTTTCTCTGCTACATGCAGTCCTCTTTCACGGCAAAGGTTGTTGGTGAATACCTTCTGCTGTTCCAAGTCTTTTTTAGACTGATGGAGCTTTCTTCCATCAATATAGGACACACTGTTGGTTACGATATGACAGTGAAGGTGGTCTCTGTCCTGATGAACTGCGATAATGCTCTGGTGCCCTGAAAAGAACTCCTCCGTAAAAGCCCTTCCTATTTCAAGAACTTCAGCAGGAGTGACCTGTTCGTCTTTGTGAAAACTGATCACATTATGGGCACACATCCTTCCCGAATCCTTATCCCACAGCTTCTTTTCATCAAGCCAGGTCCTGTACACCGCATCGTAGGTGACTGTAGGTTCAAGATAAGGGCCGATCACATCCAGATAACCTTCTTTGACCTTTTCATCCTTTAGTACGTACTCTATGGTATTTCTCAAGCCCCCGTGGCTTTTAGCGGGCTTACCGACTTCCTTATTAATCGCCATCTTTTATCATCCTCCTTCCGGAATTCCAAAATCATATCAGAGATTTCACCCAGCATTTCTACTGTTTGTAAGAGCCCCTGACCATTTGCAACATGTGCCATCTGATTGATATTGGTAGCTATTCCTCTTAGCTGCCTGTTCTGGTCAGCAAAGTTCCTGCTGATATCCTTTATTACCTCTAACTCTTTGGCAGAGGTAATGTTTGAGTCACGGATTGCACTTATGATAAATGACTGCTGCGTCAATCCGGATTCTTTTATTTTTTCCTGCAATGCATCATACTCAGCATCATTCATGCGTATGGTGATTGCTTTATTTCTTCTGCGTTTGGCTTTTGACATGCTTATCACGCTCCTTTCGTTTATAATCGCTGGTTTCCAAAGGGAGCGAGACCCTTTGGCGGGTGCAGAGTTGCTGCGTGCCAGTGGCACGCGTTTAGCAACGACCGAGCCGGAAGGCGAGACCTGCGCCTCTAGACTATTGGACGCAAGGAAAAGGAATTATCCGGGGGATGATTTATTTTTCCGAAGTCTTGTAGTCGGCTCCGGTGTGCAGAGGTTGGATAAACCTTTGCTGGGGGTTCCAAGGGGGCGAAGCCCATCTGGCAAGTTTAGGAAGAGCCGAAAGGCCTCTTCCGGTGCAAATGTGGCTTGCCACTTTGCGAAACTTGCCATATTTTTCCATCGCCGATATG
>JAEEGF010057638.1_pt1 | contig 12623 bp, 10 predicted proteins | sample 9134171 | NCBI WGS metagenome assembly JAEEGF01 (sample SAMN16246542, study PRJNA631951) | gut metagenome | biome: gut microbiome; feature: rumen; material: AP-attached | host: Bos | place: Iran: Karaj | collected 2018-10 | reverse complement strand
AAGCCATCAGATGACGATTCGAGGAAAAGAGATTACGAAGTGGCACTGCGTGCTGCAGAAAACAGTGCAGTTCTTTTAAAGAATAACAGGGTACTTCCCATTAAGAAGGACAAGAAGGTGCTTTTTGTGGGTGAGTTTGCGAAGAATCCAAGAAATCAGGGATCAGGCTCATCACATATTAACAGTGCCTATGTGTCAAATGCTCTGGAATGCGCAAAGGACAGAGATGTTTCTTTTGTCAGAGGGTATGACCTTAAGGATGAGAAAAAGAACTACATCCTCAGGCAGGAGGCTGTAGAAGCGGCTGAAGATGCTGATGTGATCGTGGTGTTTGCAGGTCTTCCGGGCTCCTATGAATCTGAGGGCTTCGACAGGAAGGACATTAATATTCCTGCGGATCAGAATAAACTTATCAATGATCTTTCCATGCTGGACAAGAAGGTTGTGGTTGTACTTCACAATGGAGCACCTGTGGCTATGCCATGGATCGACAAAGTTGATGCGGTCCTTGATATGTTCCTTTCAGGAGATGCAGTGGGTGAGGCTACTGTAAAGATACTTTGGGGTGATGTGAATCCTTCAGGAAAGCTTTCAGAGACCTATCCGGTCAAGCTTTCAGACAATCCAAGCTACCTGAACTTCCCAGGAGAGTCAGGAAATCCAATTTATGCGGAGGGAATCTATATCGGCTACAGGTATTATGAGAAGAAGAGAATGCCGGTGCTGTTCCCCTTTGGACATGGACTTAGTTACACAGAGTTCGAGTATATGGACCTGAAGATAGACAAGGACGACATTTCAGAGGATGAGACAGTTACAGCAAGTGTCGATGTATGGAATGTCGGAAGATATCCGGGAAAAGAGGTTGTCCAGCTCTATGTCAGTGATGATGCAAGCAAAGCAAGCAGGCCTTTGAAGGAGCTTAAGGGCTTTAAGAAGATATTGCTGAATCCGGGAGAGAAGAAGACAGTAACCTTTACTTTGGATAAAAGGTCTTTTGCATATTATAATGACGTACTCCATGACTTCCATGTGGAGAGCGGCGATTTTACCATAATGGTTGGATCTTCCTCAAAAGATATCAGGCTGACCACAAAGATCCACGTGGAAAGCAAGGTGGAGGTTCCTCTGGATATCAGTCTTTTCACTCCTGTTGAGGATATCCTTGGCACCAAGAGGGGAAAAGAGGTTTTGGGACCTGTAATCGATGAAGCCCTGAAAGGACAGGGAGAAGGAGCCGGAGATGTAATGGGTGAAGGCGCCGATGTGATGATGAGAAACATGGTAATGGAGATGCCACTTGGAGGTATGGCAAGCTTTGGAGTTGCTACTCCGGAGCAGCTTGAGAGTATAATCCAGGCATTGAAATAAGGATTCTTAAGACAAAACAAGGGACGGTTTCAAACCGTCCCTTTTGCATTGCTATGTATTTTATTTGCTGAATTTACTCTTTCTGTAGATGATATCTGTTCTGGCAGGTCCGTTACTTACCATTGTGATAGGATAGCCGATCTGCTCTTCGATGAACTCGATATAGTTTCTGCAGTTCTCTGGAAGATCCTCGTAATTCTTGATTCCCCTGATGTCACATTTCCAGCCTGGAAGAGATTTAAGTACGGGCTTAGCCTTATCAAGAAGGTGAGTTACAGGGAATTCTGTTGTAACCTCGCCGTCTATATCATAACCTACACATACAGGAATCTCATCGAGATATCCGAGTACGTCAAGTACTGTGAAAGCAACATCTGTAGTGCCCTGAAGTCTGCAGCCGTACTTACTTGCTACGCAGTCATACCAGCCGACTCTTCTGGGACGGCCTGTGGTTGCACCGTACTCGCCACCGTCACCGCCGCGGCGTCTGAGTTCTTCAGCTTCATCTCCGAAGAGCTCTGAAACGAATGCACCTGCACCTACAGCTGATGAATAAGCCTTGGATACTGTTACGATCTGTTTGATCTCATAAGGAGGAATTCCTGCACCGATCGCACCGTATGCTGCAAGAGGTGATGAACTTGTAACCATAGGATATATTCCGTGGTCAGGATCCTTCATTGTTCCAAGCTGGCCTTCAAGAAGGATTGTCTTGCCCTCTTTGATTGCCTGATCAAGATAAAGAGATACGTTTCCAACATACTCTTTTACCTGCTCTCTCCATTCTACTATCTGATTGAAAAGAGCTTCCTGATCTATAGGATCTGAGTGGTAGAGATTAACAAGCAGTACGTCCTTGATCTCGGCGATCCTTGCAATTTTCTCTTTGATCACATCATCATCCTGGAAAAACTCGTTGATCTGCCATCCGATCTTGGCAAATTTGTCTGAGTAGAAAGGAGCAATTCCCGACTTGGTTGATCCGAAGCTCTTACCTGCGAGCCTTGCCTCCTCAAGTGTATCGAAGAGTACGTGATAGGGCATCATTACCTGTACTCTGTCAGAGATCATGATCTGTGGCATCGGAACACCTTTGGATGTGATCTCATTAAGTTCGTTCATGAATTTTGTGATATCAAAGGCAACGCCGTTACCGATGATATTCATTATGTGCTGGTGGAAAACGCCTGATGGCATTGTATGCAGTGCAAACTTACCATAGTCGTTTACAATTGTATGTCCGGCATTGGCACCACCCTGAAAACGTATTACTACGTCAGCCTTGTCTGCAAGGGTATCCGTAATCTTACCTTTGCCTTCGTCTCCCCAGTTGGCACCTACAACAGCTTTTACCATAATAGAAAGCCTCCTCATTACTTATAAAAAGTTTCTTAGTTTCAAACCACATATAAATATATCCTATTAACGCGAAGAAGTAAAACGAAAGTTTCAAAGCTGCCTGAAATGTTTGGTTTTTTCCTAAATTTTATAAATATTTATACAATATTAAGACATAAATAACGTAATATCGATTAAAATATAAGGTACAGATTGTTAACAATTTCTTTTCCCCGATTTGTGATAGGAGGATATTATGGCTAAGACCGGTGCTAAGTCAGGTGAGTTCGGAGGCGAAAGCTTTAGAAGGCTTTCTGTTGCCGATAAGTTCAAAAAAGTATTTAGTAATTTTAGAAATAACCTTATTGTTATCTTTGTTGTAATTGTGATCATTGACCTGGTTTCACTAATAAATCTTGGAAATATATACAATATTTATTATGAGCAGAATTCTCAACAGGGAGAGATAAGGATTACTATTCAGGCTCTGGCAAAGTACTATCTCTGGGCAATGAATGCTGTTGAGGCAGATGACAGGCAGGAACAGCTTGACGGTGCTCAGGAAAAGATTGACGAGATGAATGCAGGACTGGATACGCTGAGCAAGGTCTATAAAGGAGATCTTTCCAACGCCTATGCTCATATCAAGGACATAGATAATGCAGATGAGACCTTGAAGGAACTTATGAATTCCGGAGCTGCCAAGGAAGATATTTATGCATACTATGTAGGTACTGTGAATGAAGCTATTAAAGTTGTCGTTAAGGACTTTAAAGAGATTGGTCTGTCAGCCAAAGCGCAAGCGCAGAAGGCATATGTCACTTCAATAATAATGGTTATCATTATGACCATCATCTCCCTGGGAGTTGTTATCTATGCGCTTGTTTATTCAAGAAAGGCAAGAGGAGCCCTTACAAACAGTATCCTGGGACCTATCGGCGCAATTTCCGCAGCTGCGGACGATATGGCAAAGGGTAAGCTGGAAGTTAACATTGAGACTGATTCCGAGGATGAGCTCGGCAAGCTGGCAAAAGACCTTGCTGAGTCCACAACGGTTATAGAGAGTATTGTAAAAGACATTGATGAGACTTTGAGAAGAATGTCCGGCGGAGATTTCTCATCAGGTTCAAGGAATGAAGAAATCTATATCGGAGACTATGAGGCAATCAGAAATGCCCTTTCCGATATTTCAGAGAATCTTTCCAGTACACTGCTGGAGGTTAAGAATTCCTCAAGTCAGGTATCTCAGGGAGCAACCAACATGTCCCAGGGAGCCTCAGATCTGGCAGAGGGTGCAACAGATCAGGCAGCAGCCGTAGAAGAACTTACAGCATCAGTAAATTCCATTACGGAGCAGACCAAGCAGCTTGCCGATGTGGCTGAGAGAAGTAAGTCCATGGCAACATCTGTAAGAGACAATGCAGAGACCAGTGCCCGTAAGATGCACCTTGTAACTGACGCAATGACAAGAATAACAGAGGCATCTGCAGAAATCGAGCAGGTAACCAACTCCATCGAGGCAATTGCCAAACAGACATCGCTCCTTGCGCTTAATGCTTCCATCGAGGCAGCGAGAGCCGGAGAGACCGGAAAAGGATTTGCTGTTGTTGCAGATCAGATCGGAAAACTGGCAGACCAGAGTAGCGAAGCTGCCAAGAACACTCATCAGCTCATTGCTGATACCATGGATGAGATCAATAACGGTAATGCAGTAGTTGCCGAGACTACTGAGGCACTTGACGCAATGCGTGACAGCGTAGAAGAAATCACGGATATGATCATCGAGACAGGAGAACTTGCTGAACAGCAGGCCCAGAGTATGGATGAGATCGACAAGGGTATCGAGATGATCTCCAACGTTGTACAGAACAATTCAGCTACAGCTCAGGAGTCAAGCGCAGTGTCCTTAGAACTTTCTGAACAGTCAGAGTCTTTGAACAATCTTATCGGACAGTTCACAATAAACGGCTGATATATATATCAGGCCGCATAAAACGTTAAAAGCCCTTTGCGTATGGCTTGCTCCTGCGCGAGGGGTTTTGTCTTATCACAGTGTGCTTTCCGATAGTATAATAAGAAGGACGGAGGAGAGCACACTATGAAAATAAGACGGGCAAAAGAAGCAGATATTAAAAGAATCATGGAACTACTGGGGCAGGTACTTGAGATCCACACAAAGATAAGACCTGATATTTTTGTTTCGGGTACGACCAAATACAGCGAAGATGATTTAAAGGAAATGATCCCGGATAACGAGAAACCGATTTTCGTGGCAGCGGATGACAGAGACTGTTGTATGGGCTATGCCTTTTGCCAGCTGAAAAATCCCGCATTTACCAGCACGATGGTACCTCATAAATCTCTTTACATAGACGATCTGTGTGTGGACGAGAAATACCGCGGAGAGCACATTGGGGAGAAAATCTTTGAATATGTAAAGGAAGAGGCAAAAAAGCTTGGCTGTTATGAAGTAACGCTCTGTGTCTGGAACGGAAATGACGCAGCGGAACACTTCTATGAAAAGATGGGAATGACCACGAAGGAAAGAGTGATGGAGATTATTCTGGAATGAGAGAACGCTTTCAAGATTATCTGAAAAACCAGATTGAAACCTACAAAGGAATTGCTTTTCCGGTAAAGTCAGGGCCTCTTAAAAGGTTATTTACAAGCAAGGTGGATGTTATGAAGCTGCATCCAAACCCTGATGACGAGTTTACAAAGCCTGAGGTCGGACCGAGCTATCGCATTATTTCGGAGTACGAGCAGTTTTTCAGGACTAACGTAAATCTCTATGCTGAAGAGCCGCTTATCATCGAGAAGATGCATCCCGACGGCTATATGCTGATAAACGGTCATCACAGATGGGCGGCTTACTATAATGTCGGCAGGAAAAAGGTTCCGGTAAATCTCGTGAATCTTACTCACGATGCAGACATTAAAGAAATGATAAAGAGTGCGGTTCATGATAAGAGAGTTTCTCTTGATCTTGATGAGGTTGTCTTTACTAAGGGTGATGAAGGACCGGTTGAGAAAAAACTCATGTTTCCGTTTAACCGTATGTATAAGGAAGATATCAGGCTTGGAGTGCCGGCACTTTTCCATAATCTTGCCAAGTATGGTTATGATATCTGGGTTTATACTTCACAGTATTATTCAATGGACTATGTCCTTAATTACTTCAAGCATTATCACGTGAAGATCAATGGAGTCATAACAGGTGCCGAAAGGCAGAAATCCTTAAGTGCGATGAGCAGAAGTGATTTCGACAGCCTTATTGCCGACACATATAAATACACGCTGAGCATTGATAATGATTCTGTGGTCAGGATCAATACAAGAACAAAAGAATTCGAAGATTTTGCTATTGATAAACAGAAGGGGAACTGGGCTGATCAGGTCATGACAATTATCGGAGGATTCAATGAGGAAAAGACAGAACAATGAAGAAAAGATGAGGGTATCATTTGACCTTGATGAGGTTCTTTTTGTATATCCCAAGACACACAAGACAGAGCCGGAGCTTAAGTTTCCGTTCAACAGGATATACAAGGAGAGGCTGCGGCTCGGAACACCGGAGCTTATAAACACTCTTCAGAAATTGGGATATGAAGTCTGGGTATACACATCGTCTTTTCGCAGTGAAAGATATATAAAAGGACTGTTTCGTCACTATGGTATCAAATTTGATGGTATAATCAACGGGAACAGGCATCTCAGGGAAGTGCAGAAAAACAGCAGTCAGCTCCTTCCGCAGAAGGTTCCGAGCAGATACCGGATATCTTTGCATATCGATGATGAATCAATTATCTGCACTCAGGGGAGAACTTTTGGTTATGAAGCTTATCAGCTGGACGGACCGGATGATGAGTGGAAGGAAAAAATAATAAAATTCGCCGGAGAGGTAAGACACAGAAAAGAACTCCGGGAGGGGATAAAGGATGAAGATCAGGTGGACAGTAACTAAAAAGAGCGTGCTGAGTATAAGTCTCTTTGCTCTGATCATCAGCGCTCTTATGTGCATCAGTGGATCTGTAATATTTAACCGCGCAATTCAAAAAGAATACAACGACAATGGATATGTCATCGCGAATATCATTCTTGATGAGATTGACCATGACAAGATTGCTGAGTATACCACCACATGGCGAAGCGATGACTATTATAAGGAGATGTCATCGTATCTTAGAAATATGCAGGAACACACGGGAGCAGCGTACATATACATTGCAGTTCCCTACGAAAACAAGACCATGCGTTATGTCTACGATCCTGCCACATTTATCGGTGACTCCGATCCGATATCGGCTTCCTTTGACGAGATATGGACAGCCTACAGGGAGGGAGTAAGGCCAAAGAGCTATCTGATCAGGAAATCCAAAAAGTACGGCTTTTTGACATCGAGTTGTCTTCCGGTAAAGGACAGCAACGGAGAAGTTGTGGCTCTTTTATTTGTAGACACCAACATGAAAGTGATACTCTCTACTCTCTACAGATATGTTTTCAATATGGTGATAATAGCGCTGCTCCTTTTGTTTTTGTACATCATATTCAGTTATACGGCGCTGAAAAAGAATCTTATCGGCCCGCTTCTGACCATCAGGAACAATGTCAGCGGATTTGCCAAAAATAACGCTCAGTCGGATGATACCCTGAGTGCCATTAAGACCGGTGATGAACTGCAGGATCTGGCCGAAGAGATTGGCAGCATGGAAAAAGACATTGTGAATTACATTGACGATATCAGGACCATCACTGCTGAGAAAGAGCGAATAAGCGCTGAGCTTGATGTCGCAGCCAAGATACAGTCTGATATGCTTCCGAGTGAGTTCCCGCCTTTCCCGGACAGAAACGAATTTGAAATCTATGCATCAATGCATCCTGCCAAGGTTGTCGGCGGAGATTTTTATGATTTCTTTTTCCTGGACAGTGACCATCTTGTGATCGTTATGGCGGATGTATCAGGTAAAGGAATTCCGGCAGCTCTTTTCATGGTGAATGCCAAGACCAATATAAAGAACAGAACTTTAAGCGGAGGCAGTATATCGCCTTCAGAGGTACTGTTTGATGTTAACAACCAGCTTTGTGAGGGCAATGAAGCAGAGCTGTTTGTAACTGTATGGCTTGGAATTCTGGAGATATCGACAGGTAAGGTTGTGGAAGCAAATGCCGGACATGAGCATCCTGTGATAAGAAGGGCAGGCGGAGAGTTTGAACTTTCCAAGTACAGACATTCTCCTGCTGTCGCTACTCTTCCGGGACTTAAGTTCAGAGAGAACGAGTTTAAGCTTGAACCGGGAGACAGTCTTTTTGTATATACGGACGGTGTGACTGAGGCCACCGATGCTGAAGATAAGCTCTTTAAGACAACAAGACTTCTTGAGGCTCTCAATAAAGAACCTGATGCCGATCCGAAGCGTGTATGTGAAATTGTGACTGAAGAAATTGATAAATTTGTGGGTGATGCTCCACAGTTTGACGATATTACAATGCTGAGTTTTAAATATCTTGGCAACCAATAATTTATAGTGTATTATATTCCCTGGCGTAGATGATATGAATTTTTATGCGAGGAATATGTACTATAATGAATGACAAAAAAGAAGCAACTAAACCATATAAGAGGGTGCTTGCCTGGGTCGGAATAGTCGTACTCGTTGGCATGTACCTTCTTCTTTTATATGAAGCACTTACAGGTTCACCTGATACCTACAATGTATTTATCGGATGTGTGGCAGCGACAATTGCTGTGCCTATTCTTCTTTGGCTTCTCATCTGGGCTATTGGTGCTCTGACAGGAAGACATACTGTGGCTTCACTTGATCCGATGACCAGCAACAAGAAGCATGATAAATACGGAAATGTAGTACCTGAGAGTGAGATCGATACTGTTGTTTTTGATATCGGAAACGTGCTCACAAACTTTGCATGGGATCAGTTCCTTGAAAATAAGGGATATGACAAGGAAATGGTTGAGAGAATGGGCAGGGCATCCGTTTACAGTAAGGACTGGGTGGAGTTTGATAAAGGAGACCTCACTACAGAGCAGATCTGCCAGAGATTTGCAGACAACGATCCTGAAATCGGGGAAGAGCTCAAGAGCGCATTTTCTGATCTTACTGATGTTGTTACCAAGAGAGAGGAAGCTATTCCGTGGATACAGGCATTAAAGGCAGCAGGATACAGAGTGCTTGTCCTTTCCAATTTCAGCAAGCAGGCTCTTGAAGGCTGCAGAGATGCAATGTCTTTTCTTGATGTCGTTGACGGAGGAATACTCAGCTACAGAGATCATGTAGTCAAACCCGATGAGGCTATTTATAAGCTTCTCATGGAGAGGTATGAGCTTGTGCCTGAGAAGACTGTGTTTATAGATGATACGCCTGCCAATATAAAGACAGCGAGAAGCCTGGGCTGGCACGGTATTGATTACAGGAATTATGATCAGGTTGTAGAAGAGCTTCACAATCTGGGCGTCAGATATTGATAGTTATACTTATTGTTTTGTGTTTTATTACGGAGGATTTTTGCAATGACTAACTGTAACGCGTGCGGAGTACCGCTTGCCGAGGAAGATGCTTTCTGCCCTAACTGCGGAGCAGCTACAGGTAAGCCCAAGATACAGGCTCCCAAAACGGTTATGGATATACAGCCGGACCCGACGATCAGTCAGCCGTCAGTGCCTGTGCAGCCGGTGATGCAGGGACAGACACTTCCTGTGCAGCAGCCTGCGATTTTGCCGCAGCAGCCAATGGACTGGCAGGCTCAGGCAGCCATGAAGGACAGGGCTCAGAATAAGAGCTATGCGACCGCCATCAAGGTCATGCTTGTTGTGGCCTGCATTGCAGGAGCAACCTATTATCTGATTCCGCTTCTGTGGTGTGTTCCGATGACCATTGTTGCCTGGAAGAAGCTCGACAGAGAAGAGCCTCTCGGAACAGCATTTAAGGTATGCACATGTATTTTTGTCAGCAGAATTGCCGGATTTCTCATGTTTATGATGAAAGATGAGAAGCCTCGCTATATTCAGTATTAAGGGAAAATAATCTGTACTTTTTTAGCTGTAATTGATATAATGATTTTTGATAAACCAACACAAAAGTGGCTGAAAGCCAGAAGGGATGCGGGATTCAATGACCATGGAAAATGACGGAAGTGTCAATGAGAACAGCGTAGAAGACATTGTTTCAAGATACCGTCCTGAGCTTGACAAGTTAGTTCCATATTTGAATTGGCTTAAAGATAATGCAAGCAATGAAGTGGCTCAGAGCTATAGCAATTCTGAACTCAAGTCTATGCCGTTTCCGATTTATGATTCTACATTGCTTTCTTTTGTTAAGGCAGCTCAGAATACGGCTCTTATCGATCGTAACTATGTCTATGTATATTCCAGACATCGTATAAGTTCAGCCAAGGATGAGCTTACCATTATTCACGATGCGCAGATCACAGATATTGATGATCTTGCTGGCATCCTGTCCAAATATATTCTTACAGGTATGACCAAGGGTACTGTATGGGCTGAGGGAGTCCGCAACGGAGTTTTGTACAACGTGGTCAAGAAGATGGACGAACTCGTGAAGTTTTGGGCTGTGAAAACTTGCTGAGGTCTTTGCGAAAAATTTAGATACTTGGAGGAGAAATGGGAGAGAAGTCAGTCCAGAAGAAAAAGTACATTCTTGAAAAGGCCAGAGCAGTCTTTTCCGAAAAAGGTTTCAAGAATGTTACCATGAAGGATATTGTAGACGCCTGTGCAATCAGTCGTGGGGGTCTTTATCTCTATTTCTCAAGTACAGAAGAAATCTTTCTCGCAGTTCTTGCAGACGATTCCTCTGAGGATGATGAAGAAGCAGTTGTTGCAGCACTTTCAGGTGATGCATCCGCCGGCGATATGCTGGCTCTTTTCCTCAAGGAACAGAAAAAAGAAATCCTTAGAAAAAAGAACAATCTCACAGTTGCCACTTATGAGTTTTTCTCTCTTCATAAGGCAGCTGCCAAAGACAATCCTCTTAAAAACCAGTTTGATACAGCTGTAAGGATTGTTGAGAAGCTTATAGAAAATGGCGTTGATAGCGGTGAATTCTATTGCGAGAACCCTGTAGGTTGTGCTCGCAATCTTATGTACGTGGTGGAAGGTCTCAAAATTGCTTCCAAGACCATCGGCGTTACAGAAGAAGCCATTGACAGAGAGCTGATGTATGTATTAGAGGGGTTAGTGCCCGATGAATTAAATAATTAATTAGTTTAAAAAGTGCTTAGTTAATTCTAAAGCACTTTTTTAATAAATAAGTTGTTAGGAAAGAGGAGATTTTATGAGCGCAGTAAGACGAATTTATGTGGAAAAGAAAGCCCCTTTCGCCGGCAAGGCAAAGGAACTTAAGTCTGAGATCAAAGGCTACCTGGGAATAAGGAGTGTTGAACAGGTAAGAATCTTTATCAGATATGACGTGGAGAACATATCCGATGAAGTATTTGAAAAGGCTTGCAGAACCGTATTTTCAGAGCCACCTGTAGATATCCTTTACAGAGAGGAAATTGAGATTCCGGAAAATGCAAGGGTGTTCAGCATTGAGGCTCTTCCGGGACAGTTCGATCAGAGGGCGGATTCCGCAGAACAGTGCGTGCGCTTTATCAAAGGCGATGAGAAGCCTGTTATAAAGACAGCTGTAACATACATGCTGATCGGTAATGTATCTGACGAAGAACTGAAGAAGATTCAGGACTACACCATGAACCCGGTAGATTCCAGAATTGCAGCAGATACTAAGCCTGAAACTCTTGTTGAGAATTACGATGAGCCCGAGGATGTTAAGATCCTTGACGGCTTTAAGGATATGCCTGAAAAAGACCTTGAGGAGCTCTATAAGTCTCTTGGACTTGCCATGACCTTCAATGACTTTAAGTGGATACAGCAGTACTTCGTATCTGACGAGCACAGGGATCCAACAATGACAGAGATCAGGGTTCTTGATACATACTGGTCAGACCACTGTCGTCACACAACTTTCGGAACAGAACTTGTAAATGTAGAGTTCGGCGACGGCTTCTACAAAGAGCCCATCGAGGGTGCATACAAGGACTATCTTGCAGCAAGAGATCAGCTCTACAAGACCGATGACAAAAAGAAAGAAAAATTCATCTCCCTTATGGATATTGCGCTCATGGGAATGAAGAAGCTTAAGGCTGACGGCAAGCTTACAGATATGGAAGTATCTGAGGAGAACAATGCCTGCACGGTAGTTGTTCCTGTTGAAGTTGACTACGGTCAGGGACCCAAGACCGAGAACTGGCTGGTATTCTTCAAGAATGAGACTCACAACCATCCTACTGAGATCGAGCCTTTCGGTGGTGCTGCCACATGCCTTGGCGGTGCTATCAGAGATCCGCTTTCAGGAAGAGGCTATGTATATCAGGCTATGCGTGTAACAGGTGCTGCAGATCCTACAGTTCCCGTTGCTGAGACCATGAAGGGCAAGCTCTCACAGAAAAAGCTTGTCAGAGGTGCTGCTTCAGGGTACTCATCCTACGGTAACCAGATCGGTCTTGCAACCGGATATGTCAAGGAAGTTTATCATCCCGGATACGTTGCAAAGCGTATGGAGATCGGTGCTGTAATGGGCGCTGCTCCTCAGGAGCATGTAATCAGAGAGAGCGCAGATCCCGGTGATATCATCATCCTCCTTGGCGGACGCACAGGAAGAGACGGCTGCGGCGGAGCTACAGGTTCATCCAAGGCTCATGACTCCAAGTCACTTACCAGCTGCGGAGCTGAGGTTCAGAAGGGTAATGCTCCTACAGAGAGAAAGCTTCAGAGACTCTTCAGACGTCCTGAAGTGAGTGAGCTTATCAAGAAGTGTAACGACTTTGGTGCAGGCGGAGTTTCGGTTGCCATCGGTGAGCTTGCTCCCGGACTTGATATC
>JAEEGF011876459.1_pt1 | contig 12624 bp, 10 predicted proteins | sample 9134171 | NCBI WGS metagenome assembly JAEEGF01 (sample SAMN16246542, study PRJNA631951) | gut metagenome | biome: gut microbiome; feature: rumen; material: AP-attached | host: Bos | place: Iran: Karaj | collected 2018-10 | reverse complement strand
ACTTATGCCAGCATCAAGACAGAATATTCGATGTATGGCGATGATATTAAAAAGTTGGATAAGGATATCCGCCAGCGCCCCATCACCATCGACTGGATGCTGCGCCTTGGCGTCGGTGGCGTTCCGCTCTACGTGAAGTATTCCAACGATGACGTGCTGAAGGATGGCGGCATCAGATTCCGTTCACTCTCCTTCGGACTGTATTTGTAAGCTGACAAACATCACCAATGGGGAAAGATGCCTATCTAAAAGGGGAAGAGATACGGGGTAACAGGGAAAGCCCCCTAAGGTATCGAGAAAAGAGCGTTCGGCCGCATCAATGCGGGCGGGTGCCCTTATATCCGCGAGCGAACGGCCTTGTATATGGGAGCGCACGCCCGAATCCGATTTTATGCAGTGCGAACCTTATTATCTTCAAATAACTGTATTCCTAAGGAATCGTATAGTTACGTTAACGATAACGTGAAAAAAAATAGCGGAATGTGATGCGTTTCGCTATTTTTTTGTAACTTTGCAGTCGAATCAGCTGAAACAAATAATAATTATCGATAATTAAACAATGGAACAAGTATTTAGTTACATTATCAGTCTGGGTGCATCGGTGATGATGCCTATTCTGTTTACCATCATCGGACTCTGCATCGGCATGAAGTTCGGAAAGTCTTTGAAATCAGGACTTTATGTGGGTGTCGGTTTCGTGGGTCTTGGCATTGTGACGGCCCTGCTGACGAACAACTTCGGCTCGCCGCTGAGTGAGATCTCGAAGCTCTACAATCTGCAGCTCGGTGTGTTCGACATGGGTTGGCCCGCTGCTGCGGCTGTGGCCTATAATACAGCGGTGGGAGCCCTGATCATCCCCATCTGTCTGGGTGTGAATTTCCTGTTGCTTATTACGAAATGTACGCGTACGGTGAACATCGACCTGTGGAACTACTGGCACTTCGCCTTCATCGGGGCTGTGGCTTATTTCGTGATGGATCAGAGTCTTGCGTGGGGCTATTTCGCTGCCATCGTGTGTTACATCATCACATTGGTGATGGCCGATCTGACGGCCGACAAGTTCCAGAGTTACTACGACGATATGGACGGTATCTCCATCCCGCAGCCTTTCTGTCAGAGTTTCACGGCTTTTGCCATCGGTATCAACTGGCTGCTTGACAAGATTCCTGGCTTCTCGAAGCTCGATATCGACGCTGAGGGACTGAAGAAGAAGTTCGGTGTGCTGGGTGAGCCGATCGTGCTGGGTGTGATTGTTGGTGCGCTGATAGGTGCTGTGGCGCAGTTGGACATCAAGAAGGTGTTGTTCCTCGGTGTGACGATGGGTGCCGTGATGGAGCTGATACCGCGTATCACCAAACTGTTTATTGACGGTCTGAAGCCGATTGCTGAGAAAACGCAGGAGGTGGTGCAGAAGAAGTGGGCTGGCAAGAAGGTGTATATCGGTATGTCGCCTGCACTGGTGATTGGTCATCCCACGACATTAGTGGCTTCGCTGATTCTGATTCCTCTGGCCCTGCTGATGGCTGTAGCTCTGCCTGGCAATGAGTTCCTGCCGTTGGCTTCGCTCGCAGGTATGTTCTATGTGTTCGTGATGGTGCTGCCGTATACGAAGGGGAATGTGATCAAGACACTGATCGTGGGTATCGTGGCTGTAGGTATCGGTCTGTGGTTTGTCACTGATATGGCACCCGCTTTCTCACAGGCTGCCCAGACGGTGTATGCCCAGACGCAGGATCCTGCTGCGAAGATTCCCGAAGGCTTCCAGGCCGGCGCCCTCGACTTCGCCTCGAGCCTCTTCGGCTGGGTGATTTATAAGTGCGTCAATAATCTGCAATGGATTGGAATGGGTGTGCTGACATTAATCACACTAATAATGATGTACATTAATCGCCGCCAGATTGTCGCTGACGAAAAGAAAGCAAATGCGCAGGAGAATTAAGAAACGAATGTGAATAATATGAATAATTTAATTCACGAATACGAATAATAAAATCACGAATAAGAATTAATTATTATAATGACTAAGCGAGAGTACCTGGATATGTATGATGTTGTTGGGGCTGCGATGGAAGTCTACAATCAACTTGGACGAGGAATGGCTGAAGCCATTTATCAGGAGGCTCTTGCTGTGGAGATGAAAAAGCGCGGAATGAGCGCAGAGCGTGAAAAACAGTTGCGCCTTCGGTATAAAGATGTAATTCTGGAAAAAACTTATTATGCCGATTTCTTCTATAAAGGTATTATAGTCGAATTAAAGTCTGTTGATGAAATTATCTCTGACCATCGGGCTCAGTTGTTTAATTATATGCGTATAACTCATCAAAACAGAGGCATTATTTTTAACTTCGGCGAGAAAGGACTCTATACGGAACGCTATTTGTATCTGCCAGAATATGATGATTTTATCCTTCTCAATCAGGAAAATTGTCAAGAATACATTGACGGATAATAATTATAAATATTCGTGATAAAAATTATTCATATTATTCACATTCGTTTCTATAAAAAATAAGGACTATTAATTTAATTAAAGTATATATGAAAAGAACTATTATTTGTTTAATGCTTATGAGTAGCTTAACGAGTGGCTTTGGCCAGCAGAAGGTGAATTTCCAGACGGCATGTCATCCGGAGGATGTGAAGCACTACGACACGAAGACTTTGCGTGAGCGCTTCGTGATGGAGAAGGTGATGGTGGCCGATGAGATCAATCTGACTTACTCTCACTACGACCGCTTCATTTTCGGTGGTGCGATGCCAGTGAACAAAACCCTGAAACTCGAGAACTTCTTAGAACTGGGTCTCGACGTAGACCCCGGTATCAAAGAAAAGTACTTCCTCTACAACCGTGAGCTCGGCGTGGTGAACTGCGGTCAGGGCGACGGTGTGGTGATTGTTGACGGTAAGGAGTATGCCCTTTCTCCGAAGGAGGCCCTCTACATCGGTCGTGGTCATATCGGCAAGGACAAGGACGTGAACAAAGAGGTGCTCTTCCGTTCGAAAGATCCACAGAAGCCCGCGAAGTTTTATCTGAACTCTGCTACTGCCCATCAGCACTACAAGACCCAGTGGATCACCCTCGACGGTCGTAAAGGCTCGTTGAAGGCTGCTGTCTGGGGACCTGTTGGCTCGTTGGAGGAGTGCAATAACCGTACGGTCTATAAGCTTATCGTGAACGATGTATTAGAGGAAGGGCCCTGTCAGTTGCAGTTGGGTCTGACACAGCTGAATCCGGGTGCTGCCTGGAACACGATGCCGCCTCACACCCACGGTCGTCGTATTGAGGCTTATTACTACTTCAACCTGCCTCAGGAGCAGACCATCGCCCACATCATGGGTGAGCCGCAGGAGAGCCGTGTTGTATGGCTGCACAACGAGCAGGCCATCATGTCGCCTGAGTGGAGTATGCACGCTGCTGCCGGTACTTACTACTATACCTTCATCTGGGGTATGGCCGGTGAGAATCTCTACTATAACGACAAGGATAACATTCCCGTGATTGACATTAAATAAAGTATATTATGACACCTGTTCAAACATCGAAAATGTCCAACTTCCGTTGGGTCATCTGTGCGTTGCTGTTCTTAGCAACCACCATCAACTACATGGACCGTCAGGTTCTGTCACTTACCTGGAAGGACTTTATTGCCCCCGATTTCCACTGGACCGACAGCGACTACGGTACCATCACGGGTTATTTCTCTCTCTTCTATGCCATTGCCAACCTCTTTGCCGGTAAGTTCATCGACTGGATGGGCACCAAGAAGGGTTACCTCATCGCCATCTTCGTATGGTCAGTGGGTGCCTGCTTGCATGCTGCCTGCGGATGGACGGCTCTCGGACTGGCTGGTGGCAGTATCACTGCTCTGACCACGATCTCTGTATGGCTCTTCCTCGCTTGTCGTCTGATCCTCGCTGTCGGTGAAGCCGGTAACTTCCCCGCTGCCATCAAGGCTACGGCTGAGTACTTCCCCAAGAAAGACCGTGCTTTCTCTACCTCTATCTTCAACAGCGGTGCCTCTGTGGGTGCGCTGGCAGCGCCTGCCACTATTCCTCTGCTGGCTCGTGCCTGGGGTTGGGAGATGGCGTTCATCATTATCGGTGCCCTCGGTTTCATCTGGATGGGTCTCTGGTCTTGGCTCTACGACAAACCCCGTCATAACAAGTTCGTCAATCAGACAGAGCTTAACTATATCGAGCAGGACAACGATATTGCTGAGGTGCAGGATCGTCAGCAGGTGAAAGAAGAGAAGGTGATTCCTTTCTTCGATTGCTTCAAGTTCAAGCAGACGTGGGCCTTCCTCGTGGGTAAGTTCATGACCGACGGTGTTTGGTGGTTCTTCCTGTTCTGGGCGCCCGCATATTTCAGCGACCAATATGGCTATACCTCCGATTCAACGATGGGTATTCTGCTGATCTTCACGCTTTATGCCATTGTGACGATCATCTCCATTGGTGGTGGTTATCTGCCTACTTACTTCGTAGAGAAGCAGGGCATGAATCCCTACTTAGGTCGTATGCGCGCCATGTTCATCTTTGCCTGCTTCCCCCTGCTGGGTCTGCTGGCACAGCCTCTTGGAGCCTATAGCGCCTGGTGGCCCGCCATTCTGATCGGTCTGCTCGGTGCAGGACATCAGGCTTGGAGTGCCAACCTGTTCTCGACCATCGGTGATATGTTCCCGAAGTCTACCATCGGTACGATTGTAGGTCTGGGTACGATGGCTGGCGGTATCGGTTCAATGAGTATCAACCTCGGTTCAGGTAAGTTCTTCGACTGGGCAGCTGCTCAGGGTGCTAACTTCGCCTTCTTCGGTTTCGAGGGTAAGCCTGCTGCCTATATGGTGGTGTTCTGTATCTGTGCTGTGGCTTACCTCATCGGCTGGTGCATCATGAAGGCACTGGTTCCGAAGTACAAGCCAATTGAGGTTTAGTTAAGAGTTAAGAACTAAGAATTAAGAGTTATGATTACCATGCTGCGGAAAATTCTCGTCCTGAATGTAATCATAACTCTTAATTCTTCACTCTTAATTCTTAGTTCTTAGTTCTTAGCTTTTGCTGCGGTGTAGGGTAGGAACCCTTGGCGGATGAGTGTGGCAATGAGTTCCTTCGACATCGCTTCATTATCTTTGCGGGTGTAGCGGATATCGGTGAAAACCTGCGCCAGCGTCTCCTTGTGGTTGATGCGAACAAAGTGCTGGTTCTCTATCAGGTGCTCCTTCTCATAATAGTATTTGTCGATATCCATAGCCAGATAATCGTTGTAGCGCTCCTGATGGACGAAACTCTCTATGGGCAGTCGGTCACTCAGTTCCGGCTCCTCATCAGGCCAGCCTACGGTGAGCGTGGCAACGGGCATCACTAACTTCGGCAGATGCAGTATGTCGATGATCTGCTGAGGCTGATAGACGGTGGTGCCGAGATAGCAGTAGCCCAGTCCTTCCTCGTCCATAAGGTTGCAGAGTGTCTGTGTGTAGAGTAGGGCATCGGTGGCGGCATTGATAAACGAGAGGAAATTGTCGTAGCCGGGTTCTGCCTGACGACACTTCGCCCAGAAACTGGTGCGGTTGAAGTCGGCACAGATGGTTAATACCACAGGTGCCTCTTTCACCATTGGTTGATTGAAATGGGCAGGCGACAGTTTTTCCTTTATCTCCTTGTCGCGGGTGACGATGACGCTGTAAAGTTGCAGGTTGCCCATCGTCTGGGTGCGCGATGCCTCCGTCAGCAGACGGTTCAGCAGCTCGTCGCTGACCGCCTGATCTGTGTATTTGCGGATGGTTCTGCGTGTCAGTAAATTCTTCATGTTCTTTGTTTTCTTATTGATGATTCTGGCTGCAAAGTTAGTGAATGTTTTCCAGAATGGAGAACTTTTTGTGCAGAAAACTCTTAAAAGTTTTCCGTTTTAGGAAACTAATGTGTAACTTTGCAGCCAGAAAAGACTTTTGTTATGCAAACAGAAACAAATCATGAAGTGCTCAAGCGCATTGTCGATGGACTGATGCCGGTAGCTGTCAAGACAGGAAGCGATCTCAATGGTGAGATGATCGCCAGCCTGTTGTCGAAATGTTTTCATGCCCTGAATCCCGAAGATGCCAGCAAGCTGATGCTGCTGATCGATCAGGCGTTGGTCTCCCAGTATCCGAATGTGGCTGTTACGGAAGTGCGCCCTGCCGTGTTGGATTGCGACGTGGTCCGTTTCCAGAACAACAAAGAGAAATGGGTGGCTTTGGTAGGCCTCCTCGATGGTTATCCCTACGAGATCTTTACGGGTCTGCAGGACGATGACGAGGGTATTATCCTGCCTAAGACCGTTACCCACGGTAAGATTATCAAGCAGGTGAGTCCTGACGGTACCAAGCGTTACGACTTCCAGTTCGAGAACAAGCGCGGCTATAAGACTACGGTTGAGGGTCTGTCGGAGAAGTTCAATCCTGAATACTGGAACTATGCAAAGCTCATCTCCGGTGTGCTGCGCTATCGTATGCCGTTAGAGCATGTTGTGCGTCTGGTGGGTTCTCTCTCTCTGAAGGATGAGAGCATCAACACCTGGAAGACGGGTGTGGAGCGCGCCCTGAAGAAATATATTCCTGGCATCCACGACGAGGAGGATACAGATCTCTCTGAAGGAGCCGCCACAAAAACTGTGGAGCCATGACGTTGACGGCCGGCTATGTCAGCTTGCGGCAAGTTCGCTTCCGTGCCTTTCATGGGGTGTTGCCCCAGGAACGGCAGGTGGGCGCTGATTTCCTGCTCGATCTGAAGGTCGGCTATCCCTTGGCGAAGGCCATGCAGAGTGATTCGGTGGATGATACGCTGAACTATGCGACCCTCTACGACCTCATGGCCCGTGAGATGCGGCAGCCCTCAAAGCTGCTGGAACATGTGACAGGAAGGATGGTAGAGACTATCTGCCAGGCTTTTCCACAAGTCACCTCCATCGACTTGGAACTCACCAAGCTGAATCCGCCTTTAGGGGCAGACTGCGTAGGTGCCAGCATCGAGGTACACTTCATCAAAGACTAATATATAATAATGTATAAGAAGATACTATTCATCCTGATCACGTTCCTGTTCTTAGCTGCATCGGCTGATGCACAGAACAAGAGATTCACGCTGGTCGTCGATGCCGGACACGGTGGCGGCGATACAGGTGCCATCGGTACGGCCAAGACCCGTGAGAAGGACCTGACCCTGAAATTCGCCCTCGCCTTCGGAAAACTGGTAGAGAAGAACTGCCCTGATGTGAAGGTTATCTATACCCGCAAGACAGATAAGTTCGTGGAGCTCTACCGTCGTGCGGAGATTGCCAACAACAACAAGGCCGACCTGTTTATCTCCATTCATATCAACGCCCTGCCCAAGAAACATATTGCCCGAGGCTTCCAAACCTATACCTTAGGCCGCAGCCGACGGACGGGACAGAAGACGGGCGTTTTAGAGAATCTTGAGGTAGCTAAGCGTGAGAATGCTGTCATCTTCCAGGAGCAGAACTACAAGCAGAATTATCGCGGCTTCGATCTTAATTCTCCTGAGAGCAACATCATGTTTGAGTTTATACAGGACAAGAATATGGAGAACAGTGCCGAGCTGGCCAAATACATGCAGCGTTATGTGTGTCAGGCTACAGGACGAGCCGATATGGGTGCCCATCAGGACAACCTGGCTGTGCTCAGGCTTACTTCCATGCCCGGCTGTCTGATAGAATTAGGCTTCATCTCTACTCCCGACGAAGAGCGGTATATGAACACCAGCGCGGCTACCGAGCAATATGCCCGGGGCATCTACAATGCCTTTGCCGCCTATAAGAAGCGTCATGGTGGCAATATCACCATTCCGTATTTGCCCGAACCGATAGAGGAAAAGGCACCTGCCAAGAAACCTGAGGTAAAGCCTGAGGAGCCTCAGAACGTAGAGCTTCAGGCTGTTGTGGCTCCTGTAGAGACCGCGCCTACGTCCGTTACTCCGGAATTTCCGGAAAGCCCGGAAACTCCGGATGCCTCGAAGCCTCAGGGAACCAAGGAATCGCCGAAAGCTTCGGAAACTCCAGAGCCTAAGCAAGAGCCCGCTACATCTGCTGTTACCCCCGTTGCTGTGGCATCCAATGCTCCTATCTTTAAGGTGCAGATTCTTGTCAGCTCCCAGAAACTCAAGGCTGGTGATAAGCGTCTGAAGGGTCAAACGGGAGTTGACAGCTATGTGGAGAACGGTATGACGAAATATACCGTAGGTGCGTCGGAAAATTATAATGAAATCTACCAGCTGCGTAAGTCGCTGCTGGATAAGTTCCCCGAGGCTTTCATCATCGCCTTCAAGAATGGTCAGCGCATGGATGTGCAGCAGGCCATCAGGGAGTTCAAGAATAAAAGAGTGAAATAAATAATAAGAAAGGAAATAAAGTCTATGAAGATTTTTTCAAAAGAGGTTCAGATTGCACTCGTTGCCATTGCCGGCATCGTCGTCATGTTTTTCGGCTTGAAGTTCCTGAAGGGAATGACCCTGTTCTCTTCGGCTGACAGCTACTATGCCAAGTTCAATAATGTGGCCGGCCTTTCCGTGTCGAGTCCCATCTATTCCAACGGCTACCGCGTCGGTGTGGTCGAGGATGTCATCTATAACTACGACGGCACCAACGAGATCGTGGCGGTGCTCGGTCTTGACAATAAGATGCACCTGCCCAATGGCACAAAAGCCGAGATATCCAAGGATCTGATGGGTAATGTCGAGCTCGATCTCATCCTCGGTCCCAATCCCCTGGACCTGATGGAGCCCGGTGATACCCTCTTCGGTCATATCCAGCAGGGTGCTCTGGCAAAAGCCAGTGAGATGATTCCCCAGTTCCAGCAGATGATTCCTAAGGTCGATTCCATTCTCTACAATATCAATCTGCTCTTGAGCGATCCTGCTCTGAGAAACGCCCTGCATAACGTTGACCAGATCACAGCCAACTTGTCGGTAACCAGCAACGAGCTGCACTCCCTGACAGCCAACCTGAAGACGCAGATGCCGGGCGTGATTGAGAAGGCCGACAATGTGCTGGCCAATACCAACACCCTCACCAAGAACCTCAGTGACCTCGATATCGCTATGACGATGGCCAAAGTCAACAACACCTTGCAGAATGTAGAGCAGATGACGGCCAAGCTCAACAGCAATGAGGGCACCATCGGTCTGTTGATGCGCGACCAGGAACTCTATCGTAACGCCGCCTCGACGATGGGTCATGTCGACTCACTGATGATCGATCTGAAGCAGCACCCGAAGCGCTATGTACATTTTTCAATTTTTGGACGGAAGGATAAGTAATTTAAATTTTGTCTAAATAGGCTTATTCTTATGTGCTCTGCTGAGAGGTTGTCGTAATGCCCTATAATTGTGGCGTTATCTGTGCTCGGAGACCGGATAGTTGAATATTCTGTTTCTATGACATTAATTTCGTAACCGCCAAATTATCAGGTAGTTCGAAATTTCAAAGAGGGCATTTTGAATGCTAAAATCGTGAAACGTTCTAACTTGCCATTTATTAGGGAGTTACACCACTTGTACAAAATGAGTATGATTTTTTGGGATTTGCATATTCCAAAAAAACGTACTAACTTTGCATCGCTAAATTGAAGCAATCGAGAATGGTTAAAAGTCAAAGTGCGCTCTGGGATGAATGTCTGCGTCTCATCCAGGCCAACGTCACAGAGCAGCAATATAAAACGTGGTTCGCGCCAATCGTCTTCGAGTCTTACTCGGAGCAAGAGCACACGCTCATGGTGCAGGTTCCAAGTCCGTACGTGTACGAGTACCTGGAACAGTACTACGTTGGCTTATTAAGAAAGGTTCTCGCACGCGTATTTGGCTCAGACGTCATTCTCCGTTACCGTATCATCACCGTCGTGGGTGGCGATCATAACAGGAATACGGTACAAGAGGTGGAAGGCGATGTGCCTGCCGAGATCGAGGCTCCTGTGGTGGTCCGTCGTGGCAACCAGTCACCCACTACGCTCGATGCAGCTGTTCCGCAGGGACTCAATCCGCAGCTCGACCCCAAGAAGACCTTCCAGAATTTCATCGAGGGCGATTCTAATAAACTGCCCCGTACCGTTGGCCTCTCCATTGCCGAGCATCCGGGAAAGACGACGTTCAACCCCTTCTTCATCTATGGTCCTTCAGGATGTGGTAAGACGCACCTGATCAACGCCATCGGTGTGCGCTGCAAGGAAACCTATCCTGAAAAGCGTGTACTCTACGTCAGTGCCCGTCTGTTCCAGGTGCAGTTTACCGATGCCAGCCGTCAGAATACGGTCAACGACTTCATCAATTTCTATCAGACTATCGACGTGCTCATTGTCGACGATGTACAGGAGTGGGCTACTGCCGAGAAGACTGTCGCCACCTTCTTCCACATCTTCGACCATCTGTTCCGTTTGGGCAAGCAGATCATCCTTGCCAGCGACCGTCCGCCCATCGACCTGAAATGGTTGCATGAGCGTATGCTCACGCGCTTCTCCTGCGGTCTGATCGCCGAACTGGAGAAACCCACGGTACAGCTTTGCATCGATATCCTCAACTCGAAGTGCCGTCGCGACGGTTTGAAGATTCCTGCCAACGTCATTCAGTATATTGCTGAGACCATCAACGGCAGCGTACGCGACCTCGAAGGTGTGATCAACTCGCTGATGGCTTATTCGATTGTCTATAACTCTAATATCGACTTGAATCTGGCTGAGCGCATTATCCAACGTGCCGTGAAGATTGACAATCATCCGCTCACCATCGATGATATCTTGGAGAAGGTCTGCAAGCACTACAACGTTGAGCAGCGTCATATCACCAGCAAGAGCCGCCGTCGCGACTATGTGCAGGTGCGCCAGATATCGATGTATCTCGCTCAGAAATACACCAAGATGACAGCCGCCCGTATCGGACAGCTCATCGGCAACCGCGACCACTCTACAGTCATCCATAGCTGCAACACCGTTGAGCAGCGCCTGAAAATCGACAAGGGTTTCTCTGAAGAGCTCAACAGCATTGAACGCTCGTTCAGACTGAAGAAGAAATAAAAAGGCTCGCCATTCGACATTGAAGCGAGCCTTTTTTCATAGCTTGATGCTAAAGCCTGCGATAAGCCAGCGGCCGTGTTGTGTAACCAAGCCGTAGTCCCGATAGTGGGTATCAAAAAGATTGTTCGCTTCGATATATGCCTTCCAATTCGCCTGTGTCCACGTCAGTCTTGTGTCAACGAGGATGTACGGTTCATAAGCGTGTTGTTGTCCTTCGAAATCGGTATACGTCCCCACACGATCCTGCCACCTCAGATTCACACCCAATAACAATCGCTTTGTCAATTCCACTTGAGTTTTCGCAACGAGTTTGTGCCTGAGGTACTCCAGTGCATACTGCGACACGATATGCTCCTCTTGCTTCTTGTCCTGATGGATGTAGGCGTATGTAATTGAGAATTGAGAGTTAAGAATTGAGAGTTGGGCGCCAGTCTCGAAGCCGATGCTGTTGATTGTCGTATGGTTCACGCTCTGCCATTCTGCTTCCTCGCCCTTCGAGGTATCCATGATCCAGTCGATCATGTTGCTGCCGTGATGATGCCAGAGGGTAGAGTGAATAGTGAATAATGAATAGTGAACAGTACCTCCTATCTCGAGTGCTTGCATCTCTTCGGGCTTCAGGTGAGGGTCGGCGCTGTAGCCCTGCAGCTTGTAATACATCTCTGTAAACGACGGCATGCGGAGCGATGTGTTATATGAGGCGTGTAGTTTCCAGCGTGGAGTAGGACGGTAGCTCACGTCGATACCGGGATAGACGGTCATGTTCATGTGGCTCCACGTGTTCTTCACCGCCACGAGTCCTGCCGATACGGTCACTCGGTCCAGCAGGATATTATGCTCTAAATAGCCGCTGATGTTCGTCCGGTTCACGCCGAGGGTATAATCACGGTCAGTCCCCTTGATGTGGTGTGTCTGTGAGAGCGGCTCTCCTAAGTTCCCGCTGACCAAATCCTCGTTGCGGAGCTCTGCCCCGAAGGCCGTGCGTCCTGCTCTCCAGTCAAAATAGCCTCCCACATTCACCCCATACACATCCGTGCGGTTATAATTGTATTTCATCTTATCCGCCTGTCCCCGATATCCTTCATAGCGGTCGCGGTGCTGGTTCCAGTAGAGGCTGGCGTTCAGGTGCATCGGGCCCTGTCTGGTCTGACCCTGAATGGCTGAAAACCACTTTGTGGTGTGCTCATACTGCTCGTCGGCCTGCCATTTCGGTGAGGCCCAGAACGTGCTTGAGCCCCAGCCTTTATCCGATAGTCCCACGTGCCAGTTCAACCTCACTGCTCCGTCTTCATACTGTCCTTGATAGAATCCCTTTGTTCCGCTGAAGTCCGTATTCAACTTCCCCGCCTTCGACCGCCTCCATCCGTCGCTACGGGAGTAGTTGGCGGAGAAAGAAGAGGTAAGTGAAGAGGTGAGAGGTAAGAGGTGAGAGGTGAGAGAATACCTTCCTCCGACATTGCCATATCCATACGATCCCCCCTCCGCATGCAGAGTAATGTCCTGAACTCTCTGTCTCCCTGATTCCCTGTCTCCCTGAACCGTCACCACATTCACCGCTCCCACCAGCGCCGATGTC
>JAEEGF011565164.1_pt1 | contig 12624 bp, 7 predicted proteins | sample 9134171 | NCBI WGS metagenome assembly JAEEGF01 (sample SAMN16246542, study PRJNA631951) | gut metagenome | biome: gut microbiome; feature: rumen; material: AP-attached | host: Bos | place: Iran: Karaj | collected 2018-10 | reverse complement strand
CCTTGTAACGGAAGTTATTACGCATGTTCCAATAGACAGGTGGACGGGTGGCGCCGAGATAGACCTTGTCGTTGTCATTATAGACAGGCTTGCCATCGACGTCATCGTCGGTGCAATGGTTCACCACCTTCGGGTCACCAGGTTTCTGACCACACTTGGCAGCCTCTTCCACCTCGTTGGCCTGCCAGATACCATCGACCTCCCAAGTCCATATCTCGCCGATAGACTTACCGATATACCATTGGTTGCTGAGGTCGTTCAACTCCTTGCCGTCCTCGTCGTAGTCATAGTATATGTGCTTGATTTCGTTTTTGTTGTACGAGAATCCGAACGAGGTGGTCCACTCGAAGTTGTGGGTACTGATGTTGCGGGTATTGAGAGTAAGTTCGATACCGGAGTTGTCCACCTGACCCAAGTTGGTGAGAATGCCCGAGAAGCCGACGAAGGTTGGCAAACGCTTGGTCATGATCATGTCCTCGGTCTTCTTGTAGTACCACTCGATGCTACCGGTCAGGATGCTGTCGAAGAAGCCAAAGTCGAGGCCGACGTTATAGGCTGCGGTCTTCTCCCATTCCAAGTTAGGGTTGCCCAAGCGGGTCATGTCGAGCGCCTGCACCACATCGGTGTTATTGCCTGAAGGATAGACCATTACGCCACCGCTGGAGAGCAGGGATTGGGCACGATAGGGATCGCCCAACGAACTGTTACCATTGGTACCATACGAGAGACGGAGCTTGCCCATGGAGAGCCAATCGAGGTTCTCGCAGAAATTCTCGTCCGAGAAGACCCAGCTGGTACCGATGGACCAGAAGTTGGCCCAAGGATTGTTCTGTCCGAAGACCGAAGAACCATCACGACGGAAGGAGGTGGTCACCATATAGCGGTCGTTGAAGCTATAGAACAAACGACCCAGATAAGATGCCGATGTGCTATGAATATCGTCCGACGAGAAGGAACTCTGCTCCTTGTTGGCACCATTGATGTAATGATAACCCAAGGCATCGGTAGGTGTGATGTTGCGAGCCGACAGATTGGTGCTCCACTGTTTCTTCTCCTCGGCCTCCTGCACCAACGTCAAGGTGAAGTGGTGCTGGTCGAAGGTCTTGTCCCAAGTGAGGGTATTGTTGAGCGACCAATCGTAGTTGCGAGAACTGTTTCGGTTGGCACCACAGTCGCTTGGATTGGCATTGGGCTTCTCGGCCGAGATGAAATAGTAGTCGTGGAACCACTGCATGCGAGGAGCCACATTGAAGTTGTAGCTGAAGCCGAAAGGCAGGGTCAATCGGGCATTGAAGATGGTGTTCAATACGGTATAACCCTTATCCAAGTCGAGGTATTGACGCTCGAAACCATAGTTATAGCCACCGTTGGTGGGGGTATAGTTCATTGGATACTGGATGTAATTGCCATCCTCGTCACGAATGGGAGCGAAAGGCGAATTGCGCAGCATGTTGTTGTCCCAATAGTTGGAACCCAAAGCCACTTGGATATCACCATCGGTACGGTTCTGGAAATTGACGTTGGCACCGATTTCCAACCAGTTGGTCACCTTACCACTGAGCTTCATGTTGACGCGCGTGGTGCTGTAATCGTTACCACACACAGCGCCCTCGTTGCTCATGTAACCTGCCGACAGATAGTAAGTTACGTTGTCGGTAGCGCCTGAAATGCTGGCGTTGTAATCCTGATTGAAGCCTGTACGGAAGGTCTCATCGTACCAGTCGTAGGTCTTGCCTGCCAGATAGTTATCCAACACACGGTCGGAATTGCCGCCACCCAACTTGAGTCGGCGAGCATACTCGGCCTTGTCACCACCGGCACCTTCGAGAGAGTAGTAACCCTCGGGCAGACCGCTGGCAACACTATAGTACCCCCACGAACCATCGGCACGCACACCATAGGTGGTAGCTTTGTACCAATCCTCACGGAACTTCATGTAACCGTCTGGACCATAGACGTCACGGAACTCGGCTTTCTTGTTGGCTGCCAAGTTGGCCGACACATTGATAACGGGCTTGCCGACCTTGCCTTTCTTGGTCGTGATGATGATAACACCACTGGCGGCCTTGGCACCATAGATGGCGGCCGAGGAAGCATCTTTCAATACATCGATCTGACCAATGTCGTCGGGATTGATTTCCGAGAGTTCGCCATTGAAGATCATGCCGTCCAGAATGATGAGGGGCGAGTTGTGACTGCCCTCGTTGAAGAGAGAGTTCTGACCACGCAGCAGCATAGAACCGCCACCCTTGGCATCGGCTGTATAACCGATTTGCAGACCTGCCGTTCCGCGCAACACATCCTGTACGGTGGTTGGATTACTGTCGGCAATCTTTTCTGGATTGATTTGCACGACGGAACCGGTAAGGTCTTTCTTGCGCATGGTACCATAACCGACCACGACGACCTCATCAAGGATCTCGCTGTCCTCGAGAGTGACCTGCAAGTTGGTTTGACCATTGACAGCTACCTCCTTGGTCTGATAGCCTACGAACGAAAACACGAGGACAGCATCGGCACTCTTCACTTTGATCGAGAAATTACCGTCATTGTCTGTCACTGTTCCATTGCCGGTCCCCTTTTCAAGGACCGATGCACCTAAAACGGGTCCAACGGCATCCGAGACCACACCCCGAACCGAAATCTGGGCAAAAGATGCTGTGATGGACATCAAGAGACAAACGAGCACTGCGCACAGGCGCATGTTCCATTTGTTCTCTCGGTACTGAGTTTGTTGATTCATTAGTACTAAAGATTAAGATGAATAATTGAGAAATGAGTTAGAACCGAGTTCTTGGAGCAAAAGTATAAAGGTACTATACGATGATAATACAACACCCCAAATGAATCGTTTTTCACGGCGCAAAGATATATTGGTTCCACCAAACGGACAGATTTATAAAGTTCAATTCCGTGCAAATAAAAGGTCATGAACCTTTATTTGCACGGAATTGAACAATTTTTAAACATCCACCCGACCCATGTCCCCTATTCGGAAACATCTTTCACCTGGTCGGCATATTCGGCAGGCATCATGCCATACTCCTTCTTGAAACAGGTACTGAAGTAGCGCGGATCGCTGTATCCGACGGCATAAGCCAGTTCGCTGACACGGATACCTTGCTTCTCTTCCAATATGCGACAGGCGGCATTCATACGCACACCTCGCAACAAGGCATTGAAGCCCATTCCCGTCAGGTTTTTCAGTTTGCGGAAACAGGTAGATTTGGACACGCCCATATCGGCTATAAACATCTGCTGGTCGTAGTTGGCATTGTCCAGATTCTGGTTGATCAGGTCGAGTGCCCGACGCAGAAACTCTTCGTCGCTGCTATGGATGGAGACCTTCTGCGCCTCAAAGACAAGTTTCGTCTTGTCGGCTGCCGATTGTTGCTCCTGCTTGAACTTCTGCTGCATCTCGTCGCGCGTTCGGGCAATGGCATTTGCTTGCAACTCGGCAACACGTTCTTTTTCTCGTTGTGCACGTTCGAAGACGCGCATCCGAAGATTCTGTATTCGGTGCATACGTTGCTTCATCCACCGATAGGAGAGATACATAGTTACAATGAACAAAACGACGTAGAGGACGTATGCCCACCACGAGAACCAGAAAGGCGGACACACATGAATCCGGATGCTACGTACATAGTCGCCATCCACACTGCCCAAGCGGAAGAGATAATCTCCTGGAGGCAGGTTGTTGTAATAGGCCACATGACGACTCCCCTCGGTAATCATAGGACGAGAGTCAACCCCCTCCATGATGTACTGATACCGCATCCGCTCGGGATGAACAAAGTCGAAAGCCGAAAAACCTATGGTGAGGGAGTTCTGATTGTAACTAAGGCAGATGGATTCGGTATATTCAGGCGCCAGGGCAGATATCTTATATTTCACTTCCTGCTCCATGTCCGACCAAGCGGTTGGGCCGACAGACAACTCGGTCAAGTTGCATTGGAGCTCGTTCTTTCGGTCCACTATCTCCTTGGCATAAAAGGCATTGTACCCTAAATTACCACCCATATAAATACGCCCATCGGAAGAACGGGACACGGCATTCCGATTGAAGATATTGTCCTGCAATCCATCTTCCACACGAAACTGCCGTATATCCACTTGATCGGCCTCCGAGTTGAGCGACAGATTCACGATACCGACATTCGTCCCCAACCACAACGAACTGGCGGTTTCTTCGACGATACTGTTCACCGCCACACCAGGTATCTTCCATTTTTGCTGCACCGACTCGAATGTATCATTCTCAGACCGATACAGATGCAGTCCGCAACTGGCACTGCCGGCCCAAATACGTCCTTTTCGGTCCACATGAACACAGGGCACATGGTCGGCTTGCAATCGTCCATTGGTCCAATTATAGGCTTGCGCACGCCATCCGGCCTCGGTCTCGGATACGCGGACCAAACCATCGCGCTGGGTGGCCAACCAGATATTCCCTTCACCGTCCTCGTCCATGCTGTAGATGGTCAAGTCGTAGATGGTGCGTTGGTCCGAAATGTGCACGGTATCTAATAACAGCACCGATCCATCGGCTCCCTTGCAACTCAAATTACCGGCTCCACCGAACCACAGATTGGCATTGTGGTCCTCCATAATACTATAAATAAAGGCGCTGGTAAGCCACGGGCAAGAGTACACCGAATATTTCGTAGCGCGATGTCCGACAGGGGCCTCAGGGTCGAACTCTAATATATACATAGAGAGACAGGCCATCCAGATATGACCATCGCGGCGAGACTGAATCATGGATTCGATGGTGGACATGGTCACATCCTGACGGAACTCGGGCATGTCTTTCCACGAGATAAATTCTCCCGTGGCTGTGTCGCGCACAATGAAACCGGTGGTGGCTAACCCTTCATAGATTTTTCCTTGTTGGTCAACCAATAGACTCCGGCAAGATGTCGTACCATGGCGGAGCGATACATCCTGTTGGTAATCAACATCGAATCTATTTCCTGACGGGTCGATAGAACAGACACCTTTGCCCTGCATACCCATCCAATACAGCCCATTTCGCCCCTTGTGAATGGCCACAAGTTGCTCGCCAGGATAAACCATTCCCGTACGACTGGTGATGTTACAAGGTCGCAATTGGTCAACGGAAAGTTGTCGGGTATCGAACATAGTCAATCCCTGTGGGGTTCCCGCCAAAACTTGACCTTTTTCGGTGTCGGCACACAGACTATAAATAATGTCGTGGAAAAGCCCCGAATGCTGTTTATCGAAGGTGGTAACACGATAATGTTCACTATCCCAAGGTTGCTCTATGACCTGAATACCGCACTGCCAGGAACCTACCCACAGCCGATGTTGATCATCTTCACACAGAGAGGTGACCGAATTCCTCGCATTGATTTGTGGGTAATCGACAATCTGACCCGTGGAGCGTTCATAACGGAACAGACCCATATCCCAAGTCCCGATCCAGATATCGCCATGCGAATCTTCCATCAAACAACGTACTCCCACGGCGGTTTGACGTTCGGACAACGACGTCGTGATACAGGTGTACACATCGCTGGAGGGGTCATATAACCATACACCTAAATGGGTGCCGAACCATACCATTCCATCGCGCGTACCCAAAATAGAGGTCACTCGCTGGGGTGCCATGCTCCCCGTCTGAGTAATATGCTCCAACGACCCGGTCTGCTTGTCATATCGCTCCAGGCCTGACACCGTGGCAAACCAGATGCGCTGCGAAGCATCCTCTTCCACCACGCGGATCTCATTACTCGAAATAAGTTGAGGATGTTGCAAATCGGACTGAAAAGTCAAATACTTATACCCATCATAACGAAACAGACCGTTGCGCGTGGCAATCCAAAGATAACCATCGCTATCCTGCAATAAGTCCTGCACCTCTTTGTCGGGCAGGTCTTTCAAGAAGGATACCTTGGCCTTTTCCACATCGAACATCTTTCCTGGTGTGGACTCCGCAACGGCACCCTGCGCTACACAGGTGGCTGCCCAAACCCAAAAGATACAGAAATAAATCCTAAGTATATTTTTCATTCGATAAGATGGTTAAGTAGTTGGTCAAAATAAACTACTCCTTATATTATAAAAGTGAGCAAGTACATTTTCTTGACTTGCTCACCTCACGTCACTTTTCTTCGTCCAACAGTTCGGGGTTCAAGCCGCCACGCTGGTAAGCAACCAAACCGAATTGGGAGAGGGTGGCAAAAGCATATTCCACCAGACGGGCATTGATCTCCTCATATTCCTCCCACACCTTGGTACGCGTAAAGGCATAGAGTTCAACGGGAATACCGGCATCGGTGGCAGGGAGTTGGCGCACCATGAGTGTCATGTCAGGATTGATGTCCGACGAGTGCTGGAGGTAGTCATAGAGGTGCTTGCGATAGACTTCAAGGTTGGTCATGGGACGACCATTTTCAAGGGTGACGTTCCATTTCTTGGCCTGTTTTTCGGTGAGGAAATGGACGCTGCGTACATCGACCTGAATGGTACGACGCAGACGACGACCATCGCTCTCCTGCATGCCGCGCCAGTTCTGGAAGGTCTCGGTGAGCATATTGTAAGGAGGAATGGTCAAGATGGTGTTGTCCCAGTTACGCACTTTGATGGTGGTGAGCGTCATCTCGATGACCACGCCATCCACGTTACGGGGCGTCATGACAATCCAATCGCCCACCTCCAGCATGTCGTTGAACATCAACAGGATACTGGCCACCAAACCCTTGATGGAGTCTTGGAAGACCAACATCAGCACCGCCGCCATGGCACCCAAACCCGAGATGAGGTAGGCGGGAGACTTATCGAGCAAGATACTGATAATCAAGATGGCAGCCACCGCGCTGAAGATAATTTGAATGGTCTGCACCAAACCCTTCATGGAGTGCATTCGTGCCTTGCTCCGACTGCCACTCTCCTCCCCTCTGGAGACCAATGCCTCGAAGAGGGCACCCACCAGGATGCAAAGGAAACGGGTCACATTGATGATGATATAGATGACCGTAAGTCGTTCAATGACCAGTTCCAACGTACCTTGCGTAACAAACGGCAAGGCGAAGGTCAAGATGATAGGCGGCAGGATCTTACTGAACGACCGCACCACCTTCTCGCTGAGGAGGATATCATCCACCTGCGTATTGGTCTTGGAGGTAATCTTACGGAGCGTAGGAATGATGGCCTTGACAAAAATGAAATCGACCAGATAGGCAGCCAGGATGACACCCACCACGATAGCACACTGCCAATACCATGCCAGCATACTACCCTGCGCACCTACGTTCTTGCTAATCCACTCAATGAGTTGCTCTTGCATAGGAAAAAGATATTAGGGGGATAGTGACTATAGAAATTATAGATACTATATTTACTATAGAGAATGCGCCCCAACAAACTACTTTACTCTTTACACACTACACTTTACTCTCTCTGACGGAATGCCCCGAACACCCGAACTGGGGTGCTCGGGGCATTCCGTCAGAGACTTCCCTTCTCCTTCTTCAAGTTCATCAGGAACTGCTCGGCACTCTCCAAGTCCTGCGGAGTGTCGATGCCGACGGTCTCGATATCGACCACGCGGACGGTGATGTGCATACCATTTTCCAACCAACGGAGTTGCTCCAAGCTCTCGGCTTTCTCCAACGGAGTCTGTTCCATCGCCGTAATCTTGGCCAACGCCTCGGGGCGATAGGCATAGAGACCAATGTGCTTGTAGAAAGTGTGCTTCTGCAACCACTCACTCTGTTCAACACCACGCAGATAGGGGATGACCGAACGGCTGAAATACATCGCCTGACTGTTGGCACCCAACACTACCTTCGGACTGTTCGGATTGAGCAATGCCTCCAATCCATCTTCGGGATGGAAGGGTTTGACCAACGTAGCGATGTAGGTGCGTGCATCCATGAAACAGTCCTTGACGGCCTGAATCTGCTGAGCCGCAATGAAAGGTTCGTCGCCCTGCACGTTGATGACCACGTCGTAGGTTACACCCAATGCCTGCGACACTTTGGTATAGGCCTCTTGCACTCGGTCCGTGCCACTCTTGTGGTCGGGCGAAGTCATGACCACTTTTCCCTTGAATTGCTCCACCACATCATAGATGCGTTCATCGTCGGTGGCAACAACGGCCATATCGACCAATGGAGCGACTTTCTCATAGACACGCTGCACAACAGGCTTTCCACCCAACTGTGCCAAAGGTTTGCCCGGGAAACGGGTGCTCGCATAGCGAGCTGGAATGATTGCTATAGATTTCATAGGATAGAGACAATATATGCGATAGAAAAAAATAGTGACTATATTAACTATATTTACTATAGTGACTATAGGAATTATAGAAACTATCACCTCCCCTAGGGGGAGGCTGGGAGGGGGTCAGATCTTAAACGTTTCTCACCTCCTCGACGCCCTTAATCTGTTCGATGATGCGCATGGCCTCCATCAGTTCGAAGGCCGATGGCACCTGCACCTTGACCTTGGTGGTCACAATATAATCGACCGTCTCGGTGTGCAGGGAGTCGATACTGAGGTGCAACTCGTTACTGATGACGTTCACCAGGTCGAGCAACAGACCGTAGCGATCGACGCTGTTGATGACAATCTGCGTGGGATAGGTGCGGTTCGGCAGAATCGGCAAAGAGACATCGACTATCGAGTCGCCATCCTTGGCCGAGAGGACTATCGCCTCGGGGCAGTTACGTTTGTGCACCACGACGGAACCATCCTTCTGCTTGAAGCCCACTATCTCGTCGCCCGGCAAGGGGTGACATTGGTCGCACAACACGAAGGGGAACTCCTCGGTCGAAATGCCGTTCTTGGCCAACGACACATTCACAGAACGTCTTGCCTTATAGGTACTTACATGCTTCAACCAATGTGCCTCGGGCCACGTCATGTCGTCGATGCCCACCTCCACTCGGTCGCCTCGTTTCAGGACCGTGAAGATGCTGCATAACTTACCGTTGATGCGGGCGAACTTAGCATGATTGCCGACGTTGGTGTGAATCTCGTAGGCCATGTCCAACACGCTCGACCCCTTGGGCAGAACGATGCTGTTGCCCTTCGGCGTAAAGACGATGATGTCGTCGTTGTAGAACGAGCTCACCACGCTCTCCATGAATCCACCCTCAGCGCCCGACTGTGCAATGTCACGCAGGATGCCCTTGAACTTCAAGACCCATTTATCGATCGATTCGGTGCGGTCCAACACACAACCCTGTTGCGAGTTGCGCATCATCGACTCGGTGCAGATATGCACCTCGGCCCAACCTCCCATGTGGGTCATCACCTGGAGGTGAAGTGCCTGATAACCATTCTCTTTCGGTTGGTCAATATAGTTGATGACGCTGTATGGGCGCTCCTTGTAGAGGTCGGTGATGAGGCTATAAACTTGCAGACATTGGTTCTTCTCGCTCCCCTGTCCGGCGGAGGCATCGATGACGATGTTGACCTGGTGCACATGTTCCAACTCCTTGAACGTCTGTCCCGAGTTTTGCATCTTGCGCCACAAGGCATAGACCGAACGGGCGCGGGCATAGACGCGGCAATGCAGTCCCTCCTCCTGTAGCGTCTCGCGGATAGGTGCCAGGAAGTCGTCGATGTCCTGCTGGTGCAACTTCATGTACGAGATAATCTTCTTCTCAATGCGCTCATACTCATGGGGTGAGCGGAACTTCATAGAGAGGTTCTCCAGCTCCGACTTGATGTCGTACAGACCCAGTCGGTTGGCCAACGGCGCATAGAAATAGTCGGTCTCGGAGGCAATCTTCATCTGCTTGTCGGTCCGCATACTGCCCAACGTACGCATGTTGTGCATACGGTCGCTGAGTTTGATGAGCAAGGCGCGGATATCGTACTGGATGGAGTCAAGCATCTGCTTGAAGTTGTCTATCTGCTTCGATACCTTGTAGTTACCGTCGTCCTTCTTGGTCAATACGCCCACCAGGAAAGCAACGTCCTCGCCGAACGACTTACTGATATCCTCGATGGTCAAGTCGGTATCCTCCACCACATCGTGCAACAGGGCAGCGATGATGGAGTTGGTTCCTAAACCCAACTCTACCAACGCGATACGCGCCACAGCCACGGGATGCGTAATGTAGGGGATGCCGCTCTTTCGCACCTGATGGGCATGTGCCTTGGCCGCCATCTCGTAGGCTGCCTGGACACGGGGTATATCGGAAAGTGGCAGACGTTCCTTGATGCGCTCGAACAGCTCGTCGTGCATCTCGTCCACCATTCTCTGGCCCTCTTCAGGAGAAACTTTGCCTTCCATAATCAATATCTCTTAATTCTCGAATTTTTCTAATTTATCCTCACCAACAGAAAGGAATTGACAGGGTCCTCGCAGCGAACAGAACAATTGATAATTGTTCAGCGAGAAGACGAGGCTTTAGCCGAGGGGGGATGAAGCCATTCGGAATAACCTAATTGAAACTTTAGCGCCAAAGGCCATTAGCGTGCGAAGCACTTTTAGCGGCTCGCAGAGCCCATTAGCACCTCTTGTCCTTCGTCACCTTGACCCTTGTCCTTCGGCACCTAGTACTTTATCCAGTTCTTCCACCACCTGTTGCAACTGCTGGCGCACGTTATAAAGGTGGGTGATGACCTCCTGCTTGGTCTCCTCCAGTCCCGGATTGCTGTCCAACGAACGGCGCACGCCAGCAATGGTCTTGCCCTCGGTGTGGCGCATACGGTAGATCATCTGGATCTGCTCAATGTCACGCTGTCGGTAGAGGCGAGTGTCGCCCTTCGTTCGTATCGGCTTGATCTTGTCGGGGAAGTCCCGTTCCCACTTGCGCAACACCTCAACGGAGATGCCAACGGCATCCGCCACCTCGCCGATGGTGAAGTATTGCTTGCCCGTCAGGACGGTCCTTTTCTGATTTAAGCCCTTCATTTTCAATGCAGTCGATTTGACCTTTGCCCTATCTAATAGCTATTAGCTTGTAACTAATAACTATTAACTAATAACTCGTTTTTCGCTAAGGCGAAAAACGTCAGTCCATTACCTGACCTTCGTTCTCACTCTTTTCAATCATCTCCTCATACTGCTCTGGTGTCAGGTCGAGGAAATAATAGTTGGCAGGGTTCTGAGCCTGGTCGCGAAGGAAGACCTCGTAGTGGAGGTGCGGACCGGTCGATTTGCCCGTCGAACCCACCTCGCCAATCTTCTCGCCTCGCTTCACCTTCTGTCGCTTGTTGACGTACTTACGCGACAGGTGGGCATAGCGGGTCTTGTATCCGTAACCATGATCCACCACAATGGCCAGTCCGTAGCCATGGTCGTAGCCCGCCTGGATGACGATGCCGTCGCCCGTAGCGAAGACGTCGGTGCCGATTGGGGCAGCGAAGTCCATGCCACGATGGAACTTACGCACATGATAGATAGGGTCGATGCGATAACCGTAACCCGACGCCATGCGTTTCAGGTCCTTGTCCGAAACCGGTTGAATGGCAGGTATATGAATCAGTCGGTCCTCCTGTGTCTTGTAGATATCGAACAGTTCGTCGAACGACTTCGACTGGCGGTGCAACTGACGCTCCACCAGATCCATCTTCTGCGCCACACTGATCACCAGGTCGGCATCCGAGAGCGCCAACAGCGAGTCGTAACGATGGTGGTTGCGCACCATCTGCTTGCGCGCCATCTCGCCGATAGGATCTCCTTGCAGCACAACGCGATACATGTTGTCGTCACGTTGTCCGATGTCCTCCAGCACCTCAAGCGCCTCGTCCAGTCGGGCATTGAGCATCTGGTACTCACGCTTCAGCACTTCGTGCTCCTGCTCCATGTCCCATTGCGAGGGAGAACCGAACCGCGAGATGAAGGCATACAGCAGCAACGCACCGATGATGGTGCCCGAAAGCAGGTGCCGCAGGAAGGTGGAAACGTGGAACCACCGCGACGGCTTTTGCCGCTCAAAACGGCGTTTCTTTTCGTTATATTTGTAATGTATCCAACGTGCCATGCTTTCTCGATTAACGCTACTCAATTCATCTCAGGGAAAAGTCCCAACCGCTTTTTCTCACGGTATTGTGTCACCTGTTCTTCCCCCTCTTCGCAACATTCTTGTCTGGAGGTGCCAATTTCGGAGGCTTCCTCCACTTGAAACAATATCTGCAAAGATGAAGATTTTTTTTATAATAAACAAATTTTCTGCTAAAAAAATATCAATCCTACCCCAACGTTCTTTTTTTTGCCCGACTCCAGTCATCCAGGGTGTGCGAAAATCGGGATTGACCGGACTCCCTCCAACGGATTTCATCCCCCTTGTAAGGGCCTTAGACGTTATCTTCCAAATAATAAACATTCTTTCCTCCCGCCTGTGGATAACTGTTGACAACCCCCTCTCCCCTGTTGATAACTCTGTGCATAACCCCTTATTTAACTATTTCAGGCAAGTTATTCACAACTGCTGTGGATAACTTGCCTGAAGGTCAAATGGCTTATCGTTCTGAACGTTTTCAGACCTATAGCTCATTTTGCAGGCTGAAACTGCTCTTAATCAACTATTATTCAATGAGTTTTGTATAGTCAAGCCATCTTCAGTCATAAATCGACGTTTGAAAATGCTCAATAGCTCATTTTGCAGGCTGGAAAGTACTATAAGCGACTGATAAACA
>JAEEGF010798182.1_pt1 | contig 12624 bp, 9 predicted proteins | sample 9134171 | NCBI WGS metagenome assembly JAEEGF01 (sample SAMN16246542, study PRJNA631951) | gut metagenome | biome: gut microbiome; feature: rumen; material: AP-attached | host: Bos | place: Iran: Karaj | collected 2018-10 | reverse complement strand
TAAACACATCAAAGAAATCGTTTTGATGTAACGCATTTCAATAGGTTCAGTTTCATTTCAGGGCCTAAATTAACGCACTAAACCCGCTGGAATTCAGCGGGTTTAGTGTTCCTGTGCGCCTGATAGGACCTGAACCTAGTAAGGGTGTTTTATATTTTTGAAGAGGTTGTAATGGCATGGTGTAGCGGCTATAATTCTAGATACATCATACCCTTTCGGTTATATTTTATTGAAATCTTATTAAAATTATACCCGAAAGGGGTGATTTATAGTTATGGCAAGCGACCATCTTCTTAAAAGACGGATAGGAAAAAGTGTCTAAAAATTTTACGGTTTTTGAAAAAATAACGGTTTTGGGGTAAAATTGTGCATAAAAAGACTTAATTGCCATTGTCTGAAAATGTACTTTTGCAATGCCATGACGGTTGCCGAGATATGACATAGCAACCAGTTATCGTATCATAATTAAAACTTTAAAAGGCACATATCATGATGAAAACAAGAATATTTTTCCTTATCCAATTATTGGCATGGGCAATAATTGGTGCCTATGGGGCCAACGTTGAGACTGATGCTGCACGTGCGGCAGCCGCCCGTTTCCTGACATCACACGGCCGATTAACAGCCAGTGCTCCCTCATCGACGCTTCGTCTGGTCCACAGTGAACCGTCATCGGTCAACACACGATCCAACGACTATTACATTTTTAACACGGGCGACAACAGCAGCTATGTCATCGTTGCGGGAGATGACCGAGCCGAGACCATTCTGGCCCACGGCGAGGGTGCAGTTGACATGAACGACTTGCCCGATGGCATGCAGTTCTTCCTTGAACTCTATAAAGGGCAGCTCGAATACCTACACGCCCATCCTGAAATGGTCGTCAACAAAGCACAACAGTTTGCCGCCACCAGTGTTTCACCTCTTCTCAAAACCAAGTGGGATCAACATGACCCATACAACTGCATGTGCCCAGTGTACCAAGGCCAGCGCTGCCTGACGGGATGTGCCGCCACATCAATGGCAATGATATTCCACTATTGGCAATATCCCACCAATGTCACCAAGTCAATTCCTGGCTATACTACCGAGACCAGGAATATTGAGGTCGAAACACTTCAGCCCACAACCTTCATCTGGACTAACATGCTCAACAGCTACACTGAGGGTTACAACAGCATCCAAGCTGAAGCTGTGGGCAAGTTGATGCGCTATATCGGTCAAGCCGAGTATATGGACTACACTCCTCAAGCTAGCGGAGCAGGTCATCTGGATATCTTAAATGCCACACTGTTTTTCGGCTACGACCAGGATGTCGATCTCCACATGAAACTGAATGACGAGACGGGAAAGGTGTACTACAACGATGAGGAATGGGCTGCCATGCTCCAATATGAGCTCAAATCTGGACGTCCCATCCTTTATACCGGCCAATCGGCTTCCGGTGGTGCCCATGCCTTCAATATTGATGGATATAATGCAGCGAGCGACTCCTACCATGTCAACTTCGGCTGGAGTGGACGCAACAACGGCTATTATATGTTGAATGCCTTTGACGGCGGAGGCTCTGTGTATAATCTTTTCCAGTGCTACCTCTCCAATTTTCAGCCGCCTGTTACTACTCCGGCCATCAAGATTTTGACCGACAGGATATATATCAATGGTACGGTCAATAAAGAGATCACCAATTACTTTGAAGTCAAGGGATCCACCCTGACTCATGACGTCACGGTCACCCTCAATGACCAAGACGGAAGCTTTACCATCAACAAGACGCGTCTAAGCCTCCAGGAAGTCAAGGAGGGCATAAATGTACCTGTCATCTTCCATCCGACCCGAACAGGTACCCACACTGCCACCGTGACCTTGAAAAGTGAGGGCGCTGAATCGGTCACCTTCACGCTTGTCGGCAGAGCCAAGCTGGAGAAGCATGATCCTGTCATGTTGCCGCCCACTCGACTGTCGGCCACTTCCTTCAAGGCTCAATGGCAGGATAGCACCCCATTTGTGAACGTGAAGTCTTATCGCTTAGAGATGATTCATTGGTTCGCCGGCAAAATGCTACTGGAACAGTCATTTGAGCACTTGACGTCCGGCTCTGGAATCAATGACATATCAGCCAACCTTGACGAGTTCACTTCTACACCTGGCTGGACAGGCAACAGGCTATACCCTGACAACGGATATCTAAATATTGGATCGGAAGTCCTTACAGGTCGCCTCACCACCCCACAGATTGACCTCAGCAACAGCTATGGGCATCTGACAGTCCACATCACAGCCAAGTGTCCTGAAACGATGTTCATGAGTAACCTCAAAGTAACCTGTGGCGACTATGACACGACAATTGTCGCCACGCCTGCCGGCATTGAAAATGTGTTCGTATTACCATGCAGCAACAGCGGGAAAGAGACGATCAGTTTCAACAAGACAGTAAGGGGGCAAGCCGTCATGCTCAGCAAAGTCAGCATCATGACGGGCGCTAACTCCACCCAATTCAACCCTGATGATGTGACCTGCTATGAAGGTATCAGCCGAAAATCCTTTGAGATTACAGAGGCTAAACAAGGAAACTACGCGATGCGTGTCCAGGCAGTTTACATTGATGGCACCACCTCACAATGGAGCGAATACCAGCAATTCCAGCTTGACACGCTCATCGGTGATGTCAACCTTGATAATGAGATTAATATCGCAGACATCAACACGGCCATCAGTATGATCCTTGCCAATGACCAGAGCCAAGTTGGTGATGTGAACTCCGACGGGGAAGTCAACATAGCCGATGTCAACGCCATCCTTGACATCATCCTGGGCAACAAATGAGTCCAACACATCCCTTTCCACTGAGACGGATTCATCCGCTATGTAGAGACGCAAAATTTTGCGTCTCCATGGCCGCATTTCTGCAACACCCAACAATCTGAGAATCAAAATTTTGCGTCTCTACAGACCACTATTGGCCAATCCGTTGAATTCTGAAGCATATTCGTCTTAAATGGACTATACCTGATGTAGCACTCCGTTATTGAAAACAAAAAGTATCACTGCTTCGGCAAAAAATGAGTGATTTCTTTTTTCTGCCCTTGACTTGCATTATCTTTGTGGTGATTTATGGTTTCACCAAATGCAAGCATGTGATATGGAATTGAAAGAATTTATAGAGAATTATCGTGAAGCGTTCGGGGAAGGTGCGCAGTTGCCCTTGTTGTTCGGATACAGCGACACGCCAGTAGAGCAGACAGCAAAAATCGGCGGATGTTTCTTCAAGGGTTTGCAGGCAGCGCGCGAGGGCACTCCCGTGGCGTTAAGTGCCGAGGTCATCGGCTGTGGTGGCGGCAAACTTTACACAGGTTTCAGCGATATGCCCGAGCGGGTGCCCAATTTCGTCTCGTTGACCGAGAAATACAAACAGACACCCGAGATGGTTGCCAACTATGTCAAAAATCTAGAGATGCCTCGTGCCGCAAAACCTTATCTGAATTTTGCAAGAATCGACAAGGCTGAGTCGTTTGAAGGTTTTGAGGGCGTGATGTTCTATGCTACTCCTGATAGGCTTTCGGGCCTGTGTGGATGGGCCTTCTATGACACCAATGAGCCCGATGCTGTGGTTGCACAATTTGGATCAGGCTGCAGCACGGTGGTTTCGATGACCGTCGTTGAGAATGCCCGTAGTGGGCACCGCTGTTTCCTCGGGTTATTTGACCCGTCGGTACGCCCCTGGGTCGGCAAGGACGAATTGAGTTTCACTGTCCCGATGAGCCGCTTCACGGCAATGTTGGACACGATGCGGGATTGTTTCCTGTTCGGCTCTCATGCCTGGGAAAGAGTGAAAACTCGCATGCAGGAATGAAATTTGGCTGCTTTTCTTTTTGCATTGCCTTCAAAATTCAGTATATTTGCACAACTTTTATTTTTACAGACTTTACTAAGATGAAAAGACTTTTCCTACTTGCTATTGCATTCATGGCGATGGGGCTCGTTATGAGCGCTCAAGGTGGCTTTTTGGCCCCAACAGTCGCCAGCCCCGAGATTGCTAAAGACGGATCGGTAACTTTTAAGCTTAAGGCACCTGCGGCCGACTCGGTACGCTTAATCATTGATTCACGCGTTGATACATTGATGAAACGCACAGGTAACGAGACATGGAGCATCACCCTGCGCGACCTGGAACCTGACCTGTACATGTACTATTATATCGTTGATGGCTTGAAGGTTCTTGATCAGGAGAATGCCCAAGTGCTGCGCGATGTCAAGACTGTGATGAGCACCTTCGTCCTTGACCCTAAAGGCGATAGCCCGGTGGCGACACACGATGTGCCTCACGGCAAAGTCGAGGCGGTATGGTATGACTCCCCTACCCTCAAGACCAAGCGTCGCATGATGGTCTATCTGCCCGCTGGCTACGATGAGGGCCGTCAGAAGTATCCCGTATTTTACCTGCTGCACGGCACAGGTGGTGACGAGACAGTATGGCTGGAACAAGGCCATGCAGCCCAAGTGCTTGACAACCTCATCGCCGAAGGCAAAGCCGAGCCGATGATCGTGGTGATGCCAAACGGACACACCGACACGCCTGCGGCTCCTGGTTTGGGCCCGAACAGCAATGAGCAACCCACCTTTGCCCACAAGCAATGGATGGAGGGGACATTTGAAAGCAGCTTCAATGACATCGTTTCATGGATAGACAACAATTACCGCACGCGTGCCGCCAAGCGCTACCGCGCCATCGCCGGCCTGTCAATGGGCGGCTACCACACGCTCTACATCAGCGCCAATCAACCCGATGATTTCGCCTACGTAGGCCTGTTCTCGGCAGCCATCGGCCGCATGGACCAGGGCAAGAGCAAAATATATGACGACCTTGAGGACAAACTCATCACCCAGTTCAAGCAGCGTCCCCGTTTATATTGGATTGGCATCGGCAAAGATGATTTCCTTTACAAGGACAACGTCAACTTCAGGGGAATGATGGACAAGAATCGCTTGCGTTACACCTATCATGAGAGCGGTGCCGGTCACGAGTGGGCCAACTGGCGCGACTACTTGGTCATTTTCACCCAGCTGCTCTTCAAATAAGACACTAGTCGTCAGTTTTCAGTCGTCAGTTTTCAGTGGCATCCGCCAACAAACAACTGACAACTGAAAACTAAAAACTGTAAACGGAAACTATGCTCGATACGTTGATTCAATTTTTCACCCAATGGGGATTTCTCGGACTGTTTCTAGGATCGTTCCTGGCCGGCAGTATTGTCCCGTTCAGCAGCGAGGCATTGGTCATCGCCTGCGTTGGACCATTGCACATGGATCCCGTCACCTGCCTGTTCGTGGCACTGGCGGGCAACGTGAGTGGCGGCATGACGTGCTACTGGTTGGGGCACTTGGGAAAAATTGAATGGATAGAGAAATATGCCCACGTGAGCGAGGAGAAACTCAACCGTGCTCTGCACTTCATGCACAATCGTGGCGCATGGATGGGATTCTTTGCCTTCATTCCCATGTTGGGAACTGCCATCAGCGTCGCGTTGGGCTATGTGCGTTCCAACGTCTGGATTGTGCTGGTCACCATGACCATCGGCAAACTGCTACGCTACGCCGCCATCATCTGGGGTTCCTTAAAACTCATTGACCTGTTCTAAATTCACTAATCTCTAATCACTAATCAAAATTATGACACCTATTGAAATCCATAACGAATTATTGGCAGGACGTATTATCAAGCACCTGCAACGCCGCAACTTTAACGCCCACTACTGCGCTACCACTGCCGAGGCCATCTCCCTCGTCAAGTCACTTATCCCGGAGGGCTGCAGCATCACTTGGGGTGGTTCCCAGACCATCCGCGAAATGGGACTGACCGACGAACTCATCAACAGCGGCAATTACAAAGTCATTGACCGTGACAAGGCCGTGACCAACGAGGAGAAGCGCCAATGCTACCTCGATGCGATGGATGTGGACTACTTCCTCACCAGCGCCAACGCTATCACCCAGGACGGCGTCATCGTCAATATCGACGGCCGTGGCAACCGCGTCGCCGCCATTACCTGGGGCCCACACAACGTGATCCACGTCATCGGGATGAACAAGGTCGCCCCCACCATCGAAGCCGCACTTGCCCGTGCCCGCAACGTCGCCGCTCCTATCAACACCGCCCGTCTGGGTTGCGACACGCCCTGCCGCCTCGACGGCGTCTGCCACAACTGCAATAGCCCGCAGTGCATCTGCAACTACGTCCACTTCACCCGCAACAGTTTCCCTGCCCACCGCCACACCGTCATCCTCATCGGCGAGAACTGGGGATACTGACACAATCGCAGGTATGACAATATGAGTGAACACCCAAGAAATGAGTAAGGCGATACAAGAAATAGAACAACAGTTTGAGGAAGTACGCAATATTATTTTGTTGCATAGGACCAAAGCCCTCCAGAACGTCAACGAGGAATCATTATTGATGAGTTGGGAGGTTGGTAAATTTGTGTCCAAACACTTGAAAAGCAATGAGTGGGGCAGCAAAGTTGTCACTCAACTTTCAGAATATTTAAGGGCAAAAGATCCCTCATTAAAAGGATATGGTCGCAGAAATCTATATAATATGGTGAAGTTCTATGAAGCATATTCCTCAGAGCCTTTCGTTGCCAGAATCGCTTCATTGTCTTTACCAGCTTTCGTGCAGACAGAATCTGCACAATCTGCGCAAGAAATTGTGCAGACAAAATCTGCACAAATGCCAAAGTTACTCACCTTAACGACATTTTCCAACCACATTGAGATATTGAATCACTGTAAAGAAGTTGAGCGGCAAATATTTTACATTCTATATTCCTTCCGAGAACACCTCAAGTATAAAGAGCTACAGCGGTGTATACAAAACGATACGTTTGGATCACTGATGGGTGACAAGAAAAATGTGTCTGCTGGTCTTAAGTCCGCTTATCCTCTAACGTTTGCTCAATTAAAAGATAGAGCCTTTGTGGATTTTCTTAATCTACCTGAGAAGCATAGCGAAAAACAATTGCAGAAGGGCATACTGGAGCATATAAAGCAATTTGTTTTAGAGTTGGGAAAGGATTTTCTGTTTATTGACAACGAGTATCCTCTTCAAGTCGGTGGATCAATTTTCAAAATTGACCTATTATTCTTTCATAGAGGCTTGCAATGTTTAGTTGCCATTGAACTAAAGAGCAAACAATTTAAACCCGAATTCATGGGACAACTAGAGTTTTATCTTGAAGCCTTAGATAGAGATGTCAAACGCAGTAATGAGAATCCGAGTATCGGTATTCTACTATGTCCATCTGCAGACCATAGTGTAGTGGAATATGCAATGAGCCGGAGTATGAGCCCGACGATGGTTGCTGAGTATCATCGACAATTAATTCCCAAGGAAATCATTCAAAAATCACTGGATGATTTTTGTGCTTTCCTACAAAGCCACTAAGCAGTTAGATTTTAGAGACAAACATGGCAAAGAATATGAGATTTAATGAATCAATTCACAACTTGGGGAGCAGATCACTCAACAAGATGTTGAGTGAATAAGCCCAATTGAACGAAAGAGAACACAATATAAAGAATTAGATATGAGCGAGAATCTGACTTTTATTGGGATTATTCCGGCGAGGTTTGCCTCGACGAGATTTCATTTCAAGCAGCTGGCAATGTAGGGCAAAAGATTTAACTGATTACATTCAGAAATGATCATGAACAAGTCAATCACTATCATAGATAAAGACTATCTCCAGTGGATTAAAGAATTGAGCAGTCGCTACCGCAGGAGCCAGATAAAGGCAGCTGTGAAAGTGAATGAGGAAGTTCTCCGTTTCTATTGGGAATTGGGCAGAGATATCGTTGAGCGTGACGTGGAAAACAAGTATGGCAGTAAGTTCTATGCGACGTTAAGTCGTGACCTAAAAACTGAAATTCAAAACACGAGCGGTTTATCGGAACGTTATTTACGCTACACTAAAAAGTTTTATTTGGCTCACAACCAAGTGATTAAAAAAATGCAGCAAGTTGCTGCAGATTCTAACGAACAATTTTTGCAACAGGTTGCTGCAAAATTGTTCACCTTACCTTGGGGCCATCATTTGTTGCTCATGGACAGATTCCCCAATCACCCAGAAAAGCTATGGTTTTATGTTTGTGAATCGGTGGATAATGGCTGGAGCCGTAATATGCTACTTAATTTTCTGGATACTGATCTCTATGAGCGACAAGGTAAGGCTCTGACTAATTTCACAAGAACCCTACCCGAAGAAACGAGTGACTTGGCTCAAGAACTGACCAAGGATCCTTATGATTTTGCTTTTACAGGAATAACCGGAAGGTATAATGAGCGGCTGCTCAAAGACAGCCTGCTGAATAACATCACGCAGTTCCTCGTAGAACTCGGCACAGGCTTTGCCTATGTGGGTAAAGAATATAGGATACAAGGTGGAACAACTGAGAATTTCATTGATTTGCTCTTTTACAATCTCAATCTGTCATGTTATGTGGTCATTGAGGTGAAAATCGGCAAATTTGAGTTTGCCGATGTGGGCCAATTGGGCGGCTATATTGTTGCTTGCAACCATACATTACGCAAAGAAGGGCGCGATAATCCAACTATCGGATTGCTTATCTGCAAAGAGAAAGACCGCATTCAAGCACAATATGCATTGGAATCAAGCAGCCAGCCCATCGGTATTTCGGAATATGATTTGGAAAAATTCTATCCTGAAAAGGTTGAGGGCACTATTCCCACAATTAAAGAAATCGAAGCAAGACTGAACGAAAGAGAACACAATACAAAGAATTAAATATGAGCGAGAATCTAACTTTTATTGGGATTATTCCGGCGAGGTATGCCTCGACGAGGTTTCCCGGCAAGCCGCTGGCAATGCTAGGCGGCAAGATGATGATAGAACGGGTATATACCCAAGTGAGTAAGGTGCTGGACCATGTGGTAGTGGCTACCGACGATGACCGCATCATGGAGGCTGTGGCAGCCTTCGGCGGCAAAGCGGTGATGACGAGTACCGAGCACCGCAGCGGCACCGACCGTTGCCAGGAGGCTTACATGAAGAATGGTGGCGGTGAGGATGTCATCATCAACATCCAGGGTGATGAACCCTTTATCCAACCCGATCAGTTGCAGGCCATCATGGCGTGCTTTGACGACCCGACGATCGACATTGCCACACTGGTGCGACCCTTTGATGCCAGCCGCCCCTACAGCGAATTGGAGAACCCCAATTCACCCAAGGTAGTGCTTGATAACCAGACGCGAGCCCGCTATTTCTCACGCTCGGTCATCCCGTTTGTTAGAGGAAAGGAGCGTGACCTGTGGCCCACCTTGACTCAGTATTATACGCATGTAGGCATGTATGCCTATCGTGCTGCCGTGTTGGCTGAAATCACACGACTGCCGCAGTCGCCCCTGGAACTCGCCGAATCATTGGAACAGCTGCGTTGGCTTGAAAACGGCTACACCATCAAGGCTGGTATCACCACGACTGCTACCATAGGCATCGACACGCCCGAGGACCTGGCGCGTGCCGAGGAATACCTACGCAACTCACATTAACCCGGCCACGCCAAGGCAAGGCCCTACAAAACACAAACTATGAAGGCTTCAATTCTCACATTAATTTGCTTATCACTGGCATTGGGTGCTAGCGCCCAGCCTATCGGGGAACCGTGGATGGACCTGCAAGTGAACGAAATCAACCGTTTGCCTGCTCACACGTCATTCACCGCCTATGATATCGTTCCTACACAATCAAGTCGTTACCTGTCTCTTGACGGCGACTGGAAATTCCATTGGGTAGCCAATCTTGACGAACGACCAATCGACTTCTACCGCACCGACCTCGACGACAGCGGCTGGGCAACGATGCAAGTGCCCGGCATGTGGGAATTGAACGGCTATGGCGATCCTGTGTATGTCAACATCGGTTTCCCTTGGCGTGACAACTGGAAGAACGACCCGCCTCGTGTACCTGTACAAGATAACCACGTGGGCACCTATCGCCGACACATCAGCCTTCCCGCTGATTGGAAGGGTAAGCAGGTCATCGCCCACTTCGGCAGCGTGACCAGCAACATCAACCTGTGGGTGAACGGCCAATTTGTCGGGTATGCCGAGGACAGCAAAATGGCGGCCGAGTTTGACATCACACCCTATCTCAAGGAGGGCGATAACCTGCTGGCTTTCCAAGTGATGCGCTGGTGCGATGGCACCTACAGTGAGGATCAGGACTTCTGGCGCCTATCGGGTGTAGCACGGTCAAGTTACCTCTACTGCCGCGATAAGGACAACCACATCGATGACTTGCGCGTGACAACAGGCCTTACCGATGACATGAGAGCCGGCACATTGATGACAGCACCTGTAATTACCGGCAAGGGCACGTTGAGTTATCATCTGTTTGATGCTCAAGGTAATGAAGTCATCATGACTCCCGCTGGCGAAAACCGTTGGACTATTCCCAACGTCCATCCATGGACAGCCGAGACGCCCTACCTCTACAACCTTGTCGCCACGCTTACGCCAAAGGATAAAAAATCGAAGGGTGAGGCCACGAGCATCAAGGTGGGCTTCCGCCGCGTAGAGATTGTGGACGGCCAGCTGTTGGTCAACGGCAAGGCTATCTATTTCAAGGGCGCCAACCGCCACGAGATGGACCCCGATGGCGGCTACGTCGTGTCGCGCGAACGCATGATAGCCGACATCAAGGAGATGAAACGCATGAATATCAACGCCGTGCGCACGTGCCACTATCCCGATGACCCGATGTGGTATGACCTTTGCGACGAATACGGCCTGTATGTTATTGCCGAGGCCAACCAGGAGGGACACGGTTTCCATTACGACCCCAACACGGCTCCGACCTACAAGCCCATGTTTGCCAAACCCATTCTGGAGCGTAACCAGCACAACGTGAGCGTGCAGTTCAACCATCCCAGTGTCATCGTGTGGTCGTTGGGCAATGAGACCTGCGACGGTCTCAACTTCACCACCGCACGCGACTGGATACGTGCCACCGACCCCTCGCGTCCCATCCATTGGGAGCGTGCCCAGGGCGGCGAGAACACCGACCTGATGTGCCCGATGTATGCCTCGCCCGAGTGGTGCGAGCGTTATGCGAGCAACCCCGCCAGCACCAAGCCTCTCATCCAGTGCGAGTACAATCACACGATGGGCAACTCAGGTGGCGGACTGATGGAATACTGGGATATCATACGTCGCTTGCCCAAGTTCCAGGGCGGCTTTGTGTGGGACTTCGTGGACCAAGGTCTACGCGTAAAAACCGCTGACGGTAAGGAGTACTTCTCCTATGGCGGTGACTACAACACCCACGACCCTAGCGACAACAACTTCAACTGCAACGGCCTCGTAAGCCCCGACCGCGTGTGGAATCCGCACGCTTATGAGACGGCCTACTACTACCAAAACGTTTGGGCCGAGGACGTGAACGTGCGCCAAGGTGACATCGCCGTGAGGAATGAGTTCTTCTTCCGTGACCTGAGCAACGTGAAAATGCGGTGGCAACTGCTCGTTGATGGCGAGTCGGTGCTCAACGGCGAGGAGAACAACCTCAACGTCGCTCCCCATAATCGTCAGATGCTGCATCTGCCCATCGCAAACACCCTTGCCGCGCTTGACACAAACAGCGAGGTCATGCTTAATGTTGACTTCATGCTCAAGCAGGCCGAGCCACTGATGGAGGCAGGGCAGCGAGTAGCTTATGCTCAGTTACCTGTCATCAAGGTAGCACCACAAGCCGCCTCACTGCCTCATGATAAGGCAAAATTCAGCGTCAAGCAAAACAAGCAAGGCCCACTGACCATTACAGGAGAAGGTGCGGAAATTGCTTTTGATGGCAAAACAGGATTGATGACCAAGTATATCGTTAACGGTATCTCCATCGTGGGAGAAGGCGGCACGTTGAAGCCCAACTTCTGGCGCGCTGTGACCGACAACGACATGGGCGCATGGTTACAACAAAAACTGAAAGTGTGGCGCAATCCCGCGATGAACCTGACCTCACTCTGTGTGGACAAGAAAGCGTCCAGCAAGTCACAGGTGACCGTCGTCGCACGTTACGACATGCCCGAGGTGCATGCTAGGCTCACGCTGACCTACGAAATACACGCTGGCGGTGCCATGTGCATCACTCAAGGCATAGCCTTTGATGACAGTTATACCGAATTGCCCGAGATGCTGCGTTTCGGCATGGTGATGGAAATGCCTTACCAGATGGATAACAGCAAGTTCTACGGCCGTGGTCCCGTCGAGAACTATGCCGACCGCCGCTATAGCCAGCGCCTAGGCATCTACCGCCAGACCGCCGATGAGCAGTTCTATCCCTACATCCGTCCACAGGAAACAGGCACCAAGGGCGACATCCGCTGGTGGAACCAGACCGACCTGCAAGGAAACGGCATCAAGGTGACCGCAGACAAGCCCTTCTATGCCAGCGCACTGCACTATGACATCGTGATTCTTGACGAGGGCAACGAAAAGCACCAGCGCCACCCGTCGCAGTTGACCAAGTCAACATTCACCGTCCTCACCCTTGACAGCGAACACTGTGGTGTGGGCGGCATCGACAGTTGGGGCGCCCGTCCGCTGGA
>JAEEGF011154438.1_pt1 | contig 12626 bp, 5 predicted proteins | sample 9134171 | NCBI WGS metagenome assembly JAEEGF01 (sample SAMN16246542, study PRJNA631951) | gut metagenome | biome: gut microbiome; feature: rumen; material: AP-attached | host: Bos | place: Iran: Karaj | collected 2018-10 | reverse complement strand
GAGAAGTATGATGACACCCACACGGTGATAAGACTGGCCACCGACTGGGCCACGACGGAGGCGGATCTGGATTTGCTGGAGAGGTATTTATAAGAGTCATTGGGGCCCTTTGAGTCACTGGGGACGTTACAGTTTGACTCGCTTTTATCAAAAGTGAGTCAAACTGTAACGTCCCCAATGACTCAAAGGGCCCATTCTTTCGTTGACTTAGTTTTTCCGCAGGTTTAGAATATCAATGCTGTCCTCAATGGGCAGAAATACTGAGACTGACGAGAGGCGAATGATGAAAAAAAGGATAATGGGGAGACTGCTGGGGCTTACCCTTGCAGTAGTAATGGGTGTTTCCACACCTGTTTCAGCAATTGCGCAGGAGGAAGTTGGGGAATTTACTTCTGTAGCAGAAGAAGCTGAAGAGACAGCAAAAACAGCAGAGACTGAAGGCGCTGGAAAGACAGTAGCTGCTGAAGATGCCGGTGATGAAGATGCGACAGAAACAGAATCCGATGAATCGGCATCGGATGGGAAAAAAACATCCGAGGATGGCGCGGCAGAGGAAGATGCCGAATCTGAAGAGCTTCTTAATGAGACTCCTGTAGAGACAGAAGATGCATCACTGGTAGGTTCCTCAAGAAGAAATAAATCAGAAGTAAATCTTTCTGTAGAGTTTATCGGTTTTGGAGATGAAGCAGATGCTTTTATCGCCGAGCAGGGAGAGGATGCTTATGAAATAGATGCCGCCAGATACAGCGACGAGGTGTATTACCTGGATGTGATTCTCAAGATGCAGCCTTTTGTGACCAATGCAGCGCTTGAGTACGTGACCTGTGATGACAGCGAGGAGCATGTTGGCGCTTCATATTGCGGGTACTATGGCAGCTTACCGGACTGCTTTGTTATTGATATGGGCATGGTTCCGGTGGAGTATCTTGACAGCGGCGATACCCTCCGCTTTTACGCCCACTGGACAAAGAGAGTCCTGCGGGGCTATTCACTTGATGCCAACGGAGGCGTGTTTGATGACAGCGTCCTCTTTGATGGAGGCACTATAACATATACCGCGGGGGATCCCACAAGTACAAGGCCCGTTGAGGGAAAAGATGATAACACCACAGTAGAGGTTACCTATAACAAAGACAAGACTGTGGCCTATGTTCCCGTTATGCAGAACGGATTCCTGCCGGTGCCTGTGGATGGCGCAGGCGTTTCAATGGACCTTGCGGGAAGGCCTTATGATGGAGAGAAGCTCCCATTTCTTGGCTGGAATACCAGAAGAGACGGAAGCGGAGAGTATTATACCGATGAGACTGTTCTTTTAGAAAAAGATGGTTGGCCATCAGACAACAGCCGGCTTGATGATCCGGTGACACTCTATGCGATCTTCCCTGAATATTATGGCGCGGAGTTCATTCTTGACGGCGTATCCTATGTTGGTGATTACTGGACCGATACACCGGACCTGGCACACACAGAGAGCCTTGAAAACCTCTTTTCCAAGGCCATGGAGGGTTCAGAGGATAAGCTTGTAAAGGAGGGATATACCCTTTCCTGGTATCTCAATGAGGACTGCACTATCCCGGCGGATCTTACCACAAGGATCAACTACTGCAGGAGTATCAGGGAGAGAGTTACGGTTTATGGACAGTGGACCGAGATCGTTCCCGAGACTAAACGTGAGTACGGCACAGTCATCTTCAAGGGACTTGACGGCGAAGATCAGGAAATAAAGCTTGAGGTGGGAAAGAGCCTTGACCTGTCACAGCATCTTTTTACAAAGAAGGGCTATACCTTCAAAGGCTGGACAGCTGCAGTTGACGGCAAAAAGAAGACATATGCGAAGACAGCAAGGCTTGCGGACTGCTTTAAAAAAGACGGCGAAGAGCTGACCCTTACTGCAGTCTGGGAAATGGACACCTACAGGATCGCCTACAACCTTGATGGCGGCAGACAGGACAAGGGTGCAGTAAAGGTCTACAACGTCGAGACAGAAGTACAGCTTCCCACTCCCGTTAAGACAGGCTTTATGTTTAAGGGCTGGGATATTAAGGTGGACGGACGAGCTGTGACAGCTGCAGAGCTTGATTCCATCTATGATGCGGAGAATAACAGGATAAGGAAGGGTACTACAGGAAATCTGGCCCTTTCAGCAAGGTTTGTTCCATTTGGATATAAGATTCTTTTCCATGTGGAGGGCACAAAAGAGCCGCTGATCCTTCAGGGCTATGGATATGATGAACTTCTTAAGTATACAGATACAATTAACTTTAATAATGCAGCACTTCAGATAGAAGATGAGCTTGACTGGCATGAGACACGTCCCGGTCAGAACAACCCCCACAGAGACCTGAAGATAACCGGTTTCTCAAGGACTGAGGGCGGCAAGGCTGATTTTGACCGCAAAAAGTACTATACAAAGCTCACCTGTACCGAAGAGGAGCTGCATCTGTATGCAATAACCGAGGAAAAGACCTATGAAATAAACTACCATCTTGATGAGTATCAGGGCGCGACCCTTACAAAGCCCCTGTACACCTTTAAGAGCGGAAATAAGAAATTTGCTCTCCCCAAGGCAACATGCCCGGGATTTAAGTTCTACGGATGGGAGTTTGATTTCAGCAGAAACAGTGATAAGTCTCTTTTCTACAACTATGTGAGAATGTGCACACCTTATGAGTGCGATGCGAAATTCGCACTGACAGTTGCAGAAAATGTTAACAACGACATTGAGGTGAGACCTTACTTCGTGCCTAACAAGATCAAGGTATATGTTTCACCAAACGGCTCCGGTGTATATGAGGAAGTAAACGTGGAAACCTACGAAGGTACTGACTGGAGACGCAGAAAGGTCACAGGCAAAAGAGCTTTCGGAGTGGTCTACTATGGCAGCGACAGCCTTTACAGCGATTGGTATAACGAGTCAATGGACTCATGGTACAGACCGGGCTATGAGTTTGTGGGATACTCAAAAAATCCCAAGGCCACATCCGAGGATGAGATATTCGATAAGCTGTACTACGGTATTGAGGACTTCAGCGATGTGGCGACATCCGGTTCCGGAACAATCTACTGCATCTGGAAGAAAGCGGAGTGTGAGGTAAATACCTATCCTGCTACACTTCTTGATGGCAAAGAGGTAGTTGACGAAGCCTTTGTTTATTATGACTTTCCGGACTTTGATACTTCCTTTGTCCATGGAAGCGGCAAGACTATCAAACTTCCCAAGGCAGAGCTTCCGGGCTACGAGTTCCTTGGCTGGAAGCTGTATAACATGGACAAGCCTGACAGATTCACCAAGGTTACCATGAAGGGCGGCTATGTTACCGCAGTAAGTTCCGCCTCATGCTACAGTGTGGATATCTATCCTGTATTCAAAAGATGCGTGTACGACCTGGCCATCGACTGCAACGGCGGTTCCTATGGGAAGCTTAAGAAATTCTATGTGGCAAGGGACCTTGATTTCGACGAGGAGGTCAGCAGGTATCTCCTGCCTTATAACTCGGTCAATGTGCAGAGGAAGGGCTACAGGCTCATGGGCTTTGCCCGGGATAAAAAGGGAGAGACAGGCATGGTTCTGAATGCAGACGGCATGCCTTTATACAAGGCCCACAGCCTTGTCCTTAACGGAAACGGCAAGGTAACTCTGTATGCCATCTGGAAAAAGGTGAACAATTAAAATCTTGCATAATTTCGAATATGGTAGTATTATTTGAACATTAAAAAATATCAATGGCGATGACGAAGACAGTAGGCGGCTGATGAAAGCTTACAGAGAGCTGACGGTTGGTGCAAGTCAGTGCGAGTAACAGCTGTTCGAATATCACTTCCGAGCTGCAGAATCGAAAGATATGAGAGGAAGTCAAAGGGACGGTTCTTTTGACTCCATCAAGTAGATTCCTGCCGTGGATCCCTGCGTCAACGGGAAGCGTATTCAACTAAAGGGCAACCTTTGGCGCGTATGTGTAAACAGGTGGTATTACGAGTGTACAGTATGGCCTCGTCCTTTTTACAGGACGGGGCTTTGTTTTTTGAAAGGAGCTCAAAATGTATAACAAAGTCGAAACTGACATGAATTTCGTCGGAAGAGAGAAAAAGATCGAAGAGTTCTGGAAAAAAGAAGACATCTTCCAGAAGAGCGTAGATACCCGCAGCCAGGGTGAGATGTATATGTTCTACGACGGCCCGCCAACAGCCAACGGCAAGCCTCACATCGGACACGTTCTTACCCGTGCCATCAAAGATATGATCCCCAGATACCGCACCATGAAGGGCTACACAGTTCCCCGTAAGGCAGGCTGGGATACCCACGGACTTCCCGTTGAGCTGGAAGTTGAGAAGATGCTTGGCCTTGACGGCAAGGAGCAGATCGAAGAGTACGGCATGGAGCCTTTCATCAAAAAGTGCAAGGAGTCTGTGTGGAAGTACAAGGGAATGTGGGAGGATTTCTCCGGAACAGTGGGCTTCTGGGCTGACATGGATCACCCCTACATCACCTATGATGACAACTTTATCGAGTCCGAGTGGTGGGCTCTTAACGAGATCTGGAAGAAAGGTCTTCTCTACAAGGGCTTTAAGGTAGTTCCCTACTGTCCTCGCTGCGGAACTCCTCTTTCATCCCACGAGGTGGCTCAGGGCTACAAGACATTAAAAGAGAGAACTGCAGTTGTCCGCTTTAAGGTTACAGGCGAGGATGCATACTTCCTTGCATGGACCACAACACCCTGGACACTGCCTTCAAATATCGGTCTTTGCGTGAACCCCGACGAGAAGTACGTCAAGGTTAAGGCAGCAGACGGCTACACATATTACCTGGCACAGGCCCTTGCAGATACAGTTCTTGGCGGTCTTGCCAAGGAAGAGGGTCAGAAAGCCTACGAGGTTCTTGAGACTTACGTTGGAACAGACCTGGAGTACAAGGAGTATGAGCCTCTTTACCAGTGCGCCAAGGATGAGGCAGACAAGCAGCACAAGAAGGCATTCTTTATCTACTGCGACAACTACGTAACCATGTCAGACGGTACAGGTATCGTACACATCGCTCCTGCCTTCGGTGAAGACGACGCAAGAGTCGGACGCAAGTATGACGCTCCTCTGGTTCAGATGGTTGACTCAGAGGGACGCCTTAAGCCTGAGACTCCTTTTGCAGGCTACAGATGCAAGCCCACACAGAAGGAGATGGATGAGGGCGCAATAAGTGCGGATCCCGAGGTACTTAAGGACCTGGATTCAAGAAAGCTTTTGTTCTCCGCACCCAAGATGGAGCACGACTATCCTCACTGCTGGAGATGCTCTACACCCCTTCTTTACTACGCAAGATCCTCCTGGTTCATCAAGGTTACAGAGGTCAAGGACGACCTTATCCGCAACAACAAGGAGATCAACTGGGTTCCCGAGTCCATCGGCAAGGGACGTTTCGGCGACTGGCTTGAGAACATTCAGGACTGGGGTATCTCCCGTGACAGATACTGGGGAACTCCCCTTAACATCTGGGAGTGCGATGACTGCGGTCACCAGCTCTCTGTAGGTTCGAGAAAAGAGCTGGCAGAGCTGTCTGGAGATCCTTCTGCAGAGACCACAGAGCTTCACAGACCTTACATCGACAAGTTCGAGATCACCTGCCCCAAGTGCGGCAAGAAGATGCACAGGGTAAAAGAGGTTATCGACTGCTGGTTTGATTCAGGAGCAATGCCTTTTGCACAGCTCCACTATCCATTTGAGAACAAGGAGCTCTTTGAGAAGCAGTTCCCTGCAGAGTTCATCTCAGAGGCTGTGGACCAGACAAGAGGATGGTTCTACTCACTGCATGCAGAGGCAACACTTCTTTTCAATAAGCCTGCATTCAAGAACGTAATAGTTCTTGGCCTTGTCCAGGATGAGAACGGACAGAAGATGAGTAAGAGTAAGGGCAACGCCGTTGATCCCTTTGATGCTCTTGCCAAGTACGGCGCAGACGCCATCAGGTGGTACTTCTACACCAACTCTGCACCCTGGCTTCCTTCCCGCTTCTCAGGAGATGCGGTTATGGAGGGACAGCGCAAGTTCCTTGGCACACTCTGGAACACCTACGCATTCTTCGTGCTTTACGCCAACATCGATGGCTTTGATGCAGCAAATTATAAGCTGGAGCTGGATAAGCTCACCGTCATGGACAAGTGGCTTTTATCTAAACTTAACAGCTGCGTGAAGGCAGTTGACGAGAACCTGGGTAACTACAGGATCCCTGAGGCAGGCAAGGCCCTTGACAGCTTCGTGGATGAGATGAGTAACTGGTATGTTCGCCGCAGCCGTGAGAGATTCTGGGCTAAGGGCATGGAGCAGGACAAGATCTCTGCCTACATGACTCTTTACACCGCCCTTGTAACTGTTGCCAAGGCAGCAGCTCCCATGGTTCCTTTCATGACAGAGGAGATCTACCAGAACCTTGTAAGGAACAGCTTTAAGGATGCTCCCGAGAGTATCCACCTCTGCGACTTCCCTGCAGTTGATGAGTCTCTCATCGATGAGAAGCTTGAAAAAGACATGGAAGAGGTCCTTGACATCGTTGTTCTGGGACGTGCAGCAAGAAATGCAGCCAATATCAAGAACCGTCAGCCCATCGGCCAGATGTATGTCAAGGCAGAAGAGACTGTTGGCGAGTTCTATACAGATATAATCAGGGAGGAGCTCAACGTCAAGAACGTGGCATTTACCGATGACGTAAGAGACTTTACAAGCTACAGCTTCAAGCCTCAGCTCAAGACCCTGGGACCTAAGTACGGCAAGAACATCGGAGCTATCAAGGGCTACCTTGAGACTCTGGATGGCAACGCCACCATGGACGAGCTGAACACAAAGGGCTCCATAAAGTTTACTGTCAACGACGTTGATGTAGAGCTTGTTAAGGATGACCTTCTTATCGAGATGACTCAGAAGGAAGGCTTCATCTCTCAGGAGAACTGGGGCATCACTGTTGTCCTTGACACCAACCTCTCAGAGGAGCTCATTAACGAGGGCTTTGTACTTGAGGTTATCAGCAAGGTTCAGACCATGCGTAAGGATTCCGGCTTTGAAGTTATGGACCACATCAAGGTTTCCTTAAAGGGCAATGACAAGCTCTCCGAGATTGTTAAGGCCAATGAGAGCAGCATCTCAACCAAGGTTCTTGCCAACGAGATCGTATACGGCACAGATGTTGCCAATGCAAAAGAGTGGGATATCAACGGTGAGAAGGTCACCATCGGCGTTGAGAAGGTGTGATCTGAAGTGTTGTGATTCGGAAAGGATGCATTCTTGGATTCTTTATCCAAGAATGCATACTTTTTTTACTGAAGGAGTGAAAGCACTCCCTGATTTGTCTGATTGGCCTGGGCAAGCATGGACTGCCCGGCCTGGGCAAGGATATTGGTATTGGAGAATCTGACCATCTCTTTTGCCATATCGGTGTCTCTGATGATGGACTCGGAAGCAGTGGTGTTTTCAATGACATTCCCGAGATTTTTGACGGTGTGTTCTAATCTGTTCTGAAGTGCGCCGTAATAGCTGCGGATGCTGCTGACTGCTTTTGCCGCAGTTTCTACAGAATCCAGCGTCATCTGTGCATTGTCAAAAGTGGATACATCAAAGCCTATTCCGCCTGTGATGGACTGGGTGTCTATGGAAAAGCGCTTTAAGCCGATCCTGTCATAGTCTGTGTTCTCAGAACCAACCTGTAGATATAATAAAGTCATGTCCCCTGCTGAGTTGTCGGGGATCACATAGCCGGAACCGAAGGCGTTGGCATAACTTGTGTTGTCGGTGAGTATTCGGTAATTGGAGGTGTCTGAGCCGGAAAAAGAGCCAAAGAGTGAGTTTTCCTGATCTCCCAGATTACCCAGAACAGAGCCCGCTCCGTTTTCGCCTCGTGCAGCAAGGAGGGCCTTGGTGAAATTAAGGGCTCTGTCATCCCCTGACTTGAAGCCGGATACAAAACTGTTTACGCCTGAGTATCCGTCAGCATAAGTAGCAATGGCCTCATCGAGAGTGTGACCACCGTCGGATGCCATATATGCCATCAGGGTGTCGAGACCATTTTTGATACTTGAGGAAGTTACGCTCTGTCCCGGATTTGTGCCTTCGCTCACAATCTGGCCAAGATACATTGTTGCCAGATATCCTGCGCCGTATTCATTGCCGGGGAGCTTGGACATGTAATTCTTAATGGTGCTGTCATCGGATGAGGGAGTGAGGCTGTTTGAAACCCATCCGTTGTCACCGCTTGAAGACTGGGCCATGCCCTCTACGAACCAGAGGGGGAAAGTGCTGAGCATCCCGCTGGTCAGAGTGTCGTCCATGAAAAGATGTGTCATCTCGTGAGCCACAACAGCGGCGAGATTAGCTTTCTTTTCAGCAGACATTGATGAAAAAGAATCGATGGGAAAATCTGTGGTGTCAACCTTCATGGTGTAGGACATAACAGAAGACTCGCTGGTGGAGCTTATGTTCATTTTGGCATATGCCAGCGTGCCGTTTTTTCCATCTATATTGCCAAGCTCAAGACCAACCTTTACTCCCGGAGAACCTGCTGCAGCAAAGAGCTTGGGGTATGAGCTTAAGAGCTTGCTGACGGCACTTGCTGCCGCATCCTGAACGAAGTGTGCAAATTCGGTATCTCCATAGCTGGTGGGCCTTCCGTTGGACGGGGTTTCCTGAACATCAGCTATATTGCCGTCGGTACCCACAAAGGGAAGTGTGACCTCAACTGTGGGACCATTCGGGGAGGAAATGATAAGGGATCCTGTCTGTGGATTGCGTACAAAGGAAGAGGGCGGAAGTCCTCCGTCAAAGATCGGGATCTCATTAAAGGTGGCGGTGGAGTGTATCCTGTCTATCTCCGTGGATATCTTATTAACCTCTTCATTGATATAGCCGCGGTCTGAATCTGTGAGGGTCTCATTCGATGCCTGTACAGACAGTTCTTTTACCCTCTCAAGCATATCGTCCACTTCGTTAAGGGCACCGTCTGCGATCTGGCACCAGGAGATTCCGTCCTGGGCATTGTCGCTGCCCTGTGAAAGGCCACGGATCTGACGCCTCATCTTCTCGGAGATGGCAAGACCTGCCGCGTCATCAGCAGCTCTGTTTATCCTGTAGCCTGAAGAGAGCTTTTCTGAAGATTTGGCAGAAATGCCTGTTGTTATATTCAGTTGTCTGTTAGCATTCATGCCTGATAGATTATGCTGGACAACCATAGTCATGCTCCGTTTTTAATCCCAAAGACCAAGAGTTTCTATATTAAGAGTGCTTTTGCATAAGGGGCAGGGAACTGCCGCTTTGCCGTCAAAGCTGTTTGTGTCGTAGATCTTAAATTCGTTGCCGCAGCTGCAGGTGGGCTTGTAGACTGAGTTATTTCCCGTGTCATCCATGATCTTTATGACGGGAACCGATGCAGCTTTTTTACATGAAGTGCATATACCAAGCTCAAAGGTGGCATCGAAGCTTTTCCTGTTCGGCCCCGTGATAAGCGGCCTTATCTTTTCCTGAAGGTCTTTTTCAAACAAGGAGAGAACCACTTCAGGGTCAAAGAACATCATTCCGGCTCCCAGCCTTATTGAAGTATTAAGTCCGCATTTCGGACATTTGACAGATGCAAGGCGTCCCATAACAGCTCCTTTTTGCAAACAAAAAACGCAGAGGATGATACTGAACAAAATAAAAAATGCATCCCTGCGTCATATGCCACTTCCCTGCGGCTACTAGATATATCGGAGAAAAAAGGACCAAACATAATGCCATGTTGAAATAAATATTCATAATTGTGCGGAATGTGAAATTTTAATGACAGAGCCTAAATATAATCAATACCGCAGCCGATATTATTATTGACCGCAGGGAAGCGTGTTAACGTGCAAGGATGCATAATCTTGATAGGAAATCCCATAGATGGGATATTTAGAAGGATCTAAGCATGGTAATACAGCACAACCTGACTTCAATGAATTCTAATAGGCAGCTCGGAATCACCACTGGCGTAAGGGCCAAGTCGGCTGAAAAGCTGTCGTCCGGATATAAGGTAAATCGCGCTGCAGATGACGCAGCAGGACTCGCAATCAGTGAAAAAATGAGAAGACAGATCCGCGGCCTTTCACAGGCTGAGGATAACGTTCAGGACGGCATCTCCTACGTGCAGGTAGCGGATGCTGCTTTGGCTGAGATCGATGATATTCTGAACCGTATAAATGAGCTGTGCATCAAGGCTGCAACCGAGACACTCACCCCTGAAGATCGCGAATACATTGATCAGGAGATCCAGCAGCTTAAAAGAGAAAGCAACAGAACTTTTGGAACCACTACCTTTAATGAAAAGCCCATATGGGATGAGCATACAACTGACAGAAAACAGATTGGAACAGAGCCAAGACCTATATTTACATGGAAGCAGGGAACCTCAGAGTACCCGGGGACATTGAATGAAACCAATAAAGGTGCATGGCCGGCAAATGGACAATTTAGATTTGAGGCCACTTCTGAAAAAGTAAAGATTAAGTGGACTGGTTATGACGGTGTCAACTATTTAAGCAATGAGATTCCCATGCCCTCCCTGGAAGAACTTAGAGAAAACGGATTGAATCTGTCACTGAATGCATCGACAATGAACTATTCAACATATCCCGGGGCAAAGGATATGAATCTCAAGGCTTCCTTGGTATTAGATTCTGATGCAACCATTGAACAGTTGGTGACTCAATTAAACAATACAGGAATAACTGCATCTATTTCCTATCATGATGTCGGCGGAACAGTGATCTCGACAACGACGAACCCCAGAATATATGTTTACGACGGCTATATGAGTTACCTCGGTGGATTAATAAGTGGCAGAGATGTAACTGCATCAAGAGATACAGATCATATCGTCGGAGCATCTGATAATAAGTCCCCATCAGGAGCCTTGACATCTACAATGTCGTTTTCATTCAGCATGACCAAAGATGCAGATACTGTCCCGAAAAATGGGACTTTCGCTGTCACGGCCACAACGGGTAATAGCGTATCTACAAGAGCATATGATTTTCGTAAGGAAACAGAAGATCTATGGTGGGAATACGACGATGATGATGGATCCCGGGATCTTATATATCATACCTTCACAGGAAATGATCTGAAGGAAGCAATAGATAATGCGTTGAATATAAATAACGATGATTGTATTATCGACGACAGCGATACTGGAGGAGATCTGTTTATTACCTTCTATCTCTCACCGAATAGTGCAGTCAGTTACAGTAATGGAAATGGATCAGAAGGCAGCAAGCTTAACAATAATTTTGGCTGGTTTGAATTAAGGGTAGATGTTCAACATGGCGAGAGTGCAGCAAATGTGATGGATAGGATCAAAAGCATTACAGGTGTTGACCTTTATACAGATGATGCACCAAATGTGACGCTTAGAAACTGGGGTATCCCCGATTATGATGCTCCTGTCTATGGCGGAACCATGGCGCTGAACATCCAGGCAGGATCAGAGGGCAATGAGGACAACCTGATACCGATCGTCTACGATGTACTGAATAATCATTCCCTTAGGATAAACGATCTTAACGCTCTGACTGTTGACAATGCCAAAAAGGGAATCGAACAGAGCAAAAACGCAAAGAGTATTGTGGACGAGCAGCGAGCAGTGTTCGGAGCATACCAGAACCGCATGGAGCACACTTACAAGAATCTGGGCAATGTGGTTGAGAACACCCAGCACGCCGAGTCCCTTATCAGAGACACAGATATGGCGGCAGAAATGGTCCGCTTCTCCAACGAGAACATCCTGGCTCAGGCGGGACAGTCAATGCTGGCCCAGGCCAACCAGACAAATCAGGGAGTATTGTCACTCCTTCAGTAACCCTCTATTGCAAAGGCTGTAGAGGGTCTTTTTTTGCGTTAACGGAAGTGTAATGATGATTTTACGGATATTTTATGGTTTTGTAAGTTCTTTTGCGGTAAAATAGTTACGTATACGGTGTTTTTAATGAAATAAAAATTCGTATATCATAAGTAGATTATCTTTGAGGAGGGAACATGAAAAAAAAGAAACTATCCTTTGATAAGGACTTATTTAAAAGGAGTGTCCAGTACAACGTAAAGACTCTTTACAGAAAGACCATGGATGAGGCAACACCACAGGAGCTGTATCAGGCCAGTGCCTATGCCATTAAAGATGCCATCGTTGACCACTGGATGACAACACAGAAGGCTGCGGACGAACAGGATCCCAAGATAGTTTACTACATGTCCATGGAATTCCTTATGGGCAGAGCTTTCGGCAACAACCTCATCAACCTTCAGGCCTACAAGCCGGTTAAAGAGGCCCTTGATGAGCTGGGAATAGATGTCAACATGGTGGAGGATCAGGAGCCGGATCCGGCACTTGGTAACGGCGGTCTTGGAAGACTTGCTGCGTGCTTTTTGGATTCACTGTCCACACTTGGATACATGGCTTACGGCTGCGGTATCCGCTACAAATACGGAATGTTCCGTCAGAAAATCCAGGACGGCTATCAGGTGGAGGCACCGGATAACTGGCTGGACAACGGCAATCCCTTTGAACTTAGGAGAAATGAGTACGCCAAGGAGGTTAAGTTTGGCGGCTATGTAAATATGTACACCGATGAGAGAGGCAGAAC
>JAEEGF012371487.1_pt1 | contig 12630 bp, 9 predicted proteins | sample 9134171 | NCBI WGS metagenome assembly JAEEGF01 (sample SAMN16246542, study PRJNA631951) | gut metagenome | biome: gut microbiome; feature: rumen; material: AP-attached | host: Bos | place: Iran: Karaj | collected 2018-10 | reverse complement strand
GACGATTCCTTTTGTATAAATTAGTATTATAGGTTTTTTGGTTTATCTTTCAAGAACTACCGTCGAATTATTGTTTTTTTTATTGTCATTCACGTTATGAAAATCTGGATTTTTGCTGAAATATCACACCGCCGCCTGTCACAGGTGGCGTTGGAACTGATATCCTGCGCACGCGGTCTGACGGCGGACGCGCAGGTCACCGCCGTCTTGATCGGACATGATTTGGACGATGCCGTCCGCGAATCCGCCGCCAATGGTGCCACGCAAATCATTGTCGCTGACCATCCGCTGTTGAAAAACTATGACGACTGCCGTTATGAATCTATTCTCACGAATCTTGTCCGAAAATACAATCCGGACATCCTGTTGGGCGGCGCGACTGCCATCGGTCGCGCCCTCCTGCCGCGTTGCGCCGTCAAATTGCACACAGGCCTGACGGCCGACTGTACGCAGCTCTCCATCGAGCCCGAAACAGGCCTCCTCCTCCAAACACGCCCCGCATTCGGCGGCAATCTTTTCGCCACGATCAAAACGGCTGAACATCGTCCGCAAATGGCGACGGTCCGTCCACAAGTCATGAAAATTACGCCGTTTACGGCGAAAATCGACCCTGAAATCATCCGCGTGATGCCCTCCGAAGACGAATTGAAGGGCAGTTTCGACTGGCTGGATTTCATCCCGAAGCCAGAATCAGACAACGATTTGCGTAACGCGAAAGTCATCGTCACGGCGGGATATGGATGCGGCGGGCCGGACGGTGTAAAAATCGTGCGCGATTTCGCGGCGGCGATTGGTGCCACGCTGGCCGCAAGCCGTCCCGTTGTCGATGCCGGCTGGCTACCGTATGCGTGTCAAGTCGGCCAGACTGGAACTACCGTCCAGCCAGATATTTACATCGCCGTCGGCGTTTCCGGAGCCATCCAGCATTGGGTCGGAATGGGCAATTCAAAGAAGATCATCGCCATCAATAAAGATCCCGATTGCTTCATGATGCAACAGGCGGATGTCGCCGTCCAGGCCGATCTCTTCTCTCTCCTTCCCGCCGCCATCGCCAAAATCCAAAAATAACGTCTATGCGCACCATTTCCGAAAAACTGGCCAAAGCCGTCGAATTGATAGAAAACCATTTTTCCAATTGGAAAACGCCGTCTTTCTTTGTGCAATTCGGCACGGGATTCAATGCCGACCTGCTGTTCGACGAAGCACCGCAAGCCATTGAACTATCGAAACTTCCAAACATGCCGGACTATCACAATCCAGACTGTGAGCATCCGTCTTTGCTCTACGGCGCATGCATGGGCGTGCCCGTTCTCGCGCTGCGTGGCCATCGTCATCTCTATGAAGGACTTGGGACATATCCATGCGTCTTTCCGATCTGCACGGCATGGAAACTCGGCATCCGCCGCCATGTTTTCATCGAAGGCGCCCTCAGCCTTCGAACGGAACTGAAACCAGGGACGTGGACGCTGTTGACGGACTACATCAACGGCCATGGTGTCTCGCCGCTGGACGGTCTCCATCATCTTCTCAATACGCCATTTCCAGACATGATGGATGCCCTTTCGCAGCATCAGAATTCCGAATTCGTCAACGCCTTCGTGGAACGCGGCATCGATCCGCGACTCTGCGTCTATATGTCCCGCCCAGGCTCGCAATTTTGCACGGTTGCGGAGGCGGAGGCGTCGCGTCAATTTGGCGCGGACATTGTCGGCCATGATTTGGTCATGGAAATCATCATGGCGCATGCGTTGGAATGCAAAGTATCTGCATTTGCGTTAGTTGCGGAATCCGCGCCAATCGCCACGTCGCGGCCGTTGCATCGACGCAACATCTTGGACAACTGCAACTTCTGCTCGACGGAATTCATGCGGGCCTTCCGCCCCGCCTTGCAGGAGATCGACCGTCTGGAGGCGGTCGTGCAGTCGCCCGTCCTCCCGTCGTCCGAAGCGGAGGACATCCTGTTCAACGATTTCCACCGCCCCTCCGGCAAGCCTCCAAAGCTGAAGCTCGTAAAGAAGCAGGAGTGATTTTTTGCTCTTTTAGTATTGCTTTAAGCTTTAAGCTTTAAGCTCTTAGCTCCTAAGCGAAGCTTAGGCTATCCATCCGCTTCCAAGCACTAGATCGCCGTCGAAAAAGACGCACAGCTGGCCAGGCGGAGCCGCTTCCAGCGGCTCCTTAAATGTCACCATGCCGTCCTCTTGGACGACCGCTTCCCGCGGTTTCATCAAATAGCGCACTTGCGCAACGCATTCCACGGGGCATTTCGGCTCCACAAGCCAGTTCATGCCATGGAGTTGCAACGTTGAAACGCCAAGATCTTCACGATGGGCGACGACCACCGTGTTCGTCGCCATATCCGTTCGCATGACGAACCATGGCCCCCCGCCAAGGCCGAGGCCGCGCCGTTGGCCAGGCGTGTATTGAAACGCGCCATTGTGACGGCCGAGCCGCTGTCCCGCCGGATCGACAATCCAGCCGTTTCGCCGCAGGGCAGGGCGGCGTTCCGCCACGAAATCGCCGATGCCGCCGTTTGGCACGAAGCAAAGGTCTTGGCTCTCTGCCTCCTCCTTCGGCACAAGACCAAGGCTTTTGACTTTTTCCTTCAAATCGACTTTCAATCGGTCACCAAGCGGAAAAAGAACCGTTTCAAGCTGTTCGACAGTCAGTTGCGCCAAAAAATAGCTCTGATCTTTCGTCTTGTCGAGCCCACGCCGTAACTGAATATGGTCTGTTTCGTCTCGCGTCAGACGCGCATAATGGCCTGTCGCTGCAAAATCGCAACCATCCGCGAGCATCCGCTCGCGAAGCGCGCCGAACTTTAGTTTTCGATTGCAGACGACGCAAGGAGAAGGCGTCAAACCATTGGCATAGCCTTCCACCAATGCATCCAAGACATTGCGTTGGAATTCATTGCGCAGATCAATGATTCGATGTTCGATGCCAAGCTTGTCCGCTACGGCCGCCGCCTTGGCGGCTACGGCCGCGCTATCGTCAGTCGTCAGCATCGTATAACCAACGACGTCATATCCATCTTCCAGAAGAAGCATCACCGCCGCCGTGCTATCCGTTCCACCAGACAGCCCGATGCCGACCTTTTGCTCTTTTCTTTCCTTTTTCATTGCGCAATTGCCATTGTGGAGTTATCTTAAACGGCTGTTTCAGCCTAATCTGCCGCATATCGTCCATTTTCAACCATATAATATAATGTCAAAACTTCCAATCATCATCATGTTGGCCCTGCTTCTCACGGGCTGCCTTGAGCTTGAACAGAAAATCGTGCTCGCGGCGGACGGCTCCGCCGTCTTCACCTACATCTACGACATCCCAAACGAAAATCTGCCTGTCATCGAAGGCTATTTCGCCTCGCTCACGCCCGCGAACAACAGCTTCCTCAGCGAAGCCGCCGTCAAAAAATTCTACAACCGCCCGCAAGACGGCATCGAATTGCGCGGCTACAAACGGACGACCAAAAACAACCGCACAATGATTCAAATCATCATCCTGACGCGCAATTTCGAAAAAGCTCTCAAGACAGACTGTTTCCCATCCATCGCCTTTTCCAAGGCGGCGGAAAACACGCCAAACAGACTGGAGTTGAAGTTCCCCCCCCCGCCGGAAGACGCTTCAGATCAGGATATTGCGCAAATCGCCGCCCTTTGCAAAGGCCTTAAGCTTTCCTGCGAACTGCAAGTTCCCTCCGCAATCAAAAACACAATCGGACATAAACGTACCCCGCGAAGCGCTGTCTGGCATTTCAGCGCAGACAACGCTGCCGCACAGATTTTCAAAACCCTGCCTCCTGTATTTGTCGAATGGTAAAAAATCGAATGATTAAGTATCTTGTCTCCTGTTCGTTAGTTTTTCTCATCATCGTCATCGTGTGCTTTTTCTCTTGCTTTAATCGTAAACCGAAAGAAGAGACGCCTGTCATCGTAAGGCCGCCTCAGACGCGTGCTGTATGGGTGACCCGCTGGGAGTACAATTCGCCTGAAACGATGCAGAAAATCATGGAGAATGCGAAGTCTATCGGCTTGGATACCATATACTTGCAAGTCCGTGGCGAAGCCACGACATTCTACAAGTCCAACATCGACCCATGGGCCATCGAACTGCACAAAGGCGAGCTCGACAAAATTGGGCAGGATCCCGGCTGGGATCCGCTGGCCGTCGCCATCAAGGCCGCCCATGAGAAAGGCCTGCGGGTGGAGGCATACGTCAACATCATGCCTGTCTGGCAGCGCCGCACGCCACCGCCGGAGAGTTCTGGCCATGTATTTGTCAAGCATCCGGAGTGGTTGATGGTCAACAAGAAAGGACGTCGAATGGATCCTGCCATTGATCATTTTTATGCATGCATCAATCCCATCCTTCCAGAAGTAAGAAACTATCTCACATCCGTGCTGAAAGAACTTGTCACGAAATATCCGGATTTGGACGGTCTCCACTACGACTACATCCGTTATCCTTCTGACGCAGGCGATTTTTCGTATGACGAGGCGTCGTTGAAAGATTTCGCGAACCACAACCATGATATGACGCCGTCCAGAAGCATTACCCGTTGGCGTAGATGGCGTTGCAACAACGTCGAACGACTTCTGGGCGAATTCCGCACCGCCATCCGCAAGACCAGCCCGAAGACGAACATTTCCGCGGCAACGTTCGCAGGATATTGGACGGCGGTCAACGCCATGGGCCAACGATGGTTCGAATGGCCGGACAAGGATCTCGTCGATGACGTCGTCCCAATGCTTTACGATAACAATATGGAACGCTTTGAAACACGCATGAAATCGTATTTCAGCGATCAGAACCGCCCGAAAAAAGGCCGCATCGTCGTCGGTATCTGGCCGAACAAGGCGTGGAAGAACTATGATCTCGACATGCTGAAGGCGCAGTTGCAGATGATCGACGATTATCCGTCCGGCGGCTACGCCATCTTCAGCTATGGGGCGATCTTCCCGAAGCATGAGCCGAACGATTTCGCGCAGTGTATCAAAGAATTCAACGCCGCCAGGCCGCTAACGGACAAAAACAAAAAACGGTGACGCTATGCAATCCAGTAAAACACGGTACAAAGAATACAGAAAACTACGCGGTTTCTTCGGGCAGAAGCGACCGGACGGCCCACCGCCCGGCGGGCCTGGCGGCGGAATGGGCCGCGGTTTCGGCGGTGGCATGGGCCCGCGTGGCGGTGGCTTCGGTGGCGGCATGGGGCGTGGCTTCGGCGGCCATCATGGCGGCTTTGGTGGCCCGCCGCCTATGCCCAGCGACGGTTCCCGCAAAAAACCGCTCACGTATTATCTGAAACGCTATTTGGGCACGCTCGGCGAACATAAGAAGTACATCTTCTTGCTGATTTTCTTCGGCTTGTTCAGCTTGATTCTACGCGCCGTCAATCCGTGGACCAGCAAATTCATGCTCGACTACGTCTTCGCAGACAAGCCGAAGCCGCTGAATCTTGGTCCGTTCCTCAACGAACATGTCCTGCAGCGCGGCCCGCAGACATTATTGATGTGGACATGTATCGCATTGGCGGTCATCGCCTTGAGTGAACTCATCATCGGCGCCATATCTGAATACGTCTCCCGTGTGCTGTCGTCGAAAATGCAAGTCGGCATTCGCCGCCGCATGATGAAACACATGCAGGCCATGCCGTTGTCAAAGCTTGAACAGCTCAAGACGGGCGGTATCATTTCCCGCGTTGAAGGCGACGTCAATTCCTTCTCCGCTTTGTTGTATGAAGGCTTTCTCACACCGCTTACAAGCTTGCTCATGTTCATCGTCGGACTAGGGTCGCTGATGTTCATCAGTCCTGTCGTCACGCTTGTCTGCACAGGCTTCGTCATCGCTCTGGCATGTGTCGCATACATGATTTTCAATGTAATGCGGCCGCTTTTCCGCGATCTCCATGAAGACCATTCGCGCATCTCCGGCAAACTCGCGGAAACGTTTGGCGGCATCCGCGTCGTGCGTATTTTCGGCCGCGAACCTTACGAAACGGCCGATTTCATCGGCGCACACCACCTGCTCATCCGTAAATCATTGCATACCGACAAGTTAAACATCGCCATCCACCGCATGGTGCAGCTCATTAACATCGGTATGGACATCACGATTTGGGCCGTTGGCGGATATTTCGTCATCCAGAAGAAGATCACCATCGGCGATTTGATGGTGTTCACACGCTTCACCCACTGGTTCTTCCAACCGGTCTTCATGATCATGCATTCGCTCTCCCACGTTCAGAACAGCGTCGCCTGCACGGAACGTATTTTCGACATGCTGGATGAAGAACTCGCCGTCGTGGACAAGCCGGACGCTGAGCCTGCCCATCGCATCGAAAAGGAATTGCGTTTCGACCATGTCAATTTCGAATACGATGCAGGCAAGCCCGTCCTGAAAGATTTCAGCTTGGCCATTCCGGCTGGAAAGACGCTCGCATTGGTGGGCCCATCAGGCGTCGGAAAAACCACCATCACGAACCTTCTCGTCCGCTTCTACGAACCGCAGAACGGCGTCATCTCGTTGGACGGTAAGGATATCCGTGACTTCCAGCTCCGCTCCTACCGCTCCCTCTTCAGTCTCGTCCTGCAAGATGTTTTCCTCTTCGACGGAACGATTGCGGAAAACATCTCCTACAGTGTTCCGGACGCGACGCCTGAACAAATCCAAACCGCCGCGAAAATTGCCGCCGCCGCGGATTTCATCGAAGAATTTCCAGACAAATACGACACGCTTATCGGCGAACGCGGCGTTCGCCTCTCGGGCGGTCAAAAACAGCGTATCTCGTTGGCGCGTGCGATCTTGCGTGATCCGCAAGTGCTGATTTTGGATGAAGCGACCTCCAGCCTTGATTCACAGTCAGAAGCCGCCATCCAAACCGCCTTAAAGGACATTCTCAAAGGCCGCACGACGGTTGTCATCGCCCACCGCCTCAGTACGATCATGGATGCCGATTCCATCGCCGTCATCGACGACGGCCATGTCGTGGAGCAGGGCACCCATCACGAACTGCTGGAAAAGAACGGCAAATACGCCGAAATGTACAACAAGCAGATGGAAAAGGCCGTTGCCACCCCGACGCATCTCGTCTGGGCCGCTCCAGACGCGCAACCGCCAACTGCATAACTGGGAGGATCCCGCTCCTGCGGGACCACATCGTTCCCGCGGGACCGTTGCTATCCGTAATTCCCATGGACTACCATGGGAATTTTTTTTGCCCAATTGCCGTATATTCTGTCAAACCATCATCGAAAAATCGTAGTAAAGCATGTTCTTTTCTGTGATTCTATATGATTTGTTATGACTTTCTATGATTTTATAAGACTTTATATTTTAATAATTTAAGAATTTGTAAAAATATTTTTTGATGCTATATTACATGCCCTTGGAAAACCTTTGCTTTCAAGGAGGGCAAAATATGGCCAAATACTATGACATACATGACATTTTCGATCAAGACACCACGCAGGACGGTATTTCCAAGATGCTTTTCACTCACAAGCAGATTGTCGCTTGGATATTGCGGGAGTGTTTTCCGGAATTCAAAGGATGCCCTTTGGATTTTATTATCAGTAATTGTCTGGACTGTCTGAATGATGTGGATTATCTGATAGGTGATTCGACGCATGGAAGAAGTGGCACGGATATGGATATCTGCATCCATGTGCGTCTTCCACAAGACCTGGAGACCAAAATTGGAATTATCATCAACCTAGAAATACAAAAAGATTTTTATCCTGGCTATACTATTATCAAAAGAGGTATATATTATGAATGCGATTTAATCGCAAGAGAAAAAGAGACCGTGTTCACGGACAGCAATTACAACGACATAAAGAAGGTCTATACAGTATGGATATGCCTGCAGGCACCTCCCGATTTGGCCAACACGTTCGAACGATACGGTATGGCGAAACTGGATTTGGAGGATGGAATGCATGGCGTCCACGAAATCGGCGCGCCATACGACCTTCTTGATATGGTGATGATTTACCTGAATGAAAAATACCAGGAAGGCGGCGGGCCATTCATGGCGATGTTGCGGACATTGTTTTCGCCGACGTTATCCAAGGAAGAGAAACTCAAAATATTAAAGGAAAGATATTCGATCAGCTTCAAACAGGAGGATGAAAAAATGAACAAATTTATTGAATACGTCAAACAAGTCAATCTGGAAATCGGTAAGGAGAATGGCCTGAAGATCGGTGAGAAACGCGGCGAAAAGCGGACTAGACGTACGGTTGTCGCGAACATGCTACGCATTGGGCGCGATGAAAAAGAGATCCAAATAACTCTGGGCTTGCCAGCCAGCCAAGTCAGTGAATTGATTCGTGATGTCCAGGCAAATTCACAAGAATATTTTGGAAAATAATTGGTTTGTGAACGCGTAGCCGTCAGTCGCCTAGGGAAAGTCCCGCTCCCGCAGGATTGGTAAATCCCGTATGACCGTGAAAGGCCACATAAATTAATTAAGGTATTGTGGATAATGATTAAAAATTATGATAAGGATTTTTATAGCATAATGAAGGGGTATGCTATTATTTGTATAGCACTCCATAATTTGCTTCATTTAAAAGAACTGACAGGTTTTGTCATGGAGAATGAAAATTCCTTTGATGTTCAAAATACCTATGATTTTTTTAATGCTATAAAATCTTTAAATGTTTCTATTATAGGACAAATCTTCTCTTTTTTGGGCTGGGTTGGTGTCCCTGTTTTTCTTTTTATATCTGGCTTGGGATTGATGAAAAAGTATCAAAATCAAGTTGATTTGGATGTAAAAAAATATGTGATCTATAGCTGGAAAAAATTGTTTTTATTGATGTTGCCCGCTGAAATATTCTTGATTTTATTTACTTTATGCTCAGGCAAGTTACATCTTAGTTTAATATTAAAAAGTTTATTGAAGTTATCACTTTTAAATAATTTTATCATTACTATAATTGAAATCTTACCAGGAATATTCTGGTATTTTGGTTTGATTTTTCAGCTATATGTTTTGTTTTTAATATTTCGAAAAATGAAAAATTCTCAATTAATCATATTGATGATAGTATTTTTGTTACTTCAATTGATTACTGTTCCAGGTTGGTTGATTAAAAACAATAATGTTTGGCGAACCTTGAGATACAATTTTACAGGTTGGGGCCATATCTTCATTTTAGGTATGATTGTTGGTAAAATGAATGATATAAAATTTTGTCCTGAGAAAATGTCCTTGAAAATTTTGTTGCTGATTATTTCATTTATTTTACTCCCTGTTCTTAATTTATCTTATGTTTTATGGTTATTTTTCTTGCCTTTTGTTGCATTATATGTTTTCATATTATTGGCAGATATAATTAATTATAATGATAATATTTTTAGAAAAATCGGATTATTCTTAGGAAAATATTCTGCCTTTATATTTGTTACCCATGCTGTCATTCGAAGAGTAATATTGTCACCGTTTTTTAATAAATATTATATGCCCATCCTACAAAAATACAATATAAAAATATTAGGACAGACATTTATTTATATTTTCTTATTTATTATAGGTGCATTGATATATAAACAAATATACCATTTTTTAATGAATATTAATTTTTTATCCTTTACAAGCAAAAAAGATGTCGCGTAAAGAATAAAATATCATTTTGGAAAAATAAATTCATGGGATTTGAATGATGGGTGATATGGAATGTTTTCATAAGGAAATTTTTCCCATGTTACACCCATCAGATCACAAATTATTTCAAAGAATACATCTGTTTGAAATGAAATATGCTTTGCCTCATTGACTTTTGCTACTAGTTCGGGAAATTCATCTTTGTAGGCTTTATTAAAATAAAATAATAGTGGAATTTCCCAACATTCTTCCATTTTTATGTTTCGATTGTAGGATTCTGGAGTCTCACCATGGTCTGAAACATATATGCACCAGGTTGGTGAGGGTAAATTCTCTATCTCTTTAATATATTGCTCTATGCAATAATCTGTATAAAGGATGGAATCATCGTAATAATTGATTTTACTTGGATCTTCTTTGCTAAAAATAGATAATTCCTTTGGGCATTTGCCTTGAAACGGAAAATGGCTACCTAAAAAATGCATGATAAAGATTCGCTTGGAAGATTTATCATCTCCATATAAGCATTCCTTGAATTTGTCAAATAGGATGATATCATCATTCTTGTTGTTTATTATGAATTGGTTTGATTTATCGAAGATTTTGATGAGAACCGAATCAAATCCACCTTTGCAATATTGACTTGTAATGTAGGTGACTGAAGAATCACCCAAATCATGGAAGAAACTTGGAATTAATAAAAAATTATCTGCATTCTTGTTTAATAGATCATTGCTGAACATATATGCGCAGGAAATATATGTTATGCTTGCTGGCGACAAAACCTTATCATAAGCTATCCATTCTGTTGAACGTTTACTCATAAAAGGCGTGGTTTCTCTATTATATCCATATATGTTCATATGTTTTCTAGTGGCGCTTTCGCCCAATAATACAATCCCGTTGACGGTTTTAGATTTTACATTTATATTTTCGGGCATTATTTGTTCCTTTTGTATTCTGGAAACGAAGCTGTTCATGATTGTTTCACCATATAGTACAGCTTGAAGTTCAGCTAAGGCAAAAGGATAACTTAATTGAACATTTATGGAATTATGTTTTAAATATCCATGAGCACTCCATAATGTCCAAGGCATTATTAGCAAAATTCCAATGACTTGTATAATATGCCAATTCGAGACCTTTTTCTTAAAAGCAAGATAATGTAGAAATGCAATTATACATATAAATAATATTAAAACTAAAACACAAATAATTGTTAATGGATAAGCTTTAAAAAAATCTGTGATTTCAAAAAAATTCGTATCCAGAATTAAACAATACTGTAATCGGCAAAGATTCATTTTTTGATATATTCCACACCAAATTTGGGCACAGAGATATATTAAATAAAGACAAGAAATGATGCTGGATAGAATGATTCCTGTTTTTTTATGAAAACAACAAATTCCTAAAAGAAAGAAGAATAAAGGAAAAGTCCGAATGAAATCAGATGCACTGTACCAATCGTTGATTTCAATTCCGATTTTCCAAAAAACAAGCTCAATGCTTATTGCTAATAAACCTAATATTATTTGGCAATAATATATCTTAAAAAAAGATATTATATTTTTTAAGATATTTTTAAAAAAATCAGCATTAAGTTTATTAAACATGATGTTGTTTCTTAAAAGAAAAAATTAGTCAATCTTTTAAATAATATATAATGAGCGAAGAAAAGTTCAATATACCAAAAGCAAAAAGCATAAAGTTAAATAACTTTATGCTTTTTGCTATAATCCATCGACAGTTAAAGGTTAAGCTTTTATTCCCACTAACTTTTTGGCTTGTTCCCTCAGCTTGAACTTCTGAATTTTTCCAGAAGCCGTCAGTGGGAATTCATCCACGATGAAGAAGTATTTCGGCGTTTTGTAGAACGCGATTTTGTCTTTGCAGTAATCGCGCAATTCATTCTCGGAAAGCGATACGCCTTCGCGCGGAATCACAAACGCGCCAACAACTTCGCCGTATTTTTCATCTGGAATTCCGACGACCGCTGCGTCCAAGACTTTGTTCTTGTTCGTCAGCAGAAACTCTTCAATTTCACGTGGATAGATATTTTCACCGCCGCGGATGATCATGTCTTTCAAACGGCCTGTGATGTACAGATAACCTTCTTCATCGAAGATGCCGACGTCGCCGCTGTGCAGCCATCCGCCGTGCGTAATCGTACGGGCCGTTTCTTCCGGCATGTTGTAATAACCTTTCATGACGTTATATCCGTAGCAAACGACTTCGCCAGGCTTGCCAGGTTCCGTGATCTCTTCGCCAGTCTTCGCATCGAAAAGACGCACGTCGATATGCGGCTGGCAATTGCCGACAGTGTCCGTCCGCTGCTTGAACGTATCCGCAGGATCGGTCATCGTGATAACAGGCGACGATTCCGTCAGGCCATACGGATTCGTGATGTTCTTCATGTTCATCTCCACCATCACCTGCTTGATCAATTCAGGCGGGCAGAGAGAGCCGGACATGATACCCTTATGGAGCGAAGCCGTCATAAGTGGCTGGTATTTCTTGAATTGCGGATGGTTCAAAATGGCGATGTACATTGTCGGAACGCCATAAACGGCCGTCGCATGCGCGGCTGCAATGGAATACATGACGACCAGCGGATCGAACTGCTCGATCATGACAGCCGTCGCGCCGTGCGTCAGAATCGCCATGACGCCAAGCACGCAGCCGAAGCAATGGAACAGCGGCACAGGCAGGCAGACGCGTTCGTTTTTGTCCGCATCGAATTCGAAGAACTGCCGTTCGCCGATGTAGAAACCGTTGTTCAAGATGCCTTTATGCGTCAGCATGACGCCTTTCGGGAAGCCTGTCGTGCCCGACGTGTACTGCATGTTCACCATATCCGTATTGGAGGTGTCCTTCTTGGCCGCCGCTAGCCGTTCGTCCAGATCTTGGCTGCAGCAATAGCCCAGCTGGATCAGTTCGGACGACGTGTACATGCCCGTATGTTTCTCCTGTCCAAGATAGACGACGTTTTTCAGCCGCGGGAAGCGTTTGCTCAC
>JAEEGF011399459.1_pt1 | contig 12630 bp, 12 predicted proteins | sample 9134171 | NCBI WGS metagenome assembly JAEEGF01 (sample SAMN16246542, study PRJNA631951) | gut metagenome | biome: gut microbiome; feature: rumen; material: AP-attached | host: Bos | place: Iran: Karaj | collected 2018-10 | reverse complement strand
TTTTATAATTAATAAAATCAACTACTTCAAAGACCATAATAGTATTATCATCTAATAATCTTTTTTTAATAGCTTCTTTTTGTTTTTCATTTAAAAGTTTGTTAAAGATTTTTTTAAAGTAGTCACTATACTCTCCTGATAATTGCGATTTAGTTCCAAAGACAAATTCATTATTATAGATTGATAATATACCTAAAAAACCATTATATTTCAGATAAAAAAATGCTGGATAGTTTATTTTTTCTTTTAACTTTTCATATTTTGTTTCTTCTCTTTCATTCAAATTAAAAAATTTATTATAACTTCTTGCGATTACTAAGTAATTCTTCGTATCAATAAATAATCCTCTTGCTTGAGTAGTAATATTATTCCATACCTTATTGTAAAAAGCTTCATTTGAAAAGTTAAAAGATGAAATATTATCTTCTAATACCTTTTCAAATATATATTTATTTCTTCTTAAAGTTTCAATTAAAGAATATGTGTTTTCCCTTTCAACTAATTTGGGATCATAATTATTATTTTTATAATCATTAAAACTAATAGTTCCATCATTATTCAAAGTTAATACTCTTAAATAACCACCATTTTCAATATTACCATCTAAATTATAAGAATATTCATACTTATTATACTCTATTCCATAATAGTTTCTATGACCATGAATTTGATATACTTTTTTATCTTGTTTATTCATAAAATCATTATAAATTTTATCAATATCAACATCATATTTTTCAATTCCATAGATAAAGGAATTGGTACTATAAAAATCAAGTGATTTTTCTGGATAATATGGAATACCTCCATGAGAAATAATATAGTGTTTCCCTTTAAACTCGATATTTGCGATTTGTGATAATCCTTTTACGAGACCTCTAATTTCACTTTTACTAATCCTACCATCGATTTCATCTATTGTCTTCATTAAATCATAGTCTAATCCATATTCATCATCACAAGCATACTTATATAATCTATCTTCATGATTTCCAGTTAAAAAAATAAAATTCTTTTTATCTAATTTACTTTTAATAAAAGTAAATACATCAATGTTTTCAAAACCTCTATCAAAATAATCACCAGTAAAAATATATAATTCATTATCTTTAATTGGATAGTCATTAAAATAATTATTTAATGGTTCAATATTTCCATGTATATCTCCAAAAATATGAACTTTATCATAAGAATCTACAACTTTTGAAGACATATTAATAACTTTATTTAGTTCATAAGGTTTTATTATAGTAAATGCTTTTGAAATTTTTTCTTTTAATAAAGCCTTATAAACTCTTTTTATAGCTTCTTCAGGAACAAATTTCTTTGTTTCCCTTTCACTATTTCTTTTAATTAATTCTTCATAACTAATATCTGTGAAATCAATTATATATAATCGATAACGATATTTTTCAGCTAATTTTTTATATATTGATAAATCATCAGCGTAAACATGCATAGCATCGATAAAAGTTAACTCTCCTTTACGCATTCTATCTTCTAGTATTTGAAATAATAAATCCCATACTTTATTATTGTTAAATTGAGGAATCATTTCACCATAATTAATAGTCATTTCAGGAGAATTGTACATAAGACGAATCTTATCAGGATTTAATGCAAAATCTTCTAAATTATTGTCTTTGATAAATGTCGATTTTCCTGATGCCATTGCACCTCTCAATATAAATAATTTTCTCACTGAAAATCACCTCACTAATAGATATTATATCATGAATTTATATTATTAATTCTTAGACGATAAAAATAAAACACCAACAATAAGTTAGTGCTTTTATTTTATTAACTTTTTAATATTTTCATAAAAATATACATTTTCTTTTACAGGAAAGCCATAAATATTACAATCAATAACTTCAACAAGTTTTCCACCTTTTGATTCATAGAATTTACATGATGGATTATTACTAATACATTTTAAAACTAAGTCACTATAACCCTGTTTTATTAGTTCAATTATTGCTCTTTCAAACATTTTACTTCCAAGATGAAGTCCTTGATATTCTTCTAATAAATATAAATTATAGATTTCTCCTGCTTCTTTATGTGACTCTGTTTCACTCTCACCTGCTAGGCACATTCCAACTATTTTATCATCTACTAAACCAACAAGTTTGATATTATCAGGATGTTCTATTAAATCTTTTTTAGTATTAATGATTCTTGTTTCTTCTGATAAAATTCTTTGATCTAGAACATATTTAGGTAAAATATCTTTATATGTTGTTAACCATGATTGTGTATTAACTCTACACATTTCTTCAATATCATTAATATTGGCCCATCTTACACTAATCATATAACTCCCCTTACGGCCGTATATTATATCATTTTTTATCATAAAAATCAAAGTTATCATTAACATGTTATAATAAATTCAGGTGATAAACTATGTATAAAAAGATAAAAGCCAATAATAAAATATTTAATAGTCCCGAGTTTCAAAAAGATAAATATAAATTTAATTTAATTCTTAGAAATTTACCAAGTCCTGAACTTGAATTATATAGTGATGATGATAATTATATTATTTGTAGAGGTTCTAAGAAATGGCCAACTTGGATATGGACAAAAGATAACTTTAATCATACAAAAGTAAATGAGATTGAAGAACTTATTAAATTATATTTAACTGATAACAAAAAAGATAAATTTACTTGTAAAAAAGAATTATATGATTTACTAGTTGAAAGAAAATTTCCAAATCTAAATAAAGACGATTATTTTGAAATGGGATTTTTAATATGTCATAAAGCGATTAAACCTAAAGAATGTGATGGTGTTTTATCAAGACCAAATAAAGAAGATAGAAAAACTTTGGAACAATATTGGTATCAAGATAATATCGAAATGAATGGTATTGAACCTATTACTAAAGAACAAGCTAAAAAAGATGTTGATGGATTCTTAGTTGATGACAAATTTTACATACTTCGTAATCCTCAAGGAAAAATCGTATCGATGGTTAATTACAGTATTATAGATAATCAAGCAAAACTTAGTCATGTATATACACCAATCGAAGAAAGAAAAAAAGGATATGCCACAAACCTAATATATTTAATAACCAAAAAACTATTAAATGAAGGATTTGTTCCCCTATTATATACTGATTATAATTATATACCTTCTAATAAAGCATATATAAATGCAGGCTATACTGATTGTGGAATCTTAATAAACTTTACTTGTAGTAAAATAGATAATTATATTTGTAAAATAGCAACTCTAGATGAAATGAATAAAAAATGGGATTATGAAATAAATAAAGCTACTGATGATAAAGAAAATTGGATTATTTGGAAAAAAGAAAACATTGAAAGATTTCAAAAAGGATTAATTATTCCCTATTATGGATTATTAAATGGTGAGACTATATGTGAATGTACAGCAATATTAGATCGGTCAATTCTAGAAAATCCAGATAATTTAGTTAATGAAACTACAGCTTATTTATCTGCTTTTAGAACAAATAAAGAATATCAAGGACAAGGCTATTTTTCTAAATTATTTAAATATATGATTAATGATTTAAAAATAAAAGGATATAAAGAAGTAACTTTAGGTGTTGAACCCGATGAAGAAAAAAATAAAGCTATTTACCAAAAATATGGTTTTATAGAACATATAAAGAATTCTAAAGAAACATACCCTGATGGAACAATTATCGAAGTAGAATATTATAAAAAAAAATTAGATTAACAATAAAAAGAGAGTTTTCTCTCTTTTTTTTATAATAGAAACTTAGTTATGTTATACTAATACTAGGAGTAAATATGAAAAATAAATCTTTAAATATTATTATTTATATTCTTATTTTTCTAATAATTGGTGTCATTATATTACTTTTTGCTAATACTAATGAAGAAGTTCCTTCTAATAATAATGAAGAACCAAATAAACAAGAAGAAACATCAATCTTAACAATAAACTTAAATGGAAGTAAAGAAGTTACTATTATCAAAGGAAGTGAATATCAAGAACCTGGTTATACCGCTCATGATTCTATTGATGGAGATTTAACAAGTAAAGTCGTTATTGATAGTAATCTCGATACAAATGTTGTTGGTATCTATACTATTACTTATCGAGTAACCAATAATAGAAATATCAAAACAGAAACCACAAGAACAGTTAGAGTCATTGAAGATTTAGATATTTCTATTGATTATAATCCTAAAGAATTAACTAATAGTGATGTTACCATAAGTATTAAAGTTACTGGTGAACCATTTGATTCCATAATAGATCCTAATGGAAATATAAGTAAAAACAAAATATCAGAATATCAAATAAAAGCCAACGGTGAATATCAATTTAAAATAAAGAGAATAGATGGCTTTATCTTTGAAAAAGATATTAAAATCGATAATATTGATAAGAAAAAGCCAACAGGATCATGTAAAAATACTATAACAACAAATAATACAACGATTGTAGTTGATGCTAATGATGAAAATGGTATTACAAAATATACATATAAATATAATGGTAATACTAAAGATTTAACTACTAATAAACATGTTATAAATGAAAAAGCCAGTGATGTATCAGTAACAATTTATGATAAAGCAGGAAATAATGAAACTATTAAATGTAAAAAAATTGATGATACATGGCCTGTTATTGCCAATCAAAATTATCAAACACATTCTGCTAAAAACTATAAAAGATTAAGATATGAAGGAAGAATGAATTTCTTAATATATTATCCAGACAATATGGATTTATCAAAAAAACATCCATTAGTAATTCATTTGCATGGCCTTGGTGAATTTGGTTCAGATATTAATAATACGTTAGCAGGATCTAGTGCTTTTACGGGAAATATGCGACAAGGTAAGTTTCAACAACAAGCTATCTTCTTAGCGCCACAATGTAACTCTGGTTCTAAAAGATGGACACAATGTTTTAATGACTTAAAAGGATTAATTGATAAAGTAGTAAAAGAATATAATGTTGATACCAATAGAATATCAATGTCAGGTCATTCTTTAGGAGGTCAAGCTGTATTTGATTTCATCGTGGCTTATCCTGGATTCTTAGCTGCTGCTGCTCCTCTATCACCTTCTTATCCATTTAATCATGATTATTCCAAAATGAAAGATTTAAAAATTGCTGTTTTCCTTGGAACAGAAGAACCATTATACAAAAGAGATCAACCAGAAATTGAATTCTTACAAAAGAATGGAGTTAACCTTAAACAATTTCCTCTTGAAGGAATTACTCATTCATCACAAAAAGCTTTCTATAATGGAACTAATATTATTGATTGGTTAATATCACAATCAAAATAAAAAGAATGCAATGCATTCTTTTTTATTGTTTCTTATAAATTTTAATTGTATATAAATCGAAACTACTATCATCTCTATCATATAAAGTATTATTAATGATTGTTACCATATGATAGAAATCTTTTTTATCATAACAAAAGATTATATATGAATTATTGTCTAATTCTAAGTCTTTTATTTTAATATCTTCTCCATAGTTAATAGCTTCTGTATTATTTCTATTCATATATGTTTCAAAAACAGGAATATCATTAAAAGACTCACAATTTAATTCTTTTTGAATAGTACATAAATCATTATATACATCATCATATTCTTTACTATATAATTTACAAAAACTTCTTATAACACAGTTACTATAGCCATCTTTATTTGTAATAAAATATTTTTTAAACTTCATAAAAACCTTTTATTTATGAGTAGTTGGTTCTTTAATTCCTGATTTTTCAAATAAATCTATAAAAATATCACGAACAATATTGATACCATCACTTACTTTAAGATGAGATGGATTATTAGGAAGTTGGATTCTTCTTTCTTTTTCAACTTGATAAGCAGGATTATAAATAATTTCACCAGTATCTAAAATATCAACACTATAATTGATATAAGGATATTCATCATTAGTCATTTGTTCTTTTACATCAAATCTTATGGCATTAGGTGAATCCTCTTTCATACTAGGTAAATATAATAAATCCATAGAAACTTCACGAGTTACACTACCGATACCTGTACGTACTTCTGGATAATATAAAACATAACTCATAATATTTCCAAGATTTCTTGAATACTCAGTTCCATTTTTAAGCGCACGTGAAAAATTTTGATCTTCTAAACATTCTTCATTTGTATGCGATAAAATGGATGCTAATAATTCACTATTTTCTTCATAATGTTTTTTTAGTCTTTTGCCATCAACAAAATGATTATATTTATCAAATACTGTATTAAATACAAGATCAACAAATGTATCATAATCATATCGATCAAAAGAATCTAAGATTTTTTGATGTTCATCAGTTTGCATATTTCCAAAATCTCTCATATGATTTTGCATATTATTTTTTTCTAAATTACTAGCTAACTTTCCTACAAAATTATCATAACTACTCATTTTATCACCACTACCTTATATATTGATTATAACACATTGTTGTGCATTTTAAATTATTATGTTATACTACAGTCAACAAGGAGACAAAATATGAATTATTTAAATAATGTTATTTTAAATAATTGGTGGAAAGTATGGAATAATATAAACCATACTATTTTGTCGTGATTGTTTTTATAATTATTTAATTTAATTTTATTAACTAAAAAAGACATATGTATGGTTTATTCCTATATATGTCTTTTTTGTGTATAAAAGGAGGTGGTGCATATCAAGACTGAATGGGACTGGAAAAGAATAAAAAAGATAATTCAAAAAGGAGGAGAAAAAAATGAATTATGGAGAATTTGGTGGCGCATATGTACCACAAGAATTAAAAGAAAAATTAGAAGCAATTGAAAAAGAATTTACAAAAGCAAAAAAAGATAAGGAGTTTATTAAAGAATACAAGTATTATTTAAAACAATATGTTGGAAGACCTAATCCACTCTATTATGCAGAGAATTTAACAAAGTATACTGGTGGAGCTAAGATCTATTTAAAACGAGAAGATTTAAATCATACAGGAGCACATAAAATTAATAATGCAATTGGACAAGTATTACTTGCAAAACGTATGGGAAAGACGCATATCATTGCCGAAACAGGTGCTGGACAACATGGTGTAGCAACAGCGACCGTCTGTGCCCTATTTAATATTAAATGTACTATTTTTATGGGAACTGTAGATGTTAAAAGACAACATGTAAATGTTATGAAAATGCGTCTTTTAGGAGCAGATATTGTTGAAGTAAAAGAAGGAGCTGGTACCCTTAAAGAAGCAGTTGATGTAGCCTTTAATTATTTATTAAAACATCAAGATGTCTTCTATTTAATAGGATCTGCTGTAGGACCAAGTCCATATCCAAAAATGGTTAAATATTTTCAAAAAGTAATTGGGGAAGAAGCCAAAAAGCAAATATTAAAACATGAACATAAATTGCCAAAAGCCATTATCGCTTGTATTGGTGGAGGTAGCAATAGTATTGGCTTATTCGCACCTTTCCTAAAAGAAAAAAATGTTGATATCTATGGAATTGAAGGAGCAGGACTTGGAATTAAGACAAATAAACATGCATCCGCTATCGCTAATAACAAAATAGGTATTCTACATGGTATGAAAACATATATTATGCAAGATAATAAAGGAAATATACGCGATGCCTACTCTATTTCAGCAGGACTAGATTATCCAGGTATTGGACCAGAACATGCTTATCTTAACAAAAAAGGTCGTGTTATCTATGATAGTATTACGGATAAAGAAGCTGTTAATGCTTTTAAATTACTTACTAAACTAGAAGGTATCATTCCAGCTCTTGAAAGTTCTCATGCCATTGCTTATGCTATTAAAATAGCAAAATACTATAATAAAGATGATTCCATTATCGTTAATCTATCTGGAAGAGGCGATAAAGATCTAAATACAATTTTAAATCTATAAAAAAAAGACACTTTTGTGTCTTTTTTATTTTGTATTTACTTTTAAACTTTCTTCAAATTTCTTAAAGTTAATAGAACAAAATTCATCATTATCTATAGAAGTATAATATTCAATAAGATAAGCATAACCACCTAAAAAGATACCAATTTAAAATCATCTGGAATTGTATATTTTATAACATCAAATTTAGTTCTTATTTCTTTATTATGAGAATCAATATATTTTATCTTTAATTTATTATATTCAGTAGGAAAAACCTTATAACTAAATATTAAAATAGGAATCAATATAACTAATATACTAATTATTGACATTATCTTTTCTTTTTTATTTTTTTGGGCATCTTTAATTAAATATTGATCTTTATATTTAAATAATTCAATTTCTGAATTTATTGCATATCTTTTACTAGTATCCAAAGATCGATAATAAATGATCTCATCACCATCATTATTATGAACAAGGAATCTTATTAGATACGCCCTTTTATCATATATTTCGACGTTATCATCCAAATATTCATGAACAACAGCCTTTACAATCTCCCCTCTATGTCTACATCTTATATTTCTTAATATTCTTTTAAAAGTAAAGAAAATACCTGTTATTGTAGTTCCACAAAAAATGATAATTGGTAAAATAATATCAAGTAAACTTGCTGAACTCCTAGCCTCATATATCATAAAAAGAGTAACAGATTCAAAACAAAATAATACAGCCAATATTAAATTCATTATTGAAACGTTTATAGTTCCTTCTTTACAATTTTTGATTTTTTTATTCATAATAATCACCTTTTTGCATCAAATAATTCATTATATTTGAATACTTTAAGAGCTAATAAATTATTATTTTCTATTCTTTTAATAACATCATCTATTATTAAATTACTTTCTTCTATCTCTTTTCTCTTTTTCATTATTTTAGATACAAAACCTAATTCTTCAAATTTAAATCCTAAGACAATATATTCACCATTTATATGATAAAACTCACTAACTATTCCATAATATTTATCTAGATTTCTTGGATTATTAAAGAAAACCTTTTTATATGTTTGTTCTAGAAAATTGATTACTTCTTCATTAATATTATTATCGACATTAACATTTTTTAAATATGACAATTCTTTTTCATTTAATAAATCAAAACTTATATCATTTAATAGATAAAAATATTTAGAATTTTTAGAACAAATAAGTTCTTCTTTACTCATTAATTTTTCATCAATAATATAATTAATTTTATTATTAATTAAGTATTCTTCAATTTCTTTTAAGTTTAATTTATCATAAATGTATTTAAAATATAATAATCGATAATTACTCACTAGATCCTGCATAGATTAATATAACGCCTCCTTCATTATTGGGATTTGATTTCTTTTCAAAAATATTACAAACACTAACGTTTTCTAAGGGAATATAATATACTTCACCCCACGACATAACTAGTACTCCTTGTTCAGTAACAGCAACTGGTGTTACAGCGTGTCCACTAGTATGATGTGATGATGTTGTACTATCAATAGCATACATATCCCAGTTATAAAATAAATCTATACTCATAGCATCTTTATTATTAATAGCATCTACAATATCCTGATAATTTCTAGGTATGTCATCTTGATTTAAAGTTTTAATAGTATAATTATCTAATTCATGATTACCATTTGAACTTAAGAAATCATTTAAAGTGTCCAAACCTTCATAAGAACTACCACCATATCCATAATATTTTTGATTATGAGAATCAACATATCCAGAACCATCTAATAGATTCTTGTTGATTTCTATTTTTCCATTATTATTAATTAATAATGTTTGATCTCCACTATTTCCAATATTAGTGTGAATATATAAATCGAGTAATAATTGATTACCATTAATTCTTCCGTATTCATTTAAAATTGGATATCCAAAGTCCTTTTGAAATTTATCTTCATCAAAACCATATAATTCATAAATGATATTACATGTATCTGCATAAGAACAAGCACCAACACCTTGATATCCATCAATACTATTCATTATGACAAATACATCATCTTCACTCATGCCATATTTAGAAGAAGCAAACTTAATTAATTCTTCATAATAACTAACATATCCACCACGTATTAAATCAGGTATTCCACTCTGATCAACACTTCCATGTTCTTTGAAGAAATTATATGCATCACTACTAGCAACAATATTTAAATCCGAAGATGATAATTCACGATGAGCATAATTATTAAAGTAAACATATGCTGATTCTGATAATTCACCACTTTCAAGTAATTTATTAACATCAAAAACACCATCTGTATAACACTCAGATAAATTTTGTAATGAAATATAGGCATATTTTCCAAGAATATTTATATCGCGATCTCTAAGCATTTCCTCGGATGAAAAAACTCCTGTATCAATTAGAGCCTTTGTAAAGTCTAATAATTTTGTATTAGCACTATCATATGGCTTTTCACTACCAACTACACGAAGCATTACACCTGATGAATTTGATTCTTCATCTTGTCCTAATAATGACATCGCTTCTCTAAGCTTACTAACATTTGCATTAACATCAATACCATTTAAATTAAAGAAAACATTTGTATCATTAGAAACATCATCATTAAAAATAGTCTTTTTAAAGAACTTGTAGTAGTCGAATTCATTCTCTGAGCAATAATTATATAAATCACTTACAGACACTTCTTTTTCGAAATCACCAAATTTTAAAGTAACTAATGATTCATTATTAATCATATTACTCCAACCATATTTTCGAGAAGTCATTCCACCATATATACTCAATAATGTATTTTCATCATGCTGTGGATTATCTAATAACATCCTATTTACATCTTCAAAAGAATTTTTATATAAAAAGAAAGTAAAATCATTACTTACACGCACATGTATTGTTACATCATCATCTAATAAATCTAATATTTCTTTTCGATCTTCTTCTGTACCTAATCTAAATCCAGCACTTAAACTTGAATAATTAAGTAACCATGCCGTAGAAGATAATGATAATCCTAATTTAGTTAATTCTACTATTGATTTATTTCTACCTTCATTTGCAAGTTTTTCTAATAGTGAGGAAAAATTGTAATTGTTAAAAGCAATATCATTCCTTAAGAACAAACTATAAATTTCTTCAATTTCTTTTTCCGTTAAATGAGGATACTTACTACGATCAATTGGTTTAGTATAACTTAGGGCTTTATTTACGAATTCTCTTAGTGATTCTCTTGATTTCTCATCCCGACTTTTAACTTTTTCTAAAGTGTTAGAAATTGTAATTTGAAGACGATTTATCAACAAATCGATATTTTCTATATCATTAAACGGGGTGTTATCGAGCCCATCTCTTAATTTCCAATCAATTAAACCTAAGGCTTCACTTCCTTTATTATCAAAAGTTGCACTAGCTTCATCTTTTAACTTTTTTAGTTCCTCAATATATCTTTCAAGTTCTTCATAGTTACAATCAAGATAAACTGGTAATTTATTATCATCCATAATTAATCACCACTCTCTTCTTCTTGATTAGCAAGTGCTTCCATCATAGCTTTATTTTCTAATTGTGTAGCTAATTTATTAACATGTTCAACACTAGCATCAATTCCATTTTTATAACTTCTAATTCGATTAATAATATCACTAGTAGCTTCACTTGATCTAGTTACAATTAAATCAATACTATTACCTGATGATAAAATACTATTACTTGCTTCTAATTTAGAAGTAATTGTATCAATATTACCATTTATTGCATTACAACTATTACTAAAAACATTAGCTTGACGAGGATAATCGGTATAACTCATTTTTTATCACCAACCATTCTTGCTACTTCACTAATATAATCTTGATATGATTTTTTAGCTTCATCTAACTTACCAATGAATGACAAATAATGATTATTTATATATTCAATTCTTGAATTAAGATAATCAATCATAAACTCACGGAAATCATCACCTGTTAAACTATCATAATAATCTTTAGTTAACTCTGTTTCTGATTCAATCTTTGATAATATATTTATTAAATCATCACCATTAGACTTTATTTTATTCTTAATTAAATCAAGTTCTTCAATATTTACAACAATATCATTTATCATCTTGATCACCTACAATATCTTGTTTTCCATCAAAATCATCATATTGTTTTTTTAATTCCATCATTAAATCTTCATAATCTGTCATTGATGAGTTTAAAAATTTAACATATAATTTTAAAACATTAGGAATTTTTTTTAATTCAAATAATACTTCATCATAACTATTTACAAAACTATCTTTACCAATACCTTTCCATTCAATATTATTAAATACATTTTGCATTTCATTAATACGAGGAATAATATTTTTTTCAATAGTATCATCTAATGAATTTTCATAATTAATTATTTCAGTACCAATTATTCTTTGTCTCATTATTCCTCCTTATTTATTATCTATATAAAGTATATCATTGATAAATAGTAATAACAATGTCGATACAAAAAAAACTTAGAAACCTAAGTTTTTATTGTACTAAAATCCATTCTTGTAGATATTTTATTTCAGATCCACAATATGAACAAGAACCACTAGTTGCTTCAATAGAAGCTCCACAATTATGACATTTAATGATATTAACACCATCTTTTAATTCTAATTTATCATTGATATTTTTCTTAAATTTATAAGTCTCTTCAACTACTTTAGA
>JAEEGF011133949.1_pt1 | contig 12631 bp, 7 predicted proteins | sample 9134171 | NCBI WGS metagenome assembly JAEEGF01 (sample SAMN16246542, study PRJNA631951) | gut metagenome | biome: gut microbiome; feature: rumen; material: AP-attached | host: Bos | place: Iran: Karaj | collected 2018-10 | reverse complement strand
CTCATAAACAGTGACGCTATGACCACGTCTGTTAAGCTGATCTGCCACAGCAAGACCTGCAGGGCCTGAGCCAATTACAGCAACACTCTTTCCAGTGCGTACCTTTGGTGGCTTTGCATCCGCAAGACCATTGGCATATGCGTATTCAATAATAGCCATCTCGTTTTCCTTTGTAGAGACAGCATCACCGTTAAGTCCGCAGGTACATGCCTTCTCACAAAGAGCAGGGCATACCCTGCAGGTAAACTCAGGGAAATTGCTGGTCTTGTGAAGACGTCTATAGGCCATCTCATAATTTCCCTGATATACTAAATCGTTCCACTCAGGAATCAGGTTGTTAAGAGGACAGCCTGAAGTCATCCCCTTAATTGTCATACCTGCCTGGCAAAATGGTACACCGCACTCCATACAGCGGGCAGCCTGCTTCTGCTGTTCCTCCTTTGAAAGTGGTGTATGAAATTCATTAAAATTCTTTATACGGCAAAGAGGACTAACTGCAGAAGCCTCTTTGCGCTCATATTCTAAAAATCCTGTTGGCTTTCCCATGATAATCCTTCCCTCCTATCGACATAACAAATTAAAGGCCTCTATCTGTGCCTGTTCTGAAGACAATCCTTTTTCCTCCATCTGAACGATAGTCTGCATCATCTTCTTATAGTCGAATGGCACAATTCTCTTGAACTTAGGAAGGTACTCGCTGAAGTTTTCGTATACTTCCTTACCCTTTACAGAGCCTGTTGCCTTGACATGCTCCTTAATGATTTCCTTAAGCTCTAAAACGTCATATTTATCTGTTACAGTCTCAAGGCTTACCATAGATTTATTAAGCCTCTTATAAAGTGTTGCATCCTCATCAAGAACGTATGCAATACCACCTGACATACCGGCAGCAAAGTTCTTTCCTGTTGTACCAAGAACTACTACACGACCGCCTGTCATGTACTCACATCCATGATCTCCACAGCCTTCTACTACTGCTGTCGCTCCGGAATTACGAACTGCAAAACGCTCACCTGCAACACCATTTATAAATGCCTTTCCGCTTGTAGCACCATAAAGTGCTACGTTTCCAATGATGATATTCTCATCCTGTTTGTAGGTAGCTTCCTTTGATGGATAAACAATAAGCTTACCACCTGAAAGTCCCTTACCGAAGTAATCGTTTGAATCTCCTTCAAGCTCCAAAGTAAGACCCTTAGGAATAAATGCACCGAAGGACTGACCACCTGCACCGTGGCAGCTAACCTTATATGTATCCTCCTCGAGGCTTTCACCAAAGTGACGTGTAAGCTCTGCGCCAAGAAGTGTTCCAAGACTTCTGTCGGTATTAGAAATATCTACAGAAAGCTCGGATGGCTTGCCTGCCTTTATAGCGCTAGAAAGCTTCTTAAGGAGAATCTTCTCATCGACAGTATTCTCCAACTCAAAGTTAAATACATTCTTATTCTCGTAAGAAATCTTCTCACCCTCAAATGGGTTGTTAAGAACTGCAGACATATCTACCTTGCCATAAGCGCCGTTTTTGCAATTGTCCTTAACCTTAAGTAAATCAGTTCTGCCGCAAAGCTCATCTACAGTCTTACAGCCAAGCTGAGCCATATATTCACGAAGCTCTTCAGCAATAAATCGCATAAAGTTTACAACGTACTCTGGCTTTCCGCTAAAGCGTTTTCTAAGCTCTGGATTCTGAGTAGCCACACCAACTGGACAAGTATCAAGGTTGCAGACGCGCATCATTACACAGCCCATAGTTACAAGTGGAGCTGTGGCAAAACCAAACTCCTCTGCACCAAGTGCACATGCGATGGCCACATCCCTTCCGCTCATAAGCTTTCCGTCTGTCTCGATGACGACCTTATTTCTAAGTCCATTCATCATAAGAGTCTGATGAGCCTCAGCAAGACCAAGCTCCCAAGGAAGGCCTGCATTATGAATAGATGATTTTGGAGCTGCACCAGTTCCTCCATCGTAACCAGAAATAAGAATTACCTGGGCACCAGCCTTTGCAACACCTGAAGCGATAGTACCAACACCTGCCTCAGATACAAGCTTTACAGAAATTCTGGCATCCTTATTTGCATTCTTCAAATCATAGATAAGCTCTGCCAAATCTTCGATTGAATAAATATCGTGATGAGGTGGTGGCGAAATAAGTGCCACACCTGGAGTAGAAAGACGTGTCTTTGCAATCCAAGGGTAAACCTTCTTTCCTGGAAGATGTCCACCTTCACCAGGCTTTGCTCCCTGTGCCATCTTAATCTGGATTTCCTTGGCACTCACCAGATATTTACTGGTAACACCAAATCTACCTGAAGCCACCTGCTTTATAGCCGAGCAGCGGTTTAGGCCGTCTGGTCCAATCTCGTATCTTTCATCTTCCTCGCCACCTTCACCGGAATTTGACTTTCCGTGAAGCATATTCATGGCTATAGCCATAGTCTCGTGAGCTTCTTTTGAAATAGAGCCATAGCTCATAGCACCAGTCTTGAAACGCTTAACAATAGAATCAACTGACTCTACCTCATCAATACTAATGCCCTTCTTAGGATAATTGAAATCAATAAGGCCGCGTAAATTTCTAATATTATCCTCTTCATTTACTAAGCTAGTGTATTCCTTAAAGGTGTTGTAATCTCCTGTTCTTGTAGAAAGCTGAAGAAGATGGATGGTAGCCGGATTATACAGATGCTCCTCTGCACCTGAGCGCATCTTGTGCTGTCCTCTGGAATCAAGAGTCTCATCCACATCCAAATCAAGTGGATCAAAGGCATGTGAATGCTGCATGTCCACTTGCTCCTCAATATCCTTTAGTGTTATTCCACCTATTCTACTGATAGTGCCTGTAAAGTACTTATCAATAACATCAGAGCTGATACCTATAGCCTCGAAAATCTTAGCACCCTGATATGACTGAACAGTAGAGATACCCATCTTTGATGCAATCTTAATGATGCCGGAAATAACAGCCTCGTTATACGCGTCGATTGCTGCATGAACATCCTTCTGAAGCTGACCCTTCTGGATAAGCTCAGCGATAGTCTCCTGTGCAAGGTATGGGTTGATTGCAGAAGCACCATAACCTAAAAGTGTTGCAAAGTGATGTACCTCTCTTGGCTCACCAGACTCTAAGATTACTGAAAGGCTTGTACGCTTCTTTGTCTGAACCAAATGTCTTTGCACTGCAGCCACTGCAAGAAGTGATGGAATAGCCACATGGTTTTCATCCACACCTCTGTCAGAAAGGATGATGATATTTGCACCCTCTCTGTTTACTCTGTCCACCTCTACAAAAAGATGCTCAATAGCCTTCTCAAGAGAAGTGTTCTTGTAATAGATAATTGGCACAGTCTCTGCCTTTAATCCTGGCACCTTCATAGACTTAATCTTCATCAAATCTGTAGTAGTAAGGATAGGATTATTTATCTGAAGCATATTACAGTTTTCTTCTTTTTCCTCTAGCACATTTCCTGCTGTACCAAGATAGATAGTTGTAGCTGTGACAATATCCTCTCGAATAGAGTCGATTGGTGGATTTGTTACCTGAGCAAAAAGCTGCTTAAAGTAATTGAAAAGTGGCTGATGATGTTTTGAAAGCACAGCAAGTGGTACGTCAATACCCATTGCCCCAGTGTTCTCTCCACCATTTAATGCCATAGGAAGAATAGACTCCTTAATCTCCTCGTATGAATAACCAAAGGCCTTTTGAAGCTTATCACGCTCAGGCTGTGTATATACAGGAACCGACTCATTTGGAATCTTAATATCTGCAAGGTTTGTAAGATTTGCATCCAGCCACTGACCGTAAGGCTGACGTGCTGCAAATGTAGCCTTCAGCTCATCATCTGCAATAAGTCTTCCTTCAACAGTATCTACAAGAAGCATCTTGCCTGGCTTTAATCTATCCTTTGCCTTGATTCTGCTCTCCTCTATAGGAAGTACACCTACCTCTGAAGAAAGAATAAGGTAATCATCATTTGTAATATAGTATCTTGATGGTCTAAGTCCATTTCTATCAAGAACCGCACCCATAATATCTCCATCAGAGAAAAGGATTGATGCTGGTCCATCCCAAGGCTCCATCATAGTAGAATAATACTGATAAAAATCACTACGAGCCTGTTCCATAGACTTATTCTTTACCCAAGGCTCTGGAATGGTAATCATAACAGCCAAAGGAAGTGGCATTCCATTCATAACAAGAAATTCCAGTGCATTATCAAGCATTGCCGAATCGGAACCTGCCTGATTACAAACTGGAGTAATCTTAGTCATCTCTGATTCAAGAACCTGGGATACCATTGTCTCTTCACGTGAAAGCATCTTATCTGCATTACCCTTAATAGTATTAATCTCACCATTATGAACAATAAAGCGGTTTGGATGAGCACGCTCCCATGATGGATTTGTATTGGTAGAGAATCTTGAATGAACTGTAGCAATAGCCGACTCGTAATCCTCATCCTGGAGATCCTCGAAGAAAAGTCGAAGCTGATCAACTAAGAACATTCCTTTATATACGATAGTTCTGCTAGAAAGAGAAGCTACATATGTATCCTCAGCAGTTTGTTCGAAGACACGACGTGCCACGTAAAGCTTTCTATCAAAATCAAGTCCCTTCTTACAGTCTGCTGGCTTTTTAATGAATCCCTGCATTATATGAGGCATACATTCTACTGCCAGTTTTCCAAGAATTTCTGCCTTTGTTGGAACCTCTCTCCAACCTAAAAATTCCAAGCCTTCCTTCTCTGCAATGATTTCGAACATCTTCATGGCTTGTTTTCTCTTCAACTCATCCTGAGGGAAGAAAAACATACCCACTCCGTATTCTCTCTCATCTCCAATGGCAATTCCTGAAGCCTTACAAGCTTTCTTAAAAAACTTATGAGAAATCTGAAGCAAAATACCTACTCCATCACCAGTCTCTCCGGCTGCGTCCTTACCAGCTCTATGCTCAAGATTTTCTACAATCTTCAAAGCATCCGATACAGTCTGATGAGTTTTTATTCCTTTAATGGAAACCACCGCACCGATTCCACAGTTGTCATGTTCAAAGGAGGGATCATATAGTCCCATCTGCTGATTGTCATTATCCATGTTTGCTACTCCTTCCACTTTTAGATAAACGAAAAAAGACGCCTAAAGAAACTCCCCTATAAGGGAGTTTCCTTAGACGCCTTTGTCTTGTGCAAAACTATACAACTTTTAGAATTTTTATGCAAGACCATTTTTTATACTTTGGGCATAAAATTAGGCATTTTTTATTTTCATCATCAGTTCAAACCCCTTGAAAAATAAGGATTGTAGCGGTATTATGATTTAAAGTGTTAATACTTTAAAGCATTAAATTTTTATTTTAGAAAGGATGGTTTATGTTATGAAACAAATCAGTAACTTTATTGGAAAGTACATGGCTATCATCGTACTTGCTGTAGCTGCACTGGCATTATTCGTACCAGCAAGCTGCCTTTGGATTCAGACAAGCTGGATTAACTATCTTCTTATGATAGTAATGTTCGGAATGGGTCTTACCATTAAGCCTGAAGATTTTGTTTTAGTATTCACTCATCCAAAGGACATCTTAATCGGCTGCTTAGCTCAATTCACTATTATGCCAGTCCTGGCTTTTCTTCTTGGAAAGGCATTCGGACTTGAAGCTGGTCTTCTTGCTGGTGTAATTCTGGTAGGTACATGCCCAGGCGGTACATCAAGCAACGTAATTACGTACCTCAGTAAAGGTGATGTGGCACTTTCTGTAGGAATGACAAGTGTAAACACACTTCTTGCTCCACTTCTTACACCAGTTATCACATATTTATTCCTTCGCACTACTGTATCAGTTGATGTATTGGCAATGTTCATTTCCATCATCAAGGTAGTCATCGTTCCAATTGCACTTGGATTTGTTATTAATCACTTCTTTGGCAAGTATACAGCAAAGGTTAAGGAAGCTCTTCCACTTGTATCTGTACTTGCTATCACATTGATTGTAGCAGCTGTTGTTTCTCACAATGCAGCACAGATTCTCTCAACAGGTGCAGTAATTTTCTTAGTTGTAATCCTTCACAACCTTTTAGGTTATGCCTGCGGATTATTACTTGGAAAAGCATTAAAGCTTCCACTTGCAAAGAAGAAAGCTCTTTCAGTAGAAATCGGTATGCAGAACTCAGGTCTTGCAACATCACTTGCTGCAACAGCATTCCCAGATCTTGCAATGGCTACAGTTCCTGGTGCAATCTTCTCTGTATGGCATAACATTTCAGGAGCACTCCTTGCAAATGTTTATCGAAGAATGGAAGAAGGGAAAGAACACAAAGTAGAATTAAAGATTTCTCTTGATGTTTCCTCTAAAGACAAAGAAAACCAAAACATAGGTTAATAAAAAACAAAAGTGCCTCCTGAAGCATTTTGCTTCAAGAGGCACTTTCTTTAACTAATTAGGCTATTGAGAAATTAGTTAAATTCAAGTGAATCTATGATCATAGCAAGTGTATCGCAAACCTGCATATCCATCATTTCATTTCCACTCATATGATCTATACATTCGCAAAGGATTACACCATTGTTATGCTCCATTGCGATTGCTGTTTCATAAAGACCATCGTCGCCCTCTGATGCTCCAAGGTATGCCCAGTATGCATTTACCTCTGCTCCATCTGCATAGAAAGGAGCCTCATACTTTTCTACCTTATCAGAACCCCAGCTTGCAGCGATGTCATCTCTAACGTATTCTGCTGTCTTATCTGGTGTATTTGTAATTACTACCATACAAGTTCCAGCACACTCACCTGTATATACAAAACCAACCCCATCATCAAACTCATTTACTTCAATCAAATCAGCATCATACTTTACTGACCAGCCAGCCTTGCTCTGATATGTTCCGATTCCATCAACTACTGTAGTCTTATCTGCGCCAGCCTTTGCAACCATAACTGTTGCTGAAAATACTAATGCCATTACCATAATGCTTCTTGTTACCTTCTCAAATGTTTTCATCTCTTAACTCCTCCAAAAATGTTTCGTTTTTATTTTCTCCTCTGTCCTTTTGACAAACACATAATATCACCCCAAATATCACACAACTGTCACACCGTGAAAAATAAAAAAACCTCCCCATATCCTGGGAAGGTTTACGTGTTATTGTACGACCTTTATGAAGCTGCTTACGCAGTAAAGTGTTTGTCCGTTGTAGTCGATGCGGGACCAGCCTAAGTCGTTGTTGATTCCGGTACGGGTGGCAGTCATTCCGTTGTAGAGAGTGATGACAACCTGGGAATCTGCGTCGGTGACACTTGGCTTAGAACGGAGGTTTACAATTTCTTTTGCAGTTATAAGTTCGTTACAGTCTGTGAACTTGGTTTTAATGCCTGTAGAGGCTGGCTGCTCCGGTGCAGGTGTAGGGGCTGTCTCGGCAGCAGGTGTTGGGGCAGGGGCAGCTGAGGCTGCACTAAGATCTGTGGTAAGGTAGCTGGATACGGCATAATATGTGCCACCTTCATATACTACCCTTGACCATCCGCTTTTGCTGACGCCTGTGCGGGTGGCAGTCTGTCCATTTAACAATGTGACCTTAACTGTACTGTCTGAGTCCTGGCTTGGTTTGTCACGAAGATTAGTCTTGCTCTTTGCTGTGACTGTCTCTTCTACGGAATCAAACTTCATAAGTGCTTCTACATCAGCTGATGCTGTTGCACGCTCTGATGTATCTTTTGCTGTCTCAGTTCCGTTGTATCCAAAATATGCTACATCAACGTCTACCTTTTTGCTGATGCCGGCTATAGTACCCTGATTGGTGTATTGCCACATAGCGCATTTGCCACTGTAGTCTGGGCCTGTAGAAATTGTAGAGGTGTCCTGATTGTACCAGGCCATCCAAATCTTGTAGTTCTTTTCTATAGTAGAAGTATTCCATTTAGTGTCGTTTACAAGTTCGTTTCTAGACGCGTAGAAAATTGGTGTGTAGCCTGCATTGTATATCTGATTTAGGAAGGCTACGGCAATATCACTTCTGGCATCCTTTGTAAGACCAAACTGTCTGCTGTCGCTGTTTTCAAAACCTTCGCAGTTGTAGCCTACAGGATAAGTGATTGGATACTGGGCAATGTAGTCTGTAACCCATTTTGCTTCCTGAATGGCTTCGTCACCTGTGCAGGCTGTAGAGAAGAAATATGCTCCAATCTTTATTCCGTTTTTCTCGGCTTCCTGCATATTGTATTTAGCATTTGTGTCAGCTTTGATTTCACCTGTAGCCTTGTCTCTGTAGCCAACTCTAATCATGGCAAAATCAATTCCTGTTGATGCAACCTGTGCCCAGTCAATTGTGCCCTGGAATCTGGAAACATCTATACCATAAGTTACTGAGGAATTCTCCCCTACATTGCTGGCACTAACAAGACTACTGACATCCACATCAGCACCTGATTCTGTCTCTACTTCTACCTGAGGATCTTCCTCCTCAGCTTCCTTAGGCTGTTCCTCCACTACTTCTATTTTAGCATCGTCTGCCTGTGTGGTCTCTTCAGCCACCTGTTCTGGTTCTTCCTTATTAGAAGTGATTTTTCCAAGGAAAAATGCCCCAACCACCAAAAAAAGAATACCTACAGCAATTCCAGCAATAAGTATTCTCTGTTTTCGTATGTCATTTCTTTGGCGACGTCCGCGACTGGCCGCCTTCTTGTTGTAGTCGAATTCTCCGAAGTCCTTCATAATATTATTCTCCTTTTGTACCTAAAATAAGGTACAAAAATATAATATCATAAATAAAATAAAATACACCCGGAAATTTCAATTACTTTTATCTTGTAAGGTCCTTGACCCATTTGTATTTCTTGTAGTGGGCAAATACCCAAGGGAGTTTGCCTACTTCGTCTACGCAGGTGCAGGCATATACTGCAAGTACTGGCCATTTAAAAACAAAGGCTCCTAAGAATGCTAAAGGAACAGCAATACACCACATACATACAGCCAGGCTGTATACGTCGAATAGTGTGTCTCCTCCTGCCCCGAAAACTCCGTTGATGATAACAGTGTTTATGCATCGACCTATCATATAAAAAGCCATAATAACCATCATTCCAATAAGATAGCTTTTGGCAGCTGGTGTGAGAATCATAAAATTCACAACAGCTGGAGTCACTAAAAGAATTATGACGGTGGACATAAATCCGATGAATATGGACATTTTAGAAACTCGCTGACCATATAGCTTTCCTGTAGCAAGATTTCCTGCCCCCAACTCGTTTCCAACTATGATTCCACCTGCGGCACTAACACCATCACAAACACAGCACATTAAATCTCTAACAACGGCTGCCACAGAATTTGCTGCAGCGGCATCTGCTCCTAAATGTCCCATGAAAGCAGTGTATGAAGTAAATCCAACGCCCCAGAACAAAGCAGCACCTGCAATAGGAAGACCACATTTTACATAATCTTTAAATAGTAATGCATCTCTTGTAAGCAAGTCCTTTGCTGATGGATGAATAAAATCCTTTTGATATGAAGATACTACTGCCCAGATAAGCTCTATAATTCTTGCAATCAATGTGGCAAGTGCTGCACCATTAGCACCTAGAGCAGGAAGCCCCAAAAGACCAAATATAAAAATACCATTTAAAATGATGTTGATAACCACAGCCCCTGAGCTGATAAGTGCACATCGATTAGCATGATCTGTAACACGCATCATTCCAAGAAAGCACTGAGAAAATCCTGTAAGCAGATATGACCAGCCAGCAATCTTTAAGTATCCTGCACCTATTGTAATCAGCGCCTCATCTGAAGCAAATATCATCATAAGCTGTCTAGAGAAGCATATACAGGCAACGCAAAAAATGCCGGAAATAATAAATGCAATTCTAAGACTCATTCCGAAAATCTTATGAAGAGTCTTCTTATCTCCCTTTCCCCAGTACTGGGCACCTAAAATAGAAATAGATCCAGTAACTGCACAAAGCATCATATTTTGAATAAACTGAACCTGAGTTGCAAGGGAAACTGCCGCCATAGAATTCTGCTCTATTCGACCAAGCATAACAGCATCGCTGGCTGCTACAAGTGCAAGCATCAATGCCTGAAAAGCCAATGGCAATGTAAGATTCCAAAGTCGCTTTAAAAATCCCTTATCCGCTAGTAAATTGTCTTTCATGTCAAAACTCCTGTGATAATAATATGGAGATATTATACCACAAGAAAGTTCCTAATCATCTCTTTTCCATCTGGAGTAAGAATAGATTCTGGATGAAACTGAAGGCCATATACTTCATAGTCTTTGTGCTTTACTGCCATTACCTCTCCATCATCAGCTTTTGCAACCACCTTTAAATTAGAAGGAAGCTCACTTGAATCAGCAGCCAAAGAATGATATCTGGCCACCTTTATCTCATCTGAAAGTCCCTTAAAAAGCTTGCATTCCTTATCTACTGTCACCACAGACTGTTTGCCATGCATAAGCTCCTTTGCATATGTGATGTTTGCACCAAAAGTTTCACAGATAGCCTGATGACCAAGGCACACTCCAAGGATTGGCACCTTTCCTGCAAAGTGAGCAATAACATCCTCGCATATTCCAGCATCAATAGGTCTGCCTGGCCCTGGAGAGATAATAATCTTTTCTGGATTCATCTTTTCTATATCGCATAAACGTAATTCGTCATTACGAATTACAAGTATGTCTGAATCCAACTCCCCCACTAGCTGATAGAGGTTGTATGAAAAACTGTCGTAATTATCTATAAGTAAAATCATGCCAATCCTCCCTCCGCCTGTTTAACAGCATTTACAACGGCCTTTGCCTTGTTTATACACTCTGTAGCCTCTGTAAGTGGAACAGAATCATAAACAATTCCTGCCCCTGATCGTATACAGATACTGTCATTTTTCTTATAAACCAATCTGATGGCAATACATACATCCAGATTTCCTGTGAAATCTATGTAGCCTAAGGCACCGCCATAGATACCTCTCTTGCTCTGTTCCAGCTCCTCTATAATCTGGCAGGCTCTAAACTTTGGTGCACCAGAAAGTGTTCCTGCAGGAAGTATGGCATCCACTGCATCAATAACGTCCTTGTTATCTGCCAGCTGTCCTACCACCGTAGAACCAATATGCATTACGTGAGAATAACGCTCTATTCCCATATACTTCTCCACATTTACAGAGCCTAGCTTGCTGATTTTTCCAATGTCATTTCTGCCTAAATCCACTAGCATATTGTGTTCTGCCAGTTCCTTCTCATCAGATAAAAGCTCCTTTTCCAAAGCATTATCAGCTTCCTTATTTGCACCTCTTGGTCTGGTTCCTGCCAGAGGGAAAGTGCTAACCTTCTTCTGCTCTACCTTTACCAGAGTCTCTGGTGATGCACCTGCAATTTCAATATCATCACTTGAAAAATAAAACATATATGGCGATGGATTTGTGGCGCGAAGATATCTATAGGTATCAAAGAGACTTCCCTCTGCTTTTGCAGTCATAGGATTTGAAAGAACCACCTGGAAAATGTCCCCTTCCTTTATGTAATTCTTTGCCTTTTCCACCATCTGACCATATTCTTCCTTTGTAAACTTTGGAGTGATTTCTGATTTTAATTTTAGTGGCTTAAATTCTGCCTTTTGTCCGCTGACCAAAAGAGTCTTTAATTCTTCTAGTCTGGCACTGGCTTTTTCGTATGCCTGCTCCAAAGAATCCGTCTCTAACATTATTCCTGTAATAAGGAAAATCTTTTGCTTATAATTGTCAAAGGCTATTACATCATCAAAAAGCATCAAATCCATATCCTTGAAATCATCCTCACCGTGATTTTCAAGAGACAATTTTGGCTCTGCATATTTAATGTAATCGTAGGAAAAATATCCTACAAGCCCACCTGTAAAAGTTGGAAGACTATCTATTGTAGGTGATTTATAATCTGCTATCATTTGACGAAGAATTAATCCAGGGTGAGCCACCTTTCGCTCCTCCACAAGAATCTTATCCGTCCCATGGTTTTCCTTTATTTTTACAACACCATCCTGACAGGTAATTTCGATTTTAGGATTAAATCCTAAGAACGAATATCGTCCCCAGGTCTCTGTCTGGCTGGCACTTTCCAATAGATAACACTGATGGCTTGCCTTCTTTAAAATCCTGACAACCTCAATTGTGGTAAGGCTATCTGAAAGAATTTCTATGGCCACTGGAACACGTTTGTATTCCTTTGTGGCTGCGATTTTTACAACTTCATCTAAACTAGGAAACATAGTATGCCTCTTTCATCTCTTTTACGAATTTTCCAACCTGCTTAGGAGCATCTTTTCCATACTCTGCAATAACTCTTACAATAGCTGAACCTACAATTGCTCCGTCGGAAATGTTTGCCATCTCAGCAGCCTGCTCAGGTGTAGAAATACCAAATCCAACAGCGCAAGGTACATCAGTGTTCTTTCTAACACGATCAACCAGTGATTTAATATTCCCATTAAGTTCCTTTCTGGTTCCTGTAACACCAAGGCTTGATACTATATATATAAATCCCTTAGCATCCTTTGAAATCATATCTATTCTATCTTCTGAGGTTGGAGCTACCATTGAAACAAACTCAACTGAGTACTCATCAGCTGCATCCTCAAACTCAGCCTTTTCTTCAAATGGAACA
>JAEEGF011529528.1_pt1 | contig 12633 bp, 8 predicted proteins | sample 9134171 | NCBI WGS metagenome assembly JAEEGF01 (sample SAMN16246542, study PRJNA631951) | gut metagenome | biome: gut microbiome; feature: rumen; material: AP-attached | host: Bos | place: Iran: Karaj | collected 2018-10 | reverse complement strand
GTATTTACCAGGCAGCCGGGGAACCAACCGGATGTAATCACTATAGAAAATGCGTTAAAGCAACTTCAGGTCTTAGGTGTAAAAAAGGCTGAAATAGTAACTGATAATGGATACTATTCTGAAAGGAATCTTTCCGAAATGCTCCATGCTCATTTTGACTTTATAACGTTGGTCAAGATTGGTATCAGCTGGGTAAAACGAGAACTTGAAAAACGGTTTAATGATTTTTGCAGTACGGGCAGTGCCTGTCCTTTTGATACCAGTACTCATGGTATTTCAGTAATGCTTAAACATGAGTTTACGAGACAACGAAAGTATGCAAGCACAAGGAAAGGACTTGCAGGTGGAACTGAAGAGTCATTTGAACGCAGAATCTATCTGCATCTTTACTTTAATCCGTTTCGTAAAGTGGAACAGGATTCCATATTTGACAAGGATATGTTTGAACTTAAATATTTGGCGGAAAAAGGAACTTCAGAAGAAGAACTGTCACCTGGAGCTATAGAAAAGATAAACAAATATCTCAATATTAACCGTCGAGGAAACTCTGTCAACGTCACTTTCAATGAGAAAGCAATAGCTGAAGCCAAGAAGTATCACGGATACTTTGCTCTTGTATCCAACTGTGAAAAGGATCCGTTTGAATGTCTTAGCAAGTACCGCAGACGTGAAACCATAGAACAGTTTTTTGAAGCAGGTAAACAGAAAACAGATGGTACCCGCACAAGAGTATGGTCGAGCGAAAGTCTTATGGGCAGAATGTTTGTGCAGTTTGTAGCTCTGTGCTATTACGAATATTTAAGCGAACAGCTTCGCCAGATAAAACTCAAACTTGAGGAAGATATAACAGCAGAAAAGGATTTGGCGGAGACAAGAAAGAACAAAAAGAAGCTATTGTCTTGGATGAACAATACTCCTGTTTACCTGACATTGCAATGGTTTGATGCAGTTGAAGAAATTAAGGTCTCTGCCAAGCTTCGTTCAAGGAGATGGTCAACAGAGATAACTGAAAGAGACCAGATCCTGATCAATTATCTAGGCATGAAATTTTGAGTACTGATTATCCAACTTTTAGGATCGTAACGTACGGCATAATTTTCTCTGATTCTCTGCTGAAATTTCAGTTCAGAAACATCATTCAGCCTTTGAAAACCTTGCCAATACGAACCCCCGTTTTTTTTGACAAAAAACGAAAACGCTTTTTTCAAACAGATGTCTCAAATCAATTTAAAGCTTTAGGCATTTACCTCACATTAGGTTTAAAATATAATTGCTTTAAATATATAAGGTTCATGTTTAGCACAAATAATAATCAGACAAGATATCCAGAGGAGCAAACCTGAGCCGGTACACGTGATTTATGGTGTACAATATACGATGAAGTCATAACAATAATAATATAACGTTTATAAACAACTCCCGTCAGAGGGGGCGGATCAAATCAGATGTGATGCATAGCAGCTGTTATCGTGCTGCACCACTGGTTAAAACCTACGGAATGATTGCACATAGTATTTTTACCGCGGGGACTGAGAGACATTAACGGACTGACCGAATCAGCAGTTCTGTATACGTGACTGTCTCACGGCAGAGGAAACATGGAAAACTTCCGGCATTCCGGAACATCTCAAAGTGCCGTTTTAACCTTTTTTAGTGTTGTTTTTATCAATTTAAGATAATAAGTTAGCAAAAGTGTCATTATATTTACGCAGAGCATTAGAGCAGGCTTATCTGCAGAATTTAAAGAATAGGGAAATCCAGACAATCGCAGTCTCCCACAACAATCAGGCTGAGATTCGCAACGATTTCAATATTCTGTGTGAGAAGAAGGGTATCAGCAATCCCATAAGGATTCAGCTGACACCTGAAGATTACTTTGCGCCTTTATCCCCTATTCTCTATCTGATCAACGAACTGCTGTTCAGACACAATATTGAACTTACCCAGGTTTCCAGACTGCTGAAATTAGGCAAATACGAATCCAACATGCTTAATTCCATGCTGCAGAACCGTTTTGACATCAAAGAATACTACATGCCTTCTGATCTCGAATACATCAAGCTGAGAATCAGAAAGCACATCCAGACCCTGCTGCACCATCTGCTGAGCGGTCCGGATCCTATCCCCGTATGCATCTGCAATCTTCAGTATGCCGGTCCGAGCTCAATCAAGTTTCTGATTGACATTCTCAAGACCAACACCGGAGACTCCACCTACATTTATTCAATCAGGGAACAGTCTCTCAATGAAATGCAGAAGAAGGCAATCAAGCTTCGTGAAGATCAGCAGCGCCGCCGTTCTCTCAACATTTTTTCAGCATACAACAACGAGGATGATGATGAACAGGAACTTCTGAACACTCCAAACTGCATACTGCTTTTAGGGTTCAATTCAGAAAATCTGCTCAATGCCACCACTCCCGCCAAATGGCTGGAAATGGAAGGTGAAATCGAACGTTTCTTTGCTCTCATCCGTCCTTCTGATCCAGATTACAGGGGCAACAGTACGGACAACCAGTGGCCTAAGCTCAAGTATCAGGCAAAGCCTATCCTTACCTTCGAGGATGCGGTTGAACGCTGCGGCATACTCTTCAACTACCTCTGCTATGACGAGGTTATTGAAATCGCCAACTCCCTGATACAGGAAATAAGATTCAGCAAAGACAAGAAATTCAAGAACGAAGAACTCATCTACCACCTGCTGGGCCGAGCCAGACTGTACAAGCATGAATACGAAGACGCGCTCATCGCCTTCGACCTCATGTACGAAAAGGCTCAGTACAACAACAATACGGATGACGCCTGCAATTCCTACATCGAGCTGGCATACACCCACATTTTCAGATCAGACTTCGAATCTGTACTGCATTTCGCGGAGATGGCTGCTCATCTCGGTGAAATCAGTATGAACATGCGTCTGGTGGTTATTTCAAACTTCTGTCTCTTCGTAGCCTACGATCGTGCCGGTATCAAGTACGGATATCACAATATCTGTACCCTTATCGACAATCTGGAAAAATACGATCTGATAAAGGAAGAAGTTTATGTTCTGCGCAACATCTTCGCTCAGGTAAGCTTTGATCCTCAGAACCTCAACATGAATATCGCCCTGGAAATGTGCAACAAGGCCATTACCCTGGCAAACAGAGCAGGCATCAAGCACGAAATAGCGGCAGCCAACCACTGTAAAGGCGTGGTTCTGTTCAATCTCGGCAGATACCCTGACGCCCTGCATGCCTACAGACTGTCTGAAGATCAGTACTATCAGATTGAAGTACCGGTAGAGCTCACTCACGTGTACAACTCCATCGGTTTCGTACTCAATGAAACCGAGGACTACCCTAAGGCACATGAGTACTACATGAAGGCTCTGCGCAACTCAATCAACCTGAACGACTACTCAGAAATCACCATTACCATATACAACATTTCTCAGCTGTACATGCTGAGCGGTCTGTTCAAGGAAGCGCTGTCAACTCTGGATATTCTGCAGGAAATCCTTTCAATTCTGAAGACAACCAGACTGCCGTTCCACAACATTCACCACATATATCTGTCCAAGGCTCTGGTATACACCTACCTTGACAAGATAAATCTGGCTGAACAGATGCTCAGAAGAAGCGCCAACATCAGCAATGACATTCCGCTTATCGGCAGCGAGCTGTTCCTGTACAACCTGATTCAGACCATTGTTCACGTAAAGAACAAGCAGAAGCAGCAGGCTCTGGATCTGTTTGCCCAGATTCGCAACTTCCAGAAGCTCGGAACGCTTACTCCGAAAGAAAACATCCTGTTCTACATGACTGCCCTGAAGATATTCAGTGAATACAAGGATTATGAATCCAGATTCAAGTATCTGAAGGAAGGCTATTCATATGCCATAAAGAACCAGCTGTTCAACAGCCAGAAGCTTATCATCAACTGCTGGAAGCTGAACTTCAAGCCTTATGAAGGCTACTCGGTAATCGAAGTTCCAATGAACGAACTCAACCAGATTATTCAGCTGGTAAGACAGGAACACAAGGTTAACACCCTGTGGAAACAGGTTCATGAAATGCGCCTTATCTCAATGCTGCACAACTTCAGTCTTAGCGTTGATTCCTACAATCAACTGGCTGCGGAAACCCTGCGTCTGCTGTCGTCACACTTCAATATCAACGGCGGCATGATTTACTTCGTATCCCAGGAAAACAGGACCTCTTCCCTGATACAGGAGTTCAATTCATCCAAGATTCAGCCGAACTTCTCATTCAAGAAGATTGAGAAATTCATAAATTCCCATATAACCAAGGAATTTACCGAGCTGACGGATATCACCATCGGACCGGACAAGGTACACAGGGTAATGATATTCCCTCTGGTTGACCGTACCGAAGTATTCGGTCAGATGCTGCTGTTCAGTTTCGACAAGGCCTTAAGAAGCAATTACGAAGAGGAACATGATTCAATCACCATGATTTCACAGCAGCTGTCAAGTCAGCTCACCATGATTCTGCAGCGTAACGAGCTTATCAAGGTCAGCACCACCGATATGCTTACCGGTCTGTACAACCGTATGGAATTCAACCGTATAATCACCAAGCTTATTGCTGATTTACCTGCTGACCGCAACATATCCCTGGGCTTTATCGACCTGGATAACTTCAAGTACTACAACGATAATCTTGGACATGAAATCGGTGATAAGCTGCTGGTATGGTTTGCCGATCTTCTCAACAGTCTCAAGGGGCCTAACGACATTGTATGCCGCTGGGGCGGTGACGAATTCCTGTTCCTGATGAAGGACTGCGATGCCGACGAGGCTGAACAGCGTATGACCGTTGTACTCAACAGTCTGAAGAAAAAACTCGGTTACAAGAAGGAAATCGAAGAGTTCCTGCATACAACCGTGAACAATCTTCCTGAACGCTACTATCTGTCATGCTCTATCGGCGTAATGGACAGCAACAGTCTGCCTAAACCGTTTACCGAATCAGATCTGCTCACCAGTGCCGACGCGGCTCTGTACGAAGTAAAACGTACCGGAAAGGGAAAGGTTCTGAACTTCAAAAACATGACTCACGAAGCCGACGGCATGATAATGGAATCCAACAGATAAGCGGATTCACCATTCGGAACTTAACCTTAAAACCTGTTCCCGCATGGGAACGGGTTTTTATTTTTCAGGAGAACTACTGCTCCCTGCCTTCTTCAGCCCAGGCCATAAAAAAGCCCGGCATCAGAACTGATTGATACCGGGCTTCATTAAGGATTATCGGAATACCTTAGGTTCCGTTATTCATCATCCTTCATGTATTTAATCAGCTGTTCTGAATTCTCTTCAAGGAAGGTATCCAGAGGCTTCAGGATAATGTTGTCATTGTCATCGGCTGACATATGGAGCATGTCAGATGAAACATTATCGCCTGCGGCATCATAGAACATGAAGGTGAAGGCCACACTGTTTTCACCCATGGATTCTCTGGTAATCTTTGAATCCTTCTTGTACACAATGGCATCCATTTCCATCTCAACTTCCTTATCGTTATCTCCGGTAAGGGTATAGACGGTAAATACAGGAACGATCTTGTCACCAGGCTTGAGACGGGTATTCACCCTTTCAGGCAGGCCATCATCATTGTATGACTGCAGACCGATAATCTTGTAGTCATTATTCTTGCGGCTGTAGATGATTTCCATTATGTAGTCTTCACCGTTAAGCTTAATAGGACTTTCATAGAAAATGTAGTCGGCGGTTGAGTTGGTTACGCTGACGGAAACAGGTTCTCCGTCAAGACAGATCCAGGTATTGTCCACGGTATCCGTAAACACGCCCTTGTCCCAGTCGGCTTTCAGTGTTTCATCCATACCCAGGGCAATCATGACACCTTCCGGAGTTTCCTTTTCAGGAAGCATGATCAGCATATGGGCAATATCCACATGGCTGACGGAATCAAGCTGTTCCTTTGAGAGAGTCACATAGCTGTGACCGTTCTTGTTGAACTTTGGAGCGATGTCTTCGATGCTCTTGAAAGCCTCATCAACTTCCCTCTTGCCTGCTGAAGTCTGAATAGCCTGTGACAGGTTACCGAAAAGACTGGAGCCTGATGACTGGGCAGATGTACTGTGATTTCCGAGCACGCTCCCGAGACCTGCCATAACAGCGCTGGAAGAAGAACCGCTGCCGCTTTCTGAGGAAGAACCTTCATTTTCATCCTCATCTTCATCCTCATCAGATGAATCATCGTCTTCTTCATCCGTATCAGCGGCGGCATCACTGTCATCTGAATCTTCATCCTCGTCGGAACCCTCTTCACCGGAAAGGTCCATCTGAGCCAGATAATTAATGTAGTTTGTACCGTTGTCCTGATACTCATTGAGAACTTCGAGAAGCTCATCATCGAGAACGTTCATCACGCTGCCGTATACCTTGGAGAAGCTGGTATTGATACTGTGATCAACAAATGAAGCATACTTTTCGGTATCCTTACTTATAGGATAGTACATTGCCAGACCTTCACCTGAACGGTATTCACCGTTTTTCTTGTAGACCACGGTTTCGTCGATAAGATTCAGTACCTTTTCGGCATTTTTTTTGTCGTATCCGCTGATTGCATCCACAAACTCAGCCATATCCACACTTTCCGCGCAGTTAGGCTGCTTTTTGGTGGAACCGTATAACTGAACGTCATTCTGAGCCACACGTTCCATGAAATTCAGCTGCTTTCTGTTATTTATAACCTTGTTTCCCACTGAATTGGAAAAATCCATCATGGCCAGAGCAAGCTTAGGGAACTTATCAAGATCGATAACTGAAAGAGTGGTGCTTTCGATATCCATTTCTGACGTATAGTCAATATAGGTATCTACTATTGCCTTGCTTACCTCAAGAGGAGTCATCTTAGGATTCTTTGCCAGCATGCCGACCCACTGATCATAGGTCCAGCCGTAACCCGGTTCCACTTCTTCAGAAGCCACCATGTATCTGCCGAAAGGACTCATTAATGTAGCCACGTTGAAGTTGGCCATCAGACAGGCGTCAAAGCCGATGATGTCGAAGAACTTGGCAGAATCTTCACCGAAGGCATCCAGCATGGCACCGTTGACCTCATCCATTTTCAGGAATGAATCTTCAAAGTTTTCATCATACCCCACACCGCCGGTAGGACCGCCGCCGTGGTTCCAGAAAATGACCATTCTGTGTTTTGCTTCGTAATTTGATTCACCCCATTTGATGAAATCGGTGAAGTTTTCAGCCTCACCCATCGGAGCGTTCGGAACAGAACCGAGCTTAACAAGTTTCTGTTTCTCAATGGTATATCTGCCGAGCTCCTTGTTGGAAATGTTTTTATGCCACTTGCGTGAACCGCCTGTTTCAATGAGTATGCGTACGTCTTTCCCCGGATTGGCACTCATGATTTCATCAAGGTCCTCTGAAGCGGCCGCCCCCTTGGTTTCAAGGTCACTGCCCACGAGATAAAGATATATCAGCCATTCACTTTTCTGTTTTTCTGCAGCCTGGCTGACAGCCGGATATGCAAGAATCGCGGCACACAACATCAGTGCGGAAAACACTCTTCTAAAATTAAAAAAATTCATAATTAAACCAGTAATCATAAAAAATAATATGCATTTTCAGAAAGTCCGGATAAATCAGAAAATTCAGAAAATGCACAGATATCAGCGACGCTGATTTTACCATATTGAAGTTGTGTTTCTCTGACCGCCTAAACACTGTTGCCATAAACTTCACAAATAAGATTAGAATTTACGCATCCGATGGATAATATTTCCGGATATGCCTCCGGAAAAACGGAAACTAAAAAAATCCCCCGGGATTTAGTATGGACCCAGAAATTGATCACTTAAGTTTCTGAGAATACCTGCTCCCTAAATGATGTCACCTTCAAGATCATATTCATCGCTGGCGGTAACTCTCGCCTTCACGATGTCACCTACGGCTACAGGAGAGAAATCATCCTTCTGATGCAGGAATATAACCCCGTCGATATCAGGAGCATCACCCTTGGTACGGCCGACGATTCCCTGTTCACTGACCTCATCAACAATCACATCCGCGTCAGACCCGATTTTAGCGGCCAGAAGCTCGGTGGAAATCTGCTGCTGCAGAGTCATGAAGCGGTCGTAACGTTCCTGCTTGACCTCTTCAGGAATCTGTCCCGGAAGTTCATTGGCGGCGGCATTCAGAATATTACTGTAGGTAAAGCAACCCACTCTGTTCAGTCTTGCTTCCTTTATGAAATCAAGAAGTTCGGTAAACTCTTCCTCGGTTTCCCCCGGGAATCCCACGATAAAGGTTGAACGGATGGTGAGTTCAGGACAGATTGAACGCCATCTGTTGATGGTTTCAAGATTCTTTTCGTGTGAACCCGGTCTTTTCATGAGGCCGAGAATACGCTTGTTGACGTGCTGCAGCGGTACATCCATGTAAGGAAGAACCAGACCTTCAGCCATCTGCTCCACCAGTTTTTCCACATGTGGATAAGGATAGGCATAATGAACTCGCTGCCATACACCGAGTTTACCGATTTCCCTGGTAAGAGCATAAAGATCTCCGCGATCATAGTTTCTGAATCCGGGATATTTCTTGTCCATGCCGTAGGCTGAGGTATCCTGAGCTACAACCAGAAGTTCCTTTACGCCTCTCTTCACATATGCTTCAGCCTGTCTGAGCACTGCTTCAGGTGAAAATGAATCCAGATCCCCTCTTATCTGAGGAATCACGCAGAAGCTACAGCGGTGTGAACATCCTTCGGAAATCTTAAGATAGGCATAATGACTCGGAGTCAGCAGAATACCGCCTTCAGGAACCTTGAAGCGTGAACATGCACGGTGTTCCGGGAACAGCTGATTGATATCGTGAAGAACCTGCTTCGGACTGTGCGGACCGCTTACGGCCTTTACCTGAGGATAATGTTCCAGAATAAAATCCCTTCTCGGGCCCAGACATCCGGTAACCACGATTCTGTCGCACTTCTGCAGAGCTTCTCCGATAACCTCCATGGATTCGGTAACTGATGATTCTATGAATCCGCAGGTGTTGATAACGACAGCATCCGCTCCTTCGTACGTATCGCTTACCTCATATCCCGATTCCATGAGTAAAGTGATTATATTCTCGGAGTCCACAAGGTTTTTCGGACAGCCGAGAGAAATAAAGCCGATTCTGATGTTTGCTGAAGTCATAATAATTCCCACCTGTTGACAATCTGCGCCCATTATACATCAAATTACGGTTTTGCCCTGAAAAATTACACTCTCGCGCACATCTTTCAAAGCCTGAAAACACCTGTAAATCCGGGGGAAATAAAGGTGTTTTACGGGATACCGGCAGTGATTAACTGTCTGTATTGCTGACAATACGGCGGCATACCGGCAAATAGATGTTATTTTTCAGTCAAGAGGAGTAGAATATGCAAAAGTCTAATGAGGTGTACTATTATGATTAACAGTAAAATGTATGAACTCGGCTCACGCCGCAGTGTTATCAGAGAAATTTTTGAATACGGCAAAAAGAGAAAGGCCGAAATCGGTGAAGATAAGGTTTTTGACTTCAGTATCGGCAACCCGAGCGTTGAATCTCCTGAAGCAGTTGCAGACCGCATAAAAGAACTTCTGGAAGTAAGACCGTCTACAGCCGTTCACGGATACACCTCAGCACAGGGTGATCCTAAAGCCAGACAGGCCATTGCCGACGATCTGAACAGAAGATTCAACACCAGCTTCACCGGCAACAACGTCTACCTGACCTGCGGTGCCGCGGCTTCACTGACAATCTCCCTGAGATCAATCATCGACCGCGATGATCAGAACGTAATGGTATTTGCTCCGTTCTTTACCGAATATCGCGTGTTCATTGAATCAATGGGAGCTCAGATAAGCGTGGTTCCGGCATCATTCCCTAAGCTTGATCTCAATCTCGAAGCTTTCAGAAAGATGATTAACGAAAAAACCGTAGCGGTTATTCTCAACTCTCCGAACAACCCTACCGGCGTGGTTTACAGCGAAGAACAGATTAAGGAACTCTCTGCCATTCTTGAAGAAAAGAGCAGGGAATACAACCACCCTATCTACATCATTTCAGATGAACCTTACCGTGAAATCACCTACGGCTGCAAGCCTCCGTTCATCACTCACTACTATAAGAACTCCATTATCTGCTATTCATACAGTAAGGGACTTTCCCTTCCAGGTGAACGTATCGGCTACATTCTCGTGCCTGACGTGATGCCTGACTGGCAGAAGCTTTACGCCGCCGTATGCGGTGCAGGCCGTTCACTCGGTTTTATCTGTGCTCCGACCATGTTCCAGCACGTTATCACCAAGTGTGCTCCTTTAACCTCCGATCTCAGCAAGTACGCAGCCAACAGAGAGCTCATCTACAACGGACTTTCAGAACTCGGCTATGAATGCGTTCGTCCGGACGGTGCCTTCTACCTCTTCGTAAAGTGTCTTGAAGAAGATGCCAACAAGTTCTGCATGAGAGCAAGAGAATACGATTTGCTTCTGGTTCCTAGCGATGACTTCGGCTGTCCTGGTTACGTCCGTATCGCCTACTGCGTATCTGCGGATACCATCAGAAACTCAATGCCGGCATTCAAGGCTCTGGCTGAAAGCTACAGATAGTCTTTCCGGAATTCAGAAACGTAAAACGGTACCCTTAAAGTTCCCGGGTACCGTCACTGAGGCTGACAGACTGCATTTACCGCGTCTGTCAGCTTTTTTATCAGCACTGTAAGAATCGTGAGCTGACATATTCAACTTTTTCCACAAAAAATGATACAATCCCCTCAGTCTCAGAAAAAAATGAGAATTTTTGGCGTTTCGGCCGGAAGGACATTCCATGGATTCTACCCTGCCGTAAACATCATTTCATCAATCATTACGGATTATTTCAGATGAAGCATATCGACTATAATACCGCCGGTGTCTGCGCCAAGGTTATTTCCTTTAACATCGATGAGAATACTCATACCCTGGACAATGTTGTATTTTACGGCGGCTGTCCCGGCAATTTAAAAATGATTTCCAAGTTCGTTAAAGGCATGAAGGCTGAAGACGTTGTGGCCAAGTGCTCAGGAAACACCTGCGGCAACAAGGGTACCTCCTGCGCCGACCAGCTTGCCCAGGCAGTAGCCTGCGCTCTTTCAGGTCTTTAACAATTCTGCCCGACAGGATCCCGAAGTCTTTCGGGATCCATGGAAAATCTGATTTTACGCCGTTTTTCAACGACGTTTTTTTACCTTTTCAGCACGTAGCATGTATAAGCAGTCCATCATTTCACAGATACTTAAGAAACTTAATCCATGACATTAAAAACACTCCCTTTTGTAAAATGGGCTGGCGGCAAGGGACAGCTTTTTGATCGCCTTAAACTGAGAATGCCTGATTCGTATAAAAGATACTACGAACCGTTTCTCGGCGGAGGCGCCATGCTTCTCGGACTTCAGCCTGAACAGGCCGTGGTAAGCGACACCAACGAACAGCTTTTAAATGCCTACATGCAGCTTAAAACTGATGCTGAAGCCGTAATCGCGGCCGTAAATGAACTGGACGGAACCGTATGTGATACGGAGTTCTACCTTGCCCAGCGTGAAAAATACAACGACAAAATCAGAAACCGCATCCTCGACACCGAATGCGCGGCCCTGATGATCTGGATTAACAAACACTGTTTCAACGGTCTTTACAGGGTTAATTCCAAAGGTCTGTTCAACGTTCCCTACAACAACAGGGTCAAAGGCACATCCATAGATGCGGAAAATCTCCGGAACATCGGCACCTATCTCAGGAATGCCAATATAGACATCCGCTGCGGTGACTTTGAAAAAGCCTGCTGCGACATCAGGGCCGGGGATTTCGTATACTTTGACTCTCCATACGTTCCCGTAAGCGATACCGCAAACTTTACCGACTACACCAAAACAGGTTTTCTGAAGGAAGACCACGTAAGACTGGCAAGTCTTGCCGACAGTCTGGCACGGAAAGGAGTTCTGGTTATGCTTACCAACAACAATGTTCCCCTGGTGCACGAACTTTATCAGGGATTTGAAATCGAAGAAACCAGCGTAAGAAGAGCAATCAACCGTGACGCCTCAAAACGCGAGGGGTCGGAAGTAATTATCACCAGCTACAAAACAGGCTTTTAATGTAAGCGTATAAGCAATTAGGGTTATTCATTTTCCAATGCCAACACTTTAAGATGTCTCCGTATTTTACGGAGATAATCTTATGACTAAAACACATCCAAGGCATCAGCAGTGGCTGAATCAGTATTATGAACAGCAGAACAGTGGATTGAGTGCCACCCAATGGACTCATGAGCATGGCATTTCGTATAAGACCTATTTGAAAAGGATTAGCAGGTTACGAGAAATTGGTCTTATCAGCGGTGGTTCCGCTAAATGTAAAGAACCGTCTGCTGATGATAACACTGAAGGCAGTTCATTTTTCATGATTGAAGTGCCTCCAGCTCCGACTGTTCATACCTCCAAAGAGCATGATAATTCCATCGTATGTCAGATAGAACTGACCTCGGGTGCAAAACTCAGTATTTCTAACGGAATTCATTCAGAACTGTTACTGCGGATTTTGGAGGTTGTTGTCTGATGCTGGAAAGAATAACTCCCGGAAT
>JAEEGF011735658.1_pt1 | contig 12635 bp, 7 predicted proteins | sample 9134171 | NCBI WGS metagenome assembly JAEEGF01 (sample SAMN16246542, study PRJNA631951) | gut metagenome | biome: gut microbiome; feature: rumen; material: AP-attached | host: Bos | place: Iran: Karaj | collected 2018-10 | reverse complement strand
TCCAATGGCAATGGAACCACAACCCTGTAAACTCCAGCTGGAGCCTTACTGAGCGCAAGGGTTGGATGACACTCCGCGCTTTGCCTGCTGACAGCTTGAAGGACAGCAGGAACATGCTGACGCAGAAGATAGTTGGCTACAAGAGCGTGTCCACTACCCTACTCTCCTCCAAAGGCAACTGCTATGCCGGCCTCTTCTGCATTGGCAAGCAATTCAATGCCATTGGCTTGTGCCCACAGGGTATCTATACTGAGTTTGGGGGACGGAAGGAAATCATCAAGCCTGGTCAATACAACCAACTCTACCTGCGTGTCACCAACGACTGTGTGCAGAACCGTCACCAGTTCTGGTATAGCACCGACGGCCAGCAGTTCATCCCCGTGGGTAATCCTTTCCCCATGCGTGCCGGCTATTGGAAAGGCATCCGTACGGGCCTCTACTGCTACGGCTCTGACGGACAAGCTCAGTTCGACTATTTTCAGGTTCAGGAATAAAAACTGCTGAAGTCCGCATGATTTTGAGGAAAAAGTAGTAACTTTGCAGACTAATCAGACAAATAAGAACGTAAAGATGGCAAAGAAAGACGGGGAGTTGACCCCGATGATGAAGCAGTTTTTCGACTTGAAGGCGAAGCACCCCGATGCGGTGTTACTGTTCCGTTGTGGTGACTTCTACGAGACTTATTGCGAGGATGCTGTAACGGCAGCAAAGATACTCGGTATTACCTTGACGCACAGGAACAACGGTGCAGGCGTGAAGGGCGACGAGATGGCTGGTTTTCCCCATCACGCCCTCGACACGTATTTGCCCAAGCTCATACGTGCTGGCAAGCGCGTGGCCATCTGCGACCAATTAGAAGACCCCAAGCTGACGAAGAAACTGGTGAAGCGAGGCATTACTGAACTGGTGACGCCTGGCGTGGCATTGAGCGACAATGTGTTGAACTACAAGGAGAACAACTTCCTCTGTGCCGTCCATTTCGGCAAGTCAGCCTGCGGTGTCAGCTTCCTCGATATCTCTACGGGTGAGTTCCTGACGGGCGAGGGCACCCACGACTATGTGGAGAAGATGCTGGGCAACCTGCAGCCTAAGGAGGTGCTGGTAGACCGTGCCCGCAAGAAGGATTTTGAGCTGCATTATGGCTCGAAGTTCTTTACCTTTGAGTTAGACGACTGGGTGTTTACCGAGCAGACGGCTGTGCAGAAGCTGTTGAAGCACTTCAAGGTGAAAAACATGAAGGGATTTGGCGTCGACCACTTGAAGAACGGCATGATAGCCGCTGGCGCCATACTGCAATACCTGGAACAGACGCAGCACACCCAGATAGCACATATTACCTCGTTGCAGCGCATAGAGGAGGAGAAATACGTTCGTCTCGACAAGTTCACCATCCGTTCGCTGGAGCTCATTCAGCCCATGCAGGACGACGGCAAGTCGTTGCTGGATGTGGTTGACCGCACGGTGTCTCCTATGGGAGGCCGTTTGCTGCGCCGCTGGCTGGTGTTCCCCCTGAAGGACGAACGGCCCATCAACGAGCGCCTGGACATTGTGGAGTACTATTACCGTGAACCCGACTTCCGCCAATGCATTGACGAGCAACTGCATCGCGTAGGCGATCTGGAGCGTATTATCTCGAAAGTGGCCGTGGGGCGCGTATCGCCTCGCGAAGTTGTGCAGCTGAAGATTGCCCTGCAAGCCATTCAGCCTATTAAGACGGCCTGCCTCTATGCCTCGAACGAAGCCCTGAAGCGGGTAGGGGAACGGCTGAACCTCTGTGAATCCTTGCGCGATCGTATTGAACGAGAGATACAGAACGACCCGCCACAGCTGGTGCAGAAGGGTGGGGTGATCCGCGATGGTGTGAACGCTGAGCTCGACGACCTGCGCCACATTGCCTATAGCGGGAAGGACTACCTGTTGCAGATTCAGCAGCGCGAGGCTGAGCTCACGGGCATACAGTCGTTGAAGATAGGTTACAACAACGTCTTTGGCTACTACCTCGAAGTGCGTAACACGTATAAGGAACTGGTGCCACAGGAATGGGTGCGCAAACAGACGCTGGCGCAGGCTGAGCGCTACATTACCCAGGAACTGAAGGAGTATGAGGAGAAGATACTTGGGGCAGAAGACAAGATTCTGTCGCTGGAAAGCAAACTCTTTGGCGAGCTGGTAATGGCCATGCAGGAGTTTATACCGCAGATACAGATCAACGCCAATATCCTTGCCCACCTCGACTGCCTGCTGAGCTTTGCCAAGACATCAGAAGAGAACCGCTACGTGCGCCCTGTGATAGACAATAGCGAAGTGCTTGAGATCAAGCAAGGGCGCCATCCCGTTATCGAACAGGAACTGCCGCTTGGCGAGCAATACATACCCAACGACATTATGCTCGACAACGAGCGACAGCAGATTATCATCATCACTGGCCCGAATATGGCTGGTAAATCGGCGCTGCTGCGCCAAACGGCGCTGATAGTGCTACTGGCCCAAGTAGGATGCTTCGTGCCCGCAGAGGCCGCGAAAATAGGCTTGGTGGACAAGATATTCACCCGTGTGGGTGCCAGCGACAATATCTCCCTGGGCGAATCAACGTTTATGGTGGAGATGACTGAGGCTTCGAACATCCTCAACAACGTGTCGTCGCGCTCGTTGGTGCTCTTCGACGAATTGGGGCGCGGCACCTCTACCTACGACGGCATCTCAATAGCCTGGGCCATTGTGGAATACCTGCACGAGAACGTAAAGGCGGGACATCCGCGAACGCTCTTTGCCACCCACTACCACGAGCTGAACGAGATGGAGAAAAACTTCTCGCGCATCAAGAACTATAACGTATCGGTGAAGGAAGTCGACGGTAAGGTCATCTTCCTGCGCAAGCTCGAAAAGGGTGGGAGCGAGCATAGCTTCGGTATCCATGTGGCGGAGATTGCTGGTATGCCCCGCAGCATTGTGAAGCGCGCCAACGTTATTTTAAAGCAGCTGGAGGCCGAGAACGCCTCCGTTGGCTCTGTTGGTAAGCCTACGGCAGAAATCGCCGCCTCACGCGAAGGTATGCAGTTGTCGTTCTTCCAGCTCGATGATCCAGTACTCTGCCAGGTGCGCGACGAGATACTTGGCCTTGACGTCAACAACCTAACGCCACTCGAAGCCCTTAACAAGCTGAATGACATCAAGAAGATAGTCAGCGGAAAATAACTAAAGCCCCTGCAAAAAGTCAGAAAGTGCCGTCCGCAATAGTTGTAAGGTACGGCTAAAAGTTAAAACCACGTCATTGTTTGTTAAAACAGTGACGTGGTTTATTAAATCAAAGGCTTTGTTTGATAAAACAAAGGCATTGTTATACCTTTTTCTTTGCCCGTATCATACAATAGACACCGAGGACGATGAAGGGAATCGAAAGTATCTGTCCCATATCGATAGGCAACGAGGCCTCGAAGGCTTCCTGAATCTCCTTGGTGTATTCGATGAGGAAGCGGAAGGTGAAGATATACGTCAGGCAGAAACCGAAGTACCAGCCAGTGCCTACCTGGGGCATTTGGCTGCCGGTTGTTGGCTTTTGGCTGTTCTTGTAGATCACCCACATGATGACAAAGAGCAGGGCATAGGCGATAGCCTCGTAAAGCTGACCCGGATGGCGGGGTAGGGGGTCAACCTTCTCGAAGATGAAGGCCCAGGGCACATCCGTTGCCTTACCGATAATCTCGCTGTTCATCAAGTTGCCCAGGCGGATGAAGCAGGCGGTAGTGCCTGTAGCGATGGCGATGTTGTCGAGCACCGTCCAGATGCTGAGCTTCGTGCGCTTGGTGTAAAGCCAAAGGGCGAGCATCAGGCCAGCCGTACCGCCATGAGAGGCCAATCCTGCGTAGCCCGTCATCTTCCAACTGCCGTCAGCCGTGAAATGAATGGGCAGCAGCATCTCCACAAAGCCCTTGAACGAAGTCAGGAAGTAGTCGGGCTGGTAGAAGATGCAATGCCCCAGACGGGCGCCCACAAGGATGCCGATGAAGCAGTAGACGAACAGGGGGTCGAACAACTCATCCTTTATCTTTTGTTCTTTATACAGGCGTTTCACCACAAGGTAGGCCAGCAACAGTCCGACGAGCCAGCACAGGGAGTACCAGCGGAAGGTCATCGGCCCGATGGAAAAAGCCTCTAATGACGGGTTCCAGTTGATGTAATTTAATATGTTCATCATTGTCTTCTTTTTTCTGCGGGGGCAAAGGTACGAAAAAACGAGAGAAATACAAAAGGAAAAACAAGTTTTTCTTTTTATTTCCGAGTGCTAGTACCTTCGGCGAAGCCAAAGTACGAAAAAGCGAGCGAACCGCCAAACGATTCACCCGCTTTTTTAGTTTACGCTTCTTTTGGTTTATTTCTTCTCGTAGCGTGTTGATCCTATAATAAGGTAGAGCGGTCCGTTCTTCTCGAACTTCGCGGTATAGAACGTCTGTGCTTTACCCGAGCCGAGCGTAATCTTACCATGAATTTCGGTATAGTTGAACGTTGTGTTCTTGCGCTCACTATAATCGGTTATCGTAAAGTTTCCGCTATCTTCGTCTGTCACCGTTTTACCTTCGATGACTGTGTATTCGTATTTGTTCTTATTAAACTCAATCCTATAGGTTGTTGTCTGGCCAGCAACGAGTTGTCGATATTCCCAAGTGCCGTTGATGGGATAATCATTGTTACCAGGCTGAACCACCATAATCGTTTCTTCAACCTCCTGAGTGTAGCTAGAGGTAGCTGACGTTTGGACAGTACGTTTGTAGATGATAGCTATTTCTGTTACGCGTTCCTGTGGGGTTGTGTTTTCTTTAACTTTGATGTCGATGGCAGTCTTTGTAGCAGAGACAGTAAGCCAGTCAGGAACGCTGCTCTTGATACTTACCTCGTCAGCATTTATTACACCAATGGTCTGACGACCAGCCTTGTAGTCTTCGAATTCCACGTAGGATGACTCGAGTTCCATCTTTCCTACCGGTTTACCTGCTTGCTCAATGGTAATCTCGACTGCCTCGGAGTTGTCTTTCGTCAGCTTGTCAGCATTTCCGGCCCTGAGGGTGATGACGGCTGTACGTTTAAACGACTCGTTGGGTTTGGCAGTTATCGAAACGATTTCATTGCCTGCAGCAGTACTCTTGATGCTGGCAGAAAGCCAATCCTTGCAGTCGGATGGTACACTAAGAGCCATTTTCTCATAGCCTTCGCAGGTAATAATGGTAAAGTTGCTGCCGCCCTCGTAATCAAACTCAATAAGATCTGACGAAACAGACAGCTTGCCTGGCTTCGGTGCCTCCTGCGTGACCAGCACTTCGGTTTGGATTACAGTCGTTTTCTTGTCGTTCGAGCCAGCGATAATAATCTTGGCTTCGCGCGGTTCTTGGTCAGAATTGGGTGTTACGGTAACTGTGACCGTACCAGCCTTAGTATCTTTCTTCAGGGTCAGCCATTTGGGATCGTCTTTGGCTTTAACACCGAAGTATTTACAATTGGTAGTAACGGTAAAGGTGGCAGTCTTCTCATTATCCTTTGGATTAGCCGTGAAGGGCACCTTGCTGACGCTGGCCGTAATTTTCGGGTCGCCCGTAGGCTCAGGATCGATTTTCTCTTCCTGCTTGCCGCCGTCTTTCTTGGCTGTGGTAGCTTTTGTAGAGCGCTTGCCGCCCTCAGTAACAGCAGTAATCTTCTTGTTGCCGGGGTCAGTAACTGACGTTCCGTTGCCATCCTTGTCGGGAATGACGACGCTCAATTTTCCGTCGTCGCCAGTCACGATAATGGCCTTCAGATTCTCACCCGTATTGTTCTTGATATTCAATATGGTCTTGCCTTTATCTTTCGCTGCATCGCCAGTGGGATCTTTTTTGAGCGCCACTTCTCCTAATTTGTCGGCAGCGAACTCCAAAGCATTGTCAATATTGTCATTTCCCGTTTTGGGCATCTTCCCTTTCAGATAGTCAACAGTATACTTCTTAGCAACCTCTTTGACATCTTCAGTGGTAATCTTGTCGAGCTTGCCGTTAAAAACCTTTTTGACGGTTTCCTCGGTATCCTTAGCCCACTGGTCTGCCTTCTGAGCTGTACTGTAGCCGCCTCCAGTTACTACATCCACCATTGCCTCCTCAACTTTGATGGCCTTGTTGCCTAAGTCTTTGCCTCGGTCTACAAATCGGTTATATTTGTCTTTGATTCCCAGTTTCTCTTTTGATTTCTCCCAAGCTTCATAAGTGTGTGAGCCATTTTCCATATGATCGGCTAAGTGATCATCTAAATCAGACATTATCTGAGGTGAAGCCATGACCAATTCACCGTTGTTGAGGGCAACAAAGAACGAATGGGCGTCTTTATAACCTCCATGACTGTCGGTGCTATTGTAAACATCTTCCTGCATCTGCTTGTTACCGAAGGCACCCATGTCTCTCAAGGTAGCTTTCAAATTTTCGTTATCTTTCTTAACATTGGTAAATATGTCAAGAACCCACAAGCCTGTCTCTTTGGCAGCATCCTTCAAACCACGCGTAGTGGTATTGTCGCAGATACCGTCGTTGGCCAGACGTTCCATAGCATTCAGATAGGCTTCGCTGTTGGCTAAAATATCATACTCAATTTGAAAGTAGTCGGTTGCGTCGCTGTACTCGCCAGGGCCAGACATCAGTTCGCCCTTGAAGCCGTTACTCATATACTTGATCCACTCCAGGTCGAGCAGATCGCAGTTGATGGCAAAGTCAACGAGCAGGTCAATGTCGCTTATATTGAAGTCACTGACAAAGGAGCTGTTTTTGCCTACCTCGCCAAAATCAGAACCCGAAAAGCCCGAGTTATTACCACCGCCCGGCTCATCGCCGTCGCCTCCACTACTACATGCCGTGAAGCTAAGCATGCTAAGCATCACAAGCAGATTAAAGATCTTGTTTCTTGTTTTCATAATAAAGATGTTAAATGTTTGTTACTATGTGCAAAGATAAACAAGAAAGGCGGAAAGGGACTAACAAAATACAAAAAACGACTAACAATTTCTATTTTGTTAGTCGTTTTGCTGTTTCCATTCGGTGGGTGTCTGTCCCGTCAGTAGTTTGAAAGTACGGAAGAAAGAGGTCTCGGTATTGAAACCAGAGGCAGACCATACCTCAGCCACTTTCTTATCTGGGCTATGCCTGAGCAGCCTTTTGGCGTGCTCTATGCGGTAGACATTGACATACTGGTTGAACGTGTAGCCTTTCTGAGAGTTGATGCAGTTGGAAACATAGGCGCTGTTGGTACCCAGCATTCGTGCTACGTCAGCCACCTTCAGGTTGCTGTTGAGGAAAGGTTTTTGTTCGTCCATCAACAGGTTGAGGCGCTGCATCAGTTCGGAGGCAGGTGCTGATGGTGTCTCTGTCGTTTGTTGTTCAGCTTGTGTAGTCTCAGACGTTTGTTGTCCAGCTTGTGCCGTCTCAGGCGTTTCGTGGGATACCTGGCGTCTACGGGCTTTTCGATAATAGATGAAGCCTCCCAGGACAATGACCACCAGCGCGGCGAAGGCAAGCCAAAGCCAAGTGTTGCCTTGTGTCTCTGTTCCTGCCAGTTCGTTGGAATGCTGGCCAACGGGCAACAATAGGACGGTGGAGTGGGGTGTAAAGTTGTCAACGGTGGTGTCGCGGTTCAGTTCCATACCGCCAGCAAGCAACAGGTCGCCTTCTGGTGTCAGCATAGGGCAACCGTAAAGGGTGTATGCGGTGGGATCTGTATAGTAAAGGGTCAGGTCAGCCGGAGTCTTGGCAAGGTCGACAGCAAGCACATATTGGCGTCCGTCAAGCTTGTCATAACCTAAGAGATAGGCGCGTTGTGCCTGGTGGTCTACATGGAAGGAAAAGAAATAGTTGACAAGCCTGCCTTTGCAGGTTGTAGGAACGGGACCATTGGTTGGCAGCAATGAAAACTGGGTGCTGTCAACGCGACAGATGGCCACTTGTCCATCCTTGTTGACAACGGGAATAAGATAGGAATAGATTCCCTGCTGCTCATTGCCGATAAAGCAGTTGCTGCTGTTGATATAATCCAAACAGCCGAGGGGTTTCCACTCGTTGAACAAGGGTACACGAAACGGTTCCCCCTTCAGGCGGTCAACGACAATTGTATCGAATGGATTGGCATGCTCATCGTGGCTACTGAAGATGATGACATCGTCCTTCGCGATGCGCAGCACGTTGGGCCGTGAGCGTTTTTGGGATACTTGCTTAACGTATTTGAAATATTTCTGGCCGTCAAAGAGTTCAATGATGTCAGAATCCCGATACCAGTTACCAGTAACGACAACGCGTCCGCTGTCAATCTCTGTGCCGGTAGCAAAGCATCGCTTATAGTCCAAACATCCAAAGCCCTTGAAAGAGTGATGGGTTGGGTCATACATCTCAACGGAGAAGATATGGCCTATTCCCAACGGTTCTGCATGGCCACCGCCAATGAGTACCTGACCAGAATGGAGTGGAACGCAAAAACCCTGGTCGTGCGGATAGGCTGTCTCTACAAGATGCCATTGTCCGTCACGAAAGTATTCGGCGGTGGCTGTCGGCACAAAACTGGTAGTGTGGCCGCCAACCACCGTCGGTTCACCGTTAACCACGAATACTGCGTGGCCTGAACGGGGAACGTTGAGATTGGGCAACTGCTTTAGCTGCAGTTTCACTTCAGGGCAAGTGGAAGCCAGCGCCGTCAGAGGCAGCAGCAGTAGCAGTAATAATCGTAGTCTATACATTGAAGCGGAAGTGCATGATGTCGCCGTCTTGAACCACATAGTCCTTACCCTCGACGCCCATCTTGCCTGCCTCGCGGACAGCAGCTTCGGAACCGTATTGGATATAGTCGTCGTACTTGATTACCTCGGCACGGATAAAGCCCTTTTCGAAGTCGGTGTGGATGACGCCGGCACACTGCGGTGCCTTCCAACCTTTCTTATACGTCCAGGCTTTCACCTCCATCTCGCCAGCGGTAATGAATGTCTCGAGGTTCAGCAGGGCATAGGCCTTCTTGATGAGGCGGTTCACACCACTTTCCTCCAAGCCCAGCTCCTCCAGGAAGAGCTGCTTGTCTTCGTAGCTTTCCAGCTCGGCAATGTCTTCTTCTGTCTTGGCTGCAATAATCATTGCCTCGGCACCTTCTTCTTTAGCCAGCGCTTCTACCTTTTGAGTAAATGCATTGCCGCTCTTGGCATCGGCTTCGCCAACGTTACAGACATAGAGCACGGGCTTTGAAGTGAGCAGGAAAAGGTTGCGGGCACAATCTTGTTCTTCTTTCGATTCGAACTCTACGATACGGGCGTTCTTACCTTGCTCCAGCACCTCTTTGTAGGCCTTCAGCACAGTCACCTCCACCTTGGCCTCCTTATTGCCGGCAGCGGCAGCTTTCTCCGTCTTCGCCAGTCGTCCCTCGATGGTCTCCAGGTCCTTCAGCTGCAGTTCGGTATCGATGATTTCCTTGTCGCGAATAGGATCGATAGTACCGTCGACGTGAGTGATGTTCTCGTCCTCGAAGCAGCGAAGCACGTGGATGATGGCATCCGTTTCGCGAATGTTTCCGAGGAACTTATTTCCAAGTCCTTCACCTTTAGAAGCACCCTTTACGAGGCCTGCAATGTCAACGATTTCACAGGTAGCGGGAACAATGCGTCCCGGGTGAACCAACTCGGCGAGCTTTGTCAGTCGCTCATCAGGAACGGTAATGACGCCAACGTTGGGCTCAATCGTACAAAAAGGGAAGTTTGCTGCCTGAGCTTTTGCGCTCGACAGACAGTTAAAAAGCGTTGACTTACCAACGTTCGGCAAGCCTACAATACCACACTTTAATGCCATTTTTCAATTCTGCTGATAGGTGTATTAGTTCTTGTATTTATCCCAGTCGGCAAAAGACCTTTTGTTGTAGTTTATCTGGTAGCGGAGGTTGTCATTCTGGTAGATGAATCCGCTGAACTTGTCGTTGTTGATGGTCATCTCCTTGAAGTTAAATGTGGCGGTGCCCCATTTCTCATAGGCGATAGTGATGATATTGCCTTCGAGACTCCAACGGAAATTGCTCATTTCGGGGGTTCCGCTCATGTATTCGTTGCTGAAACCCAGCTGACAGCCAGTACCGTTGAAGGCATTGGTGGCAGCACGCTCGAAGCGTACTATATTCCAGGTTCTGTCATCGGTGTCAACAAAACCGCCAATTTGTTTGCGCTGTTCAATACTGTAGCCTTGCCAGTTGCCGCTTACTAAATACTTGACAGCGTCTTCTGCGCTGATGCTGTCGTCATCGTCCTTGCAGCTCGTTGTCATTGCAACGGCGGCAATTACCATCATGTAAAGAAATAACTTTTTCATTTTTTCGTTTAAAACTAGTTTTCAGCCTGCAAAGGTAGCAATTATTTATGAATTGTAAGTCATTTTCTATGAAAATGTTGCTTAGTGCGCCTCCAACCAGTTGTCGCCAAAGCCGGAATCGGCCACGAGAGGAACGTTAAGTGGGAAGGCGTGCTGCATTTCTTCAATGACGATTTGCTCCACCTTTTCTTTCTCTTCGGGATAGACGCTGAAGTTGAGTTCGTCGTGCACCTGAAGTATCATTTTCGAACGGATGCCCTCTGCCTTGAAGCGCTGGTGAATGCGAATCATCGCCACTTTGATAATATCGGCAGCGGTACCTTGAATGGGGGCGTTGATGGCGTTGCGTTCAGCAAATCCGCGGACGGTGGCATTGGCTGAGTTGATGTCTGGCAGATAGCGGCGGCGACCGAATAGGGTAGTGACGTAACCCTGCTGACGAGCCTTCTGCTTGGCTTGTTCCATATAGTCGTGAACGTCGGGGAAGGTGGTAAAATAGCCGTCGATGAGCTGCTTGGCTTCCTCGCGACTGATATCCAGACGCTCGGCTAATCCGAAGACGGTGATGCCGTAGATAATGCCGAAGTTGGCTCGCTTCGATTTGGTTCGTTCGTCGCGCGTTACTTCTTCTATGGGTTTCTTGTAGATGTTGGCAGCAGTAGCAGCATGCAAATCTTTTCCTTCGCGGAAAACTTCTATCATCTGCGGGTCGTTGGAAAGATGAGCCATCACGCGCAGTTCAATCTGACTATAGTCGGCTGAAAAAAACAGACAACCAGGTTCGGGAATGAATGCCTTTCGAATCTCCTTTCCGTCTTCGCCTCTGATAGGAATGTTTTGTAGGTTTGGATCAGATGATGATAGGCGTCCGGTGGCGGTAATGGTTTGGTTAAACGAGGTGTGTATGTGTCCTGTGCGCGGATTAATCAGCTTCGGAAGGGCATCGATATAGGTGCCGATAAGCTTCTTTAATCCTCTGTGTTCCAAGATGTCTGATACAATCTCATGCTTGTTGCGCAATTGCTGTAGCACTTCTTCGCTAGTGACATACTGACCTGTCTTGGTCTTCTTGGCTTTCTCTACAATCTTCAGCTTGTCGAACAGTATTTCGCCAACCTGCTTGGGAGAAGCAATATTGAACGACTGCCCGGCAAGCTCGTAGATCCGTTGTTCGATTTCATTCATTCGCTCTGTGAAAATCTTTGACGTTTCTTTCAACGATTCCGTATCTAGGCAAACGCCGTTCATTTCCATTTCAGCCAGCACAGGCATCAGCGGCATTTCGATGACATAGAACAGCTTTTCACATTCAAACTTCTTCAGCTCGGGCTCCAGTTTATTCTTCAGGCGCAGGGTGACGTCGGCATCCTCGCAAGCATATTCGTAGACTTGGTTAGGAGATAGGTCGCGCATTGAACGCTGGTTCTTACCCTTAGCACCAATGAGCTCATCGATATGGATAGTTTTATAATTAAGGTATATCTCAGCCATGTAGTCCATGTTATGACGAAGCTCGGGTTGTATGAGATAGTGGGCTATCATGGTGTCCCACATCGGGCCTTGCAACTGAATGTTATAGTTTCTTAAAACTTCTAAGTCGTACTTTATGTTCTGTCCTATCTTGATGATTTTGGGGTTCTCGTACACCTCTTTAAAGATATTAACAATTTGCAACGCCTTTTCATGTTCGGCAGGAATGGGGACGTAAAATGCCTCAAATTCCTTCACGGCGAAGCTTAAACCTACCAATTCGGCATCGATTGGTGAGGTTGAAGTGGTTTCTGTATCTAGGCTGAGAATTTCGTTTGTCAAGAAATAATCACGAAGTTTCAGCATTTCTTCCTCATTTTCAACGAGTTTGTAGTCGTGAGCTATCGTTTTTAGCGTCTCAAAACTCGTGTTTTCACTCAAATTCTCACCGTCGGCCGGAAATTCTGCAAACAAATCGAGTTGTCCGTTAACGGGAATTTGTGGTTTTTGAGGTTTTTTAAGAATCTTGTCTGCCAGCTGCTTGAACTCCAGTTCGGTGAAGAGCTGGCGCAATTTTTCGTTGTCAGGTTCCACCACGCGAAGTTCGTCCATGTTGAGTTCGATGGGAACGTCGGTTTTGATGGTTGCCAAGAAGTAACTCATCTTGATATCCTCGATATGCTCCTCCACTTTTTCGCGAAGCTTGCCTTTGATTTCTGACGAACGAGCCAGAAGTTGCTCAACACTTCCGAAGTCAGCAATCAACTTTGCAGCAGTTTTTTCACCAACGCCCGGACACCCCGGGAAGTTGTCGGCTGAGTCGCCCATGAG
>JAEEGF010087829.1_pt1 | contig 12635 bp, 10 predicted proteins | sample 9134171 | NCBI WGS metagenome assembly JAEEGF01 (sample SAMN16246542, study PRJNA631951) | gut metagenome | biome: gut microbiome; feature: rumen; material: AP-attached | host: Bos | place: Iran: Karaj | collected 2018-10 | reverse complement strand
GAGAGTCATGGACGCTGGCATCCGTGACGATTACAAACGCAGGAACATCCGTCTTCACGTCATACAGGGTATGAGCCTTCACACCGCCTTTGCTGTGATGCAGCTTCGTCCACCAATAGACGGACAGGCAGAGCGAAATGGTGGTGGAATCAAATGCAAACACCTTGTTCTTGACAAAGAACTCCTTCAGACCGTCACGCTTCCTGCGAGCTATGTCAATGAGCCTTTCAGCATACTCCTTGAATATCTTGGCCTCGCGCACTTCGTTCGCCTTGGAGAGATTGCTGCGTGTGACGCTCTTGCCAAGGCCGAGGCGGTAAAATTTGGAGCGGTGGGCATTGAGGGTGACAATGAGGTCACGCATGCTCTTGCGATTTGACAACTGACCGAACACCATTACGAGCAGATGATGCCAGCATGTAAAGGATTTTACCCACTTGTTGCCCTCGTACTTGTCTACCAGACAGTCGAAGATACGCTTGGGAAGGAAACTGCGCAACTGGGTGAACACGTATTGGCCTTGTGACATTTTGTAAACCGTATACTTACATTTTGATAGTAGTCCGCAAAGGTACTAAAATAAATGTACACGTAACTCAAAATGCTCAAAAGCCCTCTATTTATTGGTGTTTCAGAGAATTGTTAATGGATTTTCGTGGACACTAGTAAAGTGAATTCAATACTTCATCCTTATACTTATAATACCTACCTTTATATCCATAATATTCTTTGTCATAAATTCCTATAATCATCTTTGAGGGAACAAGATTTAAATTTTTTTTAACAACATCAATGGCAGGTAGAATAAAATGAGCAGATTCATGTGCAGTCTCTTGGATGGTTGTTTCTAATAGCAACTCCATCTTAGTTCCCCGTATATATGAATAACTTTCCAAGGCAACAGAATAGAATTTTTTTAATGCAATCTTATAATTGTCGAAGAAATTCCTGTTTTTCAGTTTCTTTAACTCATCATTATGTCGTTTCCATACAATATAAGCCACTTCATTGCCTGCTAACCATCCTGGCAAGAAGACATCCTTTTCATTGTTATAAAGTTTTTTTATTTTCATACTTGCAGCTTCCTTAATTCTATCCCTTTGCTGTTCAGTAGTTAGACTATCAACATTCTTCAACAGCCTTAAGGCAAAATTGAAATCATCCTCTGTATCAAATTCTGCACCAGACCACCCGATTGGAACTAGTCTATCGTGCTCAATGTCAATGGGTAAGGCAAACATCCTGATGAAACTATCATTGTCATTGTCAAATGTGTCCCTAATAGCATTGAAAGCTCTATTCAGTGCTTCTGTAAAATTTGGAACTGCATCTTGCCCTTTTATATTTATTGTTTTTACCTCCTCCCGAAATGTTTTTTCAATTTTTTCAAATGCATTATATATATATCTATTATTTTTATGCTCAATTTTATCCTCCAACTGTCTTTCAAAGATTACAAGCCTTTCAATAATTGCTTTTGCTTTCTTTTTCCATCCTTCATCATCTAATTTCTTTATATGTGATAAGTACTGAAAAGTATTTGAATCCTCCTTTTCCATTATTTCCCGTAGCCCAGAAAAAGATTTTTCACTATCGAAAGCATCCCTTCCCATTTGTCCCAACATTAGGCAAGCAATTACACGGCCTTGCAAGTAGATGGGGAAAATATGTTCTTCAAATAAAGAGTAGCGACAAGTGTAATGTAGGCAATACCGTTCCAACCCGTCAAAATTAAATAGTTCATACTTTATTTTCTCCATCTCATTTTTACGGTTTTCATTGAATTCTGCAATTAAGACTTTTAATCTATCAAGATGCTCCTCAGTTGTACGCTCAAGTTTGTTCAACTCCCTGTCTGCAAATATGCCAACTATACTATCTTGTTGGAAACAATAGCTGGTATGGCGTGAATCACATTTTCTAAAAATGTCACATAACCTGCCATTGTTTACATAGGTACCACTATCAATACGGATGATTTTATTACCCTGCTTGTCAAGAATTTCTTTAATTTTTGGGTTTAAGGGTTCATTTAATATCACAGTTCCTTTCCGAGGATTTGTCGGTATTATATTTGGGTTTTTGGCACTTGGGTCATGTGGTAAAAAATCCTTGGGTACAAACTGAAATAATGATAAGGCATTTTGGATATCTTCGTCCTGTGATAAATCTGCAAGAAAACCGCGGATGTAGTACGGATAGTAAAGACCATCGGTGTTATAGTTAGCCGAATCTTCATTACAACCTTGTCTCAGACTCAGGAAAGTTGGGGCTATTGGCCATTCTCTGTTGTTGTCCATAAATGTAATTAGTTTATTTTCTGATGATTTATAAAATTATTATTGCGAAACGGCATGAAGTAAAGACACGGCAAAGATATAACAAAATATTTATAGATACATAATTTCGCCTATTTCAGTTTTGGGCAGAAAGAGGTGTTGCTGAATAGGACTGGCATTATATTCAGTTGATTAACAGCGACTTGTGAAATGAAAACGCCGGGAATTATTGAAATAGCAATTATTCGGATTATGAATAATTGCTATATGATTTCTGTCATTTACACAAATTATATATGCCCAACCTACATGAGACAGAGAGGCGGTAAACAGAAATCTGTCATGATGGAGGTTACGGAAGATGAATCGGAACTCCTTGCAGCAATCCTAAAAACAAACTGATTATGGAAGATATTGCTGTAATGGATAGTCCGGTCATCGTGACCGACATGAAGAAGAAGCTGAGTGACGTGCTGATGGCCATTTCATGGCGTGAGTTCGCCAATACCTATTTCAAGAGGTCATCATCATGGTTCTACCACAAGATGGACGGCATCGACGGGAACGGGGGCCAAGGCGGATTCAACGAAGAGGAAACCGAGCAGATGCGCGGAGCCCTGATCGATCTGTCGAACCGCATCCGCCGTGCACCGAGAACATATAGGTGAGGCCGCCCGTTGGCCTGCAAGACACAAAGCCGCACGTCTGCCTACAGGCGCAACCATGGGTCAGGGGGCGTGGTCAGAGAACCGTCCCTTGACCCATTCAACTCCAGGTACTTTTATCGCATGATTTGTCATACTTATCTTTTTATACTACTTAAAGCGTAACAATTCCCAACTAAGCTCTCAATAATCACAACCCAGATCCCCTTCATCATGGACCAATAATCCTTTAGTTTCGTTTTCCTGATAGTCCAATAATCATCTAAGAATCGATCAGAAGAACAGAATCTGTGATAAATAGGAGAAACGTAGACATTATCTATTACCTACCATTCTTCTGAAATATCAACCAAATCGTGCTCTTTCATATTTGCAATACGATATTCGTTCCCCTTTTTCCAATATGCCACTTTTATACTTGTTGTAATATCACGTCTTTTGGCAGAATATCCATTAACCACCAAATCTTGAGCAGCTCCACTTTTACCTTCTCGGATAGCATGCATTTTCCTTAAGTTTTGATCTGTAACAGCATCTGTGATTGCTTGAAGCGTACTTGTAATATCTTGTGGTCTGCTTTTGTAATGTCCATCACAATAATCAGCAAAGAATGAATTTTGTATATAAAAATTACATTTTGTATATGTATCATTAAGATAATTTAATTTTTTTGCCTGAAAGATGGAAATTCTTAACCCTAAGTCAATATCTTCCTTTGTTTCTGCTAATTTCCATATCAGGAATGGAGATTTCTTGTCATTTAAGAAATCTGTAACAGATGATTTGCAATTTATTTTTGCATTAATATTATGTTCAATGATGGACTGTTTCTTATCTATTTCTTCTATTACTTCGTATCTGAAGTTGCATTTAATTATTACTGAAATGTCTTTTGCAATTAAAATATATGACTCTTCCTCGTCTTGGTTAATAATTCTTAGGCAAATAATATACCATAATAATTTCAGGAATTCTTCATGAAGAACATCTGGCCTGTTCTCTGTGTTAAAAGTTGTTGGTTCTATTATTTCCTGTTTTATTAAGCCAATCATTTCATTATTACAGAGTTTGTCTATATAATGTGTTTTGTTGAGATATTTGTCCATCATTTTGCTGATGTCTTTATAACTAACAAAATCAACATTATACTTTTCAAGAATTGGTTTTAAATAATCTACATAAGGATAGTATTCATTGCGACAAAGTGTGTCTCCTGTTGTTGATAGAACATACATTTCATTTTTGTGTGCCGTCCACCAATCATCTAAGATGAGCAACTCTTGGAGGTGCTCAACAAGATTTTCCTTTGTGGAATTCTTATCAAAGGCAAACAATAATGGTTCTAATATATATTTCATTTTGCATATAGTTAGTTTTGAAGTTCCCTTCTTCTTTTCTCCATACCTGCTTTTACAATCTTTGTTGCCAAATCTTCTCCTTCATCAAAAAAGCCTTCAGGCCATTGCTCAATTACTCCATATGGGTTAATTGTAATTTGACGGTACTTTGAATAACCGTAATCTTGATCTTTTTCTACGAAATATATCATAGTCTGATCTGAGATCTTTGATTCGTTTGTTATTGCAACAAGATAACGTAAGCGATTAATAAGATATTCAGAGTGAGTTTCAATTATACATTGTTTACCCAAGGCATTCATTGAGACAAAAAAATCAGCTAATCGTGTTTGAACTTTTGGATGTAAGTGTAGTTCTGGTTGCTCCAAAATAATAGAGTCACCTTTGTTGGATAAAAAGCATAGTACAAGAATTGGAAGTATTTGGCTAACCCCGACGCCAACGTGTGTTAAGTCCTGTTTCATTTCATTTATGTCGGTTGTGATTTTTAATTCATGTCCAAATTTTCCTCTATCATTTGTGCTCATATTTTTAGCAACGCCAAGATATACTAACCACTTATTAATTGCTTCTTCTAATGTTCCTATGTTTAATGAAGGAGTCCCCTCTGCCCCCATACCATAAAAATCAGGATTTATATATTTTATTATCCTAGATTTGTTGTTTTCGAAAACAGCAGCAGTATTTTCTCCTTTTAGACCCAGGTCGGACGTACTGCCATTGCTTTCTAAAGGATATAAGGATCTCGGTTCTTCACGTAGTGGACCTAAGTACATAATGTGGTCGTTAAAAAAATCTTTTACGAAATCAATACCAGGATGATAGTACATGGGCATTTTTTCTGTAATATATCGTTCAGGTAATGTGTCTAATAAATCAACAATGCTTTTAACATATTTTGATTTCTCATCACCATCAAGAGTACTATATTGAAATACAGTTTGAAGACGTTTGATCGTAAAACTATTTTTGATTAATATGTATCTCCTTTTAAAAGTTTCTTGGTTTCGAAATTTATTATTGTTAAAAATATCATCAACAATTTTCAACGCCTTCTCTTTTATAAGTGGTATTATGAGTTTTTCGTCATCCTGTTCAAAGTCGTAATATGTGGTTGATCTGCTCTGCAACAAGAAATCAGACAAACTACTTTTTATTTGATCTTTATAGCTACAATATTCAATAATATAATTAGGTAGAAAATGAAAGACTCCTATACCAATAGTTTTCCAATTCTCACGGTAACCATAATAACCAATTCTCCGATGGAAATCTGTGTTAATAGAATAAACGAAATCGGAAGATTGATATTTGTTTACGCAGGAATCAATAACCTTTTCTTCTTCTTTAGACTTTTGTATATCTTTTAAAATGTTTATATAACCAACTTTCTCTTTACCAGAATACACCTCCATATGCATATTATCAAGGACAGGTTGGAGATTTTCGTCTTTCCCTTCGGATGAAATGATAAATGAACAATCTGTCCTTTCGACTCCTCGTGGAAAGCGGTGGCGAGCAATATAACTATTATGTAAATCATTGGTGTCATCAGTCAATGAAAAACCAATTGTGATATTCTTTTTATAGTCTCGTAGGTTTACGATGTCACTATAAGATCCGAATTTTTTAAACCAGCCATTTAATAGAATTGATCGTGATGCAATTGGACTTTGTAAAGTTTGAGTTACAAGGAGTATACTTTGTAAAATAGTACTTTTACCAGAACTATTTGCACCAGTGAAAATAGTAAGAGGCCGAAAAGGTAGTTCTTGTTCTTGATTTATAGATTTGAAGTTGTTAAGTATCCATTTATTTATCATATTCAGTCTTCAAAAAAAGATGTAATACTAATTTATTATTTAAAAATTTAACAATCAATATGCCACTAAAGGAATTATTGAAAGCTGTCTTAACGAGACATATCCCAACTGGCTACTAATCAAGGTCAATGCCAAGGTATACAATACCATCTTTATCTGAATCACTTTCATCGCATATAAATGATTTAGTTCTGTAATGGTATACTTTCTTGCTTTTAAATGATGATTAGCATCAATTTTATTGAATTTATGATATAATTTTGTTTTTGTATTTAACAACCCCGTAAAGTGTGTATGGAGAATGGAATGAGTATCCTTCTTCTTCACCCTCATGGAATGTTATTGACACAATAAGATAAGCAGATTTATTATAATATTGAGATGCAAATGCATATTTATTCCATGATATTTCTAACATTGTTTCTTTGTTATGGCATAATGCATCCTTTTCAAGCAGTTTACTCATAAGATTATTAAATTCCTGTCGGTTCAATCGGGCCGGGAACACATCTACAGCCAAGCGCGCTTTATATCCTTCTTTTATAGTTAATTCTTTCTCAGGATGTTCAGCCAGAGTACGTTCAATATCTATCTTCAAGATAATAAAGTGACCAACAATTCTATTAAGACTTGCAATATTTGTAACGTCAATATTGTCTTTTTGACAGCTTAACGCGTATAAATCACTTCCATTAGGAACACCAACTTTTTCCAGTGAATAGCCTTTGACTATAAATCTCTTCAATTGTGAAATATCAACTCGTTCATTACCAACTTTAGATATTGTTCGATAACGACTCAAATTGATAATCTCTTTATTGACTGTTCCACATGGGGATCCGGCAAACGCATAATCAACCTCCTGAGTTCTGGGTAGAAATAGTATCAGTGCGGCGATAATAAGCAAAGCTATAACACAAATTGTATATATCATATTACTAAATAATTATAATTAATTTCAAACTTGTTCTAATTCATTCACATTTTCTATAATATAAAGCGATTCAGCCTTAAGAGCCAACATACCTATCAAGAACCCGATAACACTAAGATAGTTAAAGAATGGACAGTTAAAATATTTACTGGCGAAAATCCATGAAATCACATAAATAATAGTCAAATATGACATAGATGTGCATATTGTATTATACTGTTGACTCTTTCTGTTTCGAGATGCCACAGAGAATGCTAAATCTACAAGGAATGCTATTAACCAAATCAATAAAGGATTTAAGAACTCATCATGAAAATTAGCCTTTTCAAAATAAGCTCTCCCTTCATCTAATACTTTCATGAATGATGAGACCATAGAAACGATACCCCATCCAATGATGTACAAAATATTTATTAAATGATTCATATTTGGGCGTAAAAATACAAAAATTTCTTCAATAGAAAACATCTTTTCAAATATATTTAAGTTAAAAAAACATAATTGGCACTGCAGGAATATTTATATACTTTGTAGATCTTTTATGTTTTACAAAAGCGATATATTACAATTGGGCGCAAATGATTGCACCGGCTAATTAAAATAATTATCTTTTTGCTCTTGTCTTTGATTCTGCAAATAACCAAAGAAATAATAATTGTTATTATTCTCATAATGATAATATTTAATTTTGGCCGCAAAATTAGCATTAAATTTTTATTAATTGAATAATCCATCTATTTCAATTTTGGACAGAAAAAGGTGGTTTTGGCATGGTAACAGTTTGTATGACATTGATTATCAGCAAATTGGGTGTGGTTGTCGGGCGGAAATAATTGAAATGGTAATTATTCGGATTATGAATAATATTTGTGCTTTTCTGTTGTTTGGGGATTATAAAAAAGTGGGTCAGAGAGCCGTTCCCTGATCCACCGAACTGAACGATGTGGATTGTTTTTGACTCTACTATTGAGGACTCACTGAGAACCCATGATTGTCGCTATTGTGTCATTGGGTGGGTCAGAGTCCTTGCCTTGGCTATTTATATCCAGACAACTTTTCGTGTTCACTATAGCCTTTTACGCCCTGCTCTTTTTCATGACAGGCATGGCATAGCGACACGACATCCTTCATCGGATATTCCCAAGGCAGAAGGGCTGGAATCCTTCTATCCCCTTTGGCATAATAATAATGCCAGTGATGAACTTCCAAATCACCTTTTTTCCCGCACCTCTGGCACTCGTTATGATAGTACTGATGAACTTCCTGAGTGTATTTCTTCCATTCATCAGTATTCTGCAACAATCTCTTTTCTTCTCGCAACTCACCAGACTCCCTTCTGTAATGGTCAATATTATTAAACCCTCCAATAGCGGAATCAAGGTTTTTCAGAGGCTCCCCGCCTTTCTTTTTCCAACTATTCTTTTCATAATACTCATACATCCTCATGGCAGATACATTAACTTTCTTCTGCCAAATACGTATAGTTAATTGTACTAAAGTTGGTCTATCACCGATGTCCTTTTTGTTACAAATCATATATCCGTGTTTTTACACTAATTAATTCTTTGGGTGTTTAACAAATAATAATGCCATGATCCCGTGATAGTCGCTATTGTGTCATTGGGTGGGTCAGAGAACCGTCCCAGCCCCACATTTTGTTATAATAATCGAACTTATTTGTTTTTGACTTTACTTTTGAGGACTCATTGAGACCCTATGATTGTCGCTGGTGAGTCCTTGGGTGGGTCAGAGGACTCTGACCCGATAATAATCACCTCATTCATCTACATCTTTATAACCCTCACTCGTAAGCTTTATCTTTAAATAGTCCATGACATCTATAGAAAGATTCAATTGTTCTTTCAAAAGAAAGTCTTTCAATTCTTTTTCAGTATTCATAGGAATAGTTGCAGGAACAATCTGAAGGAGTAAATCTTGTAAGTCACGTTCTCTTTCTCCATCTGAAAGATCGTTTTCCAAATCAAGTACTTTAGCTATTTTTTTATATAGCGAGAGGTCTATATCCCCAAATGTATGACAATAAGTGCCTGAAAGGGTTGGTAAATTATTGATGATATACCCATAATGATAATAATATAGGTTACTATAACATGATCGTTGCAAATAAACACGATCAGAAATTTCCGTCCCCGTCCTTCTCCATACACTTGGTTTCCAATGTTTAAACCCTAATTCCTTCAATGTTGAAGTGACGATTGAAAATAATTGTTTCTTATCCATAATTATATAACGTTAATATAAGTCTAATATTGTTTGCCACTCACCGTTTCTTACCGGTCTATATTTATCAAAAAGATATTTGTATTTATCAAGCTGCTTATAACCCCTTAATATACTATTTTTGTTAGCTGGTTTCAATTCATAAATAATATGATTATCAAAGTCCACGAAATCTGGTCTTATACCAAGAATTTCCCTATATTCTTTAATTGCATGATTTGGTATAACATCATTTGCCTTATATGATTTGTGTATGTTGATCCCGTTTATTGGAGATGATTTTGTATATTTTGATCCTAAACTTGATATTACATCTCTTGCTTTCCAGGCATGCTTTCCCGTTGTAGCAAAACCTCCAATGAATGGTACCGTTGCGATAGCGCTTAACCCCGCATTGCCAAAATCGCCTTCTAACAAATAAAGTCCAGCATTTGCTAAATCAGCAATATCTCCTCCAGGAATCAAACCGATAACATCTAATCCCGTATGGATGTTGTCCATGTACTGATGGTATTGGTCTACACATTTGTCAAAAGCCTCCCCAGCTCTTTCTGCTGCTCTTTCTATTGCTTTCTCGGCACTATCATATCCTCCTCCAGCTGCTGTTGTCCAATGGAATCCATATCGGAAACCAGATGTCGCTGTTGCTCCAATTGTTACGCCAGCCGATAGATAGGGACTACTTATGGAGAAACCAATATTCCATGCTGTTGAGCCTGCAATAGCGGAACCAGTGATGCCACCTGCTATACCGCCAATCAATATGCCACCATAAGTTAATGGGTTGCTATAATTCCAATGAAAAGGATTTAACTCTCCTTGATTCGATGTCACGCCACCAATGTATGCTCCAGCGATAGCGGCACCAATGATAATTATATCATCTATCCCGAACAGTTCTCCGCTTGGATCCGTGTACTTCAGCGGGTTATTCAGACAGTAGCTGTACCTGTTAAAGCTCTGGCTGAAGTCAGGCATCTGCACGTATGGGTCTGGCGAGAGGAATCTGCCGAGTAGCGGGTCATAGAGACGGGCATTCATATTGATGAGGCCGAGACCTGTCAGGTGCTCATGGCCGCAGTAGCCTCGTCCGAGATACAGGTCCGGCTCGTTAGTGGGTGTATACAGAGCGAATGTTGAAGGATTGCGCAGTCGTCCCCACGCATCATAACTCAGTTCCTGCACGACCGTGCCACTGCTATTAAGCACATGTGTTATACTTCCCAAATGATCACGGAGGATATGGTATACACTGCTGGAATTTCCCTGTTTGATGAGTACCGTCGGTGCATCATAATAGCCTCCATTCAGATACAATCTTTCCGTCGTACCAGAGGGCTTGACATCCAGTTCATAACATCCTCCGAGATAGTAGCGAGTGAATGAAGTGGAACTGTTGTGCAGCATCTGCATCTTCACACGATCATAGTTGCCGTTATAGGTGAAACTTGCCGTATAGCCGTTGTCTGTAATCTCATTGGGACGATCGAACGAGTAGTAGGACACGTTCTGTGTACCGACGCTAATATTGTTGGTCAGCGTCACGTCTGACACAGCGTATGGCTTCCCTAAAGTGTTGTAGGCGAAGTTACCCACATCGCCCTTCGATGTGATATTGCCATTATTATCATATCCTACAGAATGACTTCCGAAGCCAGTCAGCCTGTTCAGGTTGTCGTAGCTGAAGGTTTCCATCATATTATGCATTGGAAATGTTCTCGATGCGAGATTCCCAGTCTGTTCGTTAAAGGAATATTGGATAAGTTGCTTAGTTGGACCGGATGCCGTGACAACCCTTGACGTAGGATAACCACTGACTGTATAGGTATAATAGCGTGAAAGCCCGCCTGTATTAATATATTCAGCCCGGCCTTGGCCGTTTTCACCTGACAGAGTAAAAATAGTTGTGGTGCCGTTCAGCTTCACGGATGTCATGTGGCCGTTTGTATAATAGTAGTTCTCCGTTGTCAGTACCCCGTTCTGAGAGGTATATTTGATGGCTCTCATCTGCCCACCGGTATAAGTGTAGTCCTTTTGCAGCCATTTGCTGTCCACGGCATTCTCCTTTATTGCCGACAGGCGCCCAAGTGCATCGTATGTGTAGCTGGTAGATGTGCCGTTGCTACAGGTCTCACCGGTAATCTTGTTCAGGTTATTATTATATGTATAGGTGGTAGAGAACTCCGGCGAAGTCTTCTTGGTCATGCGGCCATAAATGTCACAAACATAGATCGTTATCTGGTTGTTGGCGTTTGTCTCGCTTCGCAGATAGCCTTCCGTGCTATGATAATAGTAGGTTGTTGTACCGCTACTCGGGTCGATGATTTTTTTTTCGTCGTCCGTATTCGTCGTATGTGATGGTGGTCGTGATGCCGCCGCCCGAGCTGGCGGGAGCCGAGATGGACGTGGGATTACCCGCACCGTTAAGTGTATAGTTGATGGTACCTGCTGGATCTGTCACAGACACGACTCCGCCAAGTGCATCTGTCGTGGTGGTTGTCGATATGGTGCCGTCATTGACCGTCGTTTGTAGTCCATTATAGGAATAGGTAGTGGTTTTACCTATCTCCGATTTTGTTACCAGGCGGTTGTATGCGTCATATGTGTACTGCATATAAGTAGGAGAGCCAGTCTTGTAAGGATACGACTCTTTCCATAGGTTGCCGTAGGTGTCGTACAACTTGTCCACCTTGAGTTGGTTGCCGTCGAAGCGTGTCTGTGAGTGGCGTATCTCGCGGTTTAGGGCATCATAGATGGTACTCTCTGTTGGTATGTTCGAGCCAGATTTGGTGATGGCATATAATCCGCCGTTTCCGGAGTCCCATGTAAAAGCGGTGTTGATGGTAGTGGTATCTGGCCTTGCCTCTGAAACCAGCCGCCCGAAGGCATCGTAAGTATAGTAGGTATAGCCGATGTATGTCTTCGTTGTGGCTACGGTGCCGTTAAGATTATAGGTGAACTCCTTCCAAACACCAAGCGGGTCTGTGACCTTGGTCAGCCTGTTATTGTAGGAATCGTACTCGTAGGTGGTTGTCCTTGCTGTTTCTGACAAATAAGGATAGACACTCTGTGTAGTTATATTGCCGTAAGAGTCATAGAAAAAGTCAGTTGTCTTGACAACATTATTATTTACCTTGTTGATAACAGTCTGTGGTTGGTCGTAAGTATTGTATGATGAGAATACTGTCTTCTCAGAGTGCTGGGTATTGTTGCGCGTGGTGGTGACTGTTGTTGAGTCCAGACGTCCCAAATGGTATTTGCTGCCGATATTGGCAAAGCTCGTGTATGCATATGCCTTGTTGACAGAAATGCTGTCGGGATATGATGTGTTCTCT
>JAEEGF012196884.1_pt1 | contig 12636 bp, 5 predicted proteins | sample 9134171 | NCBI WGS metagenome assembly JAEEGF01 (sample SAMN16246542, study PRJNA631951) | gut metagenome | biome: gut microbiome; feature: rumen; material: AP-attached | host: Bos | place: Iran: Karaj | collected 2018-10 | reverse complement strand
CAAGCTTTCTGTTAAGATCTTCCTTATTAATAATGACGGATATCATTACATAAGACTTACACAGAACAACCTTTTCAGTGAGTATTCAAAAGTGGGAATCGGCCCTGAGAGTGAGGATCTGGCATTCCCGTCCTTCAGAAAGATTGCCGATGCCTTCGGATATCCCTACATCGCCATCCACACCGGCGATGACCTTGAAGGCAAGCTTACAGAAGCCCTCAGGACCAGTGCTCCTGTATTCTGCGAAGTCTTCACCGACACCACCCAGGTCTGGGCACCTAAGAGTTCAGCCCGCCGGGAACCCGACGGCTCCCTCACCAGCCCGCCCCTGGAAGATCTCGCCCCCTTCCTCCCCCGTGAGGAGCTGGCCGAAAACATGTATATTTGAGTCCTCCCGGACGGGCAAAACTGCCGAAAGGGTGAGGGGCTTGCAGCAAGAAAAATTTCGTCATAACCCATCGGGAATTTATGGCACCACATAAAGTTCAGCCAGGATACTTTCACGTAGTTCAGAGAAGTATCCTGGCTGAATTTCTGTGGCACTCATAAATTCGCCTCAGCGTTATCAAGACGAAATTTTTCTTACTGCAAGCCCCTGCCCTTTCGGCAGTTTTGCCCTGTGAGTTGGCTGAATATACATGTCCCTTCCACCGGGTTTCCTCACGGGGGAGCAAAGGGCGTCCATGGCCACATTGTCACTGGCTTTAAAAAGTTGACCCATTCTTAAACAAAGCTTGCGCTATCGCCCATTCCCACCGTCCATCATATCAGGTACTGCTATGAATCCCCCGCTCCGGGAGAGCCAACACATTTCGGGAAAACATCGAAAACGTTTGCTTTATGGATTGGTTAGGAAGTTCATTTTTCTTTAATCATAAACCAACACTATTTTTGTATCTTATGATGTTTTTCATGATTGCAATTTTTATATCATAAACACATGAAAGGAAATTGCCTATGGGAAGAGAATTGAAAAAAAGCTGTATTCCATTTGAAACCAGTAAGAAAGGCACCTTCATAGTAAAGCTCAGGGAAACCAAGGATGGTACCTGGCAGGGGAAAATCATATGGGCAGATGAAAACGAACAGCAGAAATTCAGAAGCGGCCTTGAACTTATCAGACTGATGGAAGATGCGTTAAACCAACAAAACTTAATAGCGGAGGAGCAGGGGGACGACAACGAGGTAACAGCATAAGCTTAGAAAGCAAAATAACCGGTTAAAAATCTGTAACTGTTAACAAAGCAAACCTTGTGAGGAGGAAATGCTCATGTTAAGAAAATTCAACAGAACACTTGCATATCTTCTTTCATTCGCGCTTGTGATGTCAATATTCGGACATGATTATTCTAGTTTTACGTCAATAGCTGCAGATGAAGACTATGCGCAGGAAGTAACCGAAAACCAGGAAGAGACCCAGGAGCCCGCAGCAGAAGCCCCTCAGGAAAATTATGAGGAAGAAAATAACAGTGCTCCCGAAGAGAGCTATGACGAAGGATCAGAAGGCGGCGAAGAAAATTATGACGAAGGTCAGCCTGAAGAACCCGCAGAAGAGCCTCAGCCCGAGGAACCTCAGGAAGATCCCCAGCCGGAGCAGCCTGAAGCTCCAGAAACACCTGAAACTCCAAAGACTCCGGAAGAGCCTGAAACTCCCGAAGCCCCCGCAGAGAATCCCGAACAGCCTTCAGATGAAAGCGGCGAAGGCTCAGGAGAAGAGGCAGCACCTCCTTCAGAGGAAGCCGAAGACGAGGCAGGAACAGCTTCTTCAACCGATGAAGAGAATACAGAAGGCGCAGCAGAGGCCAGCTCCGGCGCGTCCATAGAAGATGATGAAGACGCAGCAGCATCAGCTTCCAGCTCAGCACCCGATGAAATAGATGAAGAAGAAAAAGAAGAGAAGAAAGAAAAGAAAGAAAAAGAGCAAAAGGAAGTTGAAACCCAGATGCCCGCAGCCGATTTCTACGGCAGCGCAGGTGGCATGAACGTAAGCGTACATGCAGATGAAGGAGCTTTCCCCGAAGGCACAGAGATGGTAGTATCAGCCATCTCCGCCGGCGAAGCCCTTGACGCAGCAGTGGAAGCCCTTGGCGAAAACGTAACAGAGGCCATCGGTGTTGACATCTCCTTCAGATATGAAGAGCAGGAGATCGAACCCGCCAATGCAGCAGCGGTTCACGTAAACATCTCCCTTTCATCATCCCTTGACGGCGACAGCTTCAGCGTAGTCCACAAGGATGACGACGGATCAGTTGAAAAGATCGCAGATGCCTGTGCAGACGGTGCATCCTTCGAAACCGGTTCATTTTCAATATATATCGTTGTAGGCGAGGGCAACTCCTCTAATGATGAGGAGGATGAGTACCACGCAACAGCAACCTATAACTTCTACGTAGGTGAAGAACTTAAACATACCCAGATAGTTAAAAAGGGTGATACCTTATCAGAACCTCCTATTCCTGATCTTTCCAAGACACAGGTATTCCATGGATGGTTCATCCGCGGCACTAACAACAAGCCTCCCTATGGCGAGATAGTAAGCGTTACAGCAGGTGACATCATCAATGTTGATGCCCGTATACAGACAACCTACTACCTGACCTTTATCGGCCCCAGCGGTGAAATCGTTCAGGTTAAGGAAAAAATAGTTGAAGGAGATGAAGAGCCTATCATCTCCACCTCAGGAGTTTCTGTTACTCCAAAGGGCGAGACCCAGGCATTCATTGGATGGACAACAGAAGAAGATACAAGAATTGATACAACACTTCCCGATAACAGACGAATAGTAACAGAAGTTAATGCCAAAAATAACGACACAGTATATGCGGTTATAAATACAGCTCATTGGCTCAATTTTGACGCAAATGATGATGCAACAGGCGGTGGAGCAACCTATACATCACCTGTATATGTACTTCAAAATCAGATCCCGGCAGATGTAAAACCGGAAGACCCTACCAGAAGAGGATATGATTTCGGCGGATGGTACACAGATCCCGGATGTGGTGATGCAAGTGCATTTAAATGGAATGAATCAATCGACCATGATGTTAACCTTTTTGCAAAGTGGACCAAGAAGCAGAATAATCCTTATACAGTAGTTATTTGGAAACAGAAAGCTTCTGATGCCGTTAATGCAACTCCTAAGACTTATGATTTTGTTGAAAGCCATAACTGCACCGGCCCTACAGATGCAACAATAACTCCTGAAATGCTGAGTGGTTACCTTACAGCTTTGGGAACCGGCTTCGAAAATCCCAGATATGAGATAGTAAAAGGAAATACCGGTGAACCGGCTACAACAATCAGAGATAAGGGCGATACAGTTGTAAATATTTACCATGATAGAAAGGCTTATACCTTAACTTTTAAAGAGAAGACTACTTCTCAAAGTAATATAAAAGTAATCAACGCTTTATATGAGCATGTGATTACTGATTATTTCCCGATCGACAACAAGGGATCCCGCTGGAAAGCTCATGATACATCTTTATTCACAGAGGTGCTGGTTGTTATCAACCTTATGCCTGCAGAGAGTATTACTTTTACAAAAGATACATCAAATGCAGGTACAAAGTACATGAATTTCAATGTAGAAAAGCTTTATGGTACAGGTTATGAGCTTAGAAATACAGTTACTGCAAAGTATAATTTCATTACAGAAGCAGAGGACTACATTGATCTCCTCGGATTTGATAAACATCATACAGATCCTGCATTTGTAAATGGAAAAGCTCTTGATGGATATGGCGCAGGTAATACCATTAACTTCTACTACACAAGAAAGAGATATACAATTGCTTTTGTAAATGACACAACAGAAGTAAAGACTATAACTGAGATTCCATATGAGATGCCATTGGCTGGTTACGCTTCACAGGCTCCAAATGCCGATCAGATGGAAAAGAGAGCAGGATTTACCTTTGAAGGATGGTTTGTAGACTCTAAAGGTATACAGGAATTTAACTGGAATCAGACGATGCCTGCCAACAATCTGGTATTATATGCCCACTACGAACCAGTCAAATACAATGTTGACATCAATCCTAACGAAGGCGTTTACACAGCAGGTACGCACTTTACATTAAAATACATCCCTGAAACCGGAAAGTTCGAGGAAGTCAGCAGAGATACACTAAATAATAACATTTCGAGAGAAGGCTATGAACTGGTTGGATGGTTCTGGGATGATGATTCAAATGAACCATATGCATTCGGACAACCTACCTGCGATATCAAGCTTATAGCTAAGTGGAGAAATCCAGGTAAAGTTAAGATAACCTACGTGGCAGGTGAAAATGGAACAGGACAGGTTCCTGTTGACACCTATGAATACTCACCTAGCTCGACTGTAGTTGTAGGAGCACCTGCAGAGCCTAAGGCTAAGTACACCTTCATAGGCTGGAAAATCAGAAACGACAGTTCAGGAAGAATCTATTATCCAAACAACTGCTTCGAGATCATTCCTGCATATGTAATAGGAACCGGAGAAGTTAAGGATGTATTTCTTGATGCGATATTTGCACCTACCGGAGCTATCGGTGATGATTCCTTTACCAAGATCACCTATAAGCCCAATGGTGGAAGCGGAAACGATATCGTGATAACAACACTTAAGGTTAATGAGGGCGTAGCAGCTCTTACCCAGGAGGGTTGTGGCTACACCAAAGAGAACTGCGAGCTTATCGGATGGGCCAAGAATTCCGGAAGCACAACTCCCGACATCGAACTTGGACAGATAATTGCAGCCGACAACGACGAGTATCCAAACGTACTTTACGCAGTATGGAAGGTTAAAAAAGTAAACTACAGCATCAAATATTACAGAGACTCAGTTGCAGACGCTAACTTAATAGAAGAAGTTGTTAAGGGGCACGTAGAGCTTGGAACATCAGCAGCTTCCATCAGCCTTTCAGATGATGAACTCAACGCCAAGAAGCCTGAAGGCTACAGAAACGGTGAGCAGCAGGGAGATAAGCCTTTTATAGTAACAGAGGCAGGACCTAACGTAATCAACGTAGTTTATCCAAGAATCAGCCTTAAGGTGACCATTCAGGGCAACACAGGAACATTTACCTATAACGGAACAGAGCAGACAGTCAGCGGATATGAAGTAGTAAGTATCCTTGATGAGAACGACGTTCCCGTAAGCGACTTCACAGCAGCAAACGTAGCACTTAAGGAAGGCGTACAGGCAGCAGCCAAGAGAACAGAGGTTGGAACCACAAACATGGGACTTTCATCAGCAAGCTTCCAGGCGATAAACACCTCTTACATCGATGTTACTTTTGAAGTAACGGACGGATCCATCACCATCAAAGCCATTGATGCAGTAGTAGTCACCATCACAGGTCATAACAACACAGCAACTTACGACGGAAACGAGCACAGCGTAAGCGGCTACGACGTAGAGATCAGCAATCCTCTTTACAAGGAAAGCTACTTCACCTTCTCAGGAACCTCAGAAGCTAAAAGAACCGACGTTGGAACCACAAACATGGGGCTTGCAGCAGATCAGTTCACCAACACCAATAGCAACTTCGGCACCGTAACCTTCGCAGTAACCGATGGCTACCAGACAATCGAACCTCTCGACGTAACAGTAACCATTACAGGTCATAACAACACAGCAACTTACGACGGAAACGAGCACAGCGTAAGCGGCTATGATGTAGAGATCAGCAATCCTCTTTACAAGGAAAGCTACTTCACCTTCTCAGGAACAGCAGAAGCTAAAAGAACTATCGCAGGAACAACAAACATGGGCCTGGCAGCAGACCAGTTCACCAACACCAATAGCAACTTCGGCACCGTAACCTTCGCAGTAACAGACGGATCACAGACCATCAATCCTATCGATGTAACGGTAACAATTACCGGACATCACAACACAGCAACCTTCGATAACGAAGAACACAGCGTAAGCGGCTACGATGTAGAAATCAGCAATCCTCTTTACACAGAAGATGACTTCAGCTTCTCAGGAACCGCAGAAGCTAAAAGAACCGACGTTGGAACCACAGACATGGGCCTTGCAGCAGATCAATTCACCAACACCAATGACAATTTTGCAACAGTCACCTTCAACGTAACCGACGGCTACCAGACCATAACTCCTGTGGACACTGTAATAGTAACCATCACCGGTCACCACAACACAGCTGCCTACGACGGACAGGAGCACAGTGTAAGCGGCTACGACGTAGAGACCAGCAATCCTCTTTACACAGAGGCAGACTTCACCTTCACAGGAAACCAGCTGGCAAAGATGACCAACGTAGGAACCGATTTCATGGGTCTTACAGCGGACAACTTCACCAATACCAGCAGCAATTTCGCTACAGTAACCTTCAACGTAACCGACGGTTATCAGACCATCGAAGCTGTAAACGTAACAGTAACCATCACAGGTCACAACACCAAAGTGGACTTCGACGGAGAAGAGCACAGCGCAAGCGGCTATGACGTAGAGATAAGCAATACTCTTTACAAAGAAGCATACTTCACCTTCAGCGGAACTCAGGAAGCCAAGAGAACTGAGGTAGGAACCACTGAAATGGGCCTTGCAGCAGATCAGTTCGCTAACACCAATAACAACTTTGGAACTGTAACCTTTGAAGTAACCGACGGCTTCGTAACCATCGATCCTATCAATGTAACAGTAACCATCACAGGTCATAAAAACGAGACAAACTACGACGGAAATGAGCACAGCGTAAACGGCTACGACGTAGAGATCAGCAATCCTCTTTACAAAGAGAGCGACTTCACCTTCGACGGCAACCAGGATGCAGCAAGAACTGACGCGGGAACCACCAACATGGGCCTTGCAGCAGAGCAGTTCACTAACAACAACACCAACTTTGGAACCGTAACCTTCGAAGTAACCGACGGCTACCAGACCATCAATCCTATCGATGTAACAGTAACCATCACCGGTGATATCGTAACAGCAACCTATGATGCAAAAGAGCACAAGGCAGAAGGCTACGACGTAGCAGTAAGTAACTCTCTTTACACAACAGATGACATCGCTTTCTCAGGAACCGCTGAGGCAGCAAGAACTGAAGTTGGAACCACCAACATGAACCTGGCAGAGGATCAGTTCTCCAACACCAATCCAAACTTCGGTACAGTAACCTTTAACGTAACCGACGGCTACGTAAAGATAACAGAAGTTGGTGAAGTAACAGTAACCATCATCGGAGCATTCAACACAGCTGAATATGACGGAAAAGAGCACAGTGTAAGCGGTTATGATTATCAGTCCAGCGATCCTCTTTATACCGACGCAGACTTCACCTTCACCGGAACAGCAGCAGCTTCCCAGACTGACGTAGGAAAAGCTGAAATGGGTCTCACAGCTGACAACTTCTCAAATACCAACACTAACTTCAAGAAAGTAACCTTCGAAGTAAAAGATGGATATCAGGAAATCACAGCAGTGCCGGTAACAGTAACAGTTATCGGAAAGACAGATTCCAGAGAGTATGACGGCGAAGAGCACACAGTAGAAGGCTTTGAGATAAGCGCAGATAAAGAGAACTATCTCGTAAACGAGTACATGAGCTTCACCGGAACAGCACAGGCAACAAGAACTGACGCAGGAAAGACCATGATGAACCTGACAGCAGAGCAGTTCAAGAACGAAAGCACAAACTTTAGTCCGGTAACAGTTAACGTAACAGATGGATACCAGGAGATCAAAGAAAAAGAAATAACCATCAAGGTAGTTGGTAACTCCGCAACAGTAGAGTATAACGGAAAAGAGCAGAGCGTAACCGGATATGAGATGACAATTCCCGCAGGAACATCCCTTACAAAGAACGACGTGAAGTTCGTAGGAAGCGCTACAGCATCCGGAATAGCATTAGGAACCTACAAGATGGGTCTTACCAAGGATCAGTTCAGCGTAGCTGACAAGAACTACAAAGTAACCTTCGAAGTAACCGACGGAACACTTACCATCACAGGAACCCCCGGAGCATACAATATCACGATCACCTCCGATTCAGATGAGCAGGTTTACACCGGCGAGACCTTCGGCGGATACGGCTACACAGTAAGCACAGGATCCTCAGCACCCAGAGCCATGGCAGCAATGAGCGAGGCAGAGTTCACAGAAGCAGGCAGCGACAAGGTAGTAGTTAACGGAGCAGCCTACACAGTAACCGGAATAACAGTCGACACAACAGCAAGAGAAGTTGGAGAGTACGACATAGAGATCAAGGGTACTCCTCAGGTGATCGACTCCTTCGGCAACAACGTAACAGAACTCTTCACCATCAACAAAGTAACCGGCAAACTTGTAATCACTCCTATGGCAATAACAGTAACCTCTGCATCAGCATCCAAGGTATACGACGGAACACCTCTTACCAGCGATGAGATAACAGAAGATCCCGGATGGGGCAAAGGAGATGTGGTAGCCTACAACGTAACAGGAAGCCAGACAGAGGTAGGAACCAGCAAGAATACCTTCGAAATAGTAGCATCAGAAGACATTCTTAAGAACTACACCATAACAAAGGTAGAGGGAGACCTGGAAGTAACAGCAGCATCAACACCTACACCGGGACCGACTCCTACACCTGACACACCTACACCTACACCTACTCCTGATACACCTACACCCGCACCGGCACCTACAACCATCGATGATGCACCGGTTCCTATGGCACCTACAGCTCCCACACCCGCACCTACACCCGGAGTAGAGGCAGTTCTCGGAGCAAGAAGAGAAAGAGCAGCAACTAACAACGCAGCAGTTCTCGGAGCAAGAAGAGGAAAGACAGACGACGAGACCAACACAACTTCCCGAGCATTTGCTATAATATTAGCAGCAGCTGCAGCCCTGGCTCTCATCATCAAAGTCCTGATGAAAAAAGAGGAGGACGAAGAAGCATAATTAAAAAGACTCACAAGGTTAAAAAAGCTATATAATCAACCGGAGAGCGGCTGCTAGCAATAGCGGCCGCTTTTCACATTCGAAATAAAGTTAGGAATTTAATGCAAAAGTAGGGGAGAACGCGGTATAATATGATATACGACTTTGAGGAATTTTTGAAAAAACAATTAATTGCCGGGGGATTTACCATGAGCGAAGCAAAACAGATGCTTTTTGCCAGAAATCTGATCTGTGTATGCATCGATGACAACCAGAACGCTGATTATCAGGGACAGCTGTGGCATCAGTACTCCGATGATCCGGTGAACTTTTCAGGAATATACGACATGATGGTCACTGCGGATGAACTCTTTGATGCCTGGGATTTTCCCCAGAGGAGCCTTGAGAGACGAGAGTTTGTCCATGATGATTCCGATGATCGCAGACACAAGGGCTTTCCTACCCAGCAGGATGACAGTGACGAGCTTCCCATAGACAGGCTTCAGAAGCAGCAGGGTACCAGAAATATCCAGGGCAAAAGAGGTGAGCTTGGAACCTTTATCATTCAGGTTTCCTTCAGGCAGAACGCTACCTGGCAGGGACGTGTGATCAATGTAGAGAAGAATGAAAGAAACGATTTTTCCAGCGCCATGGAGCTTGTCAGGATCATTGACAGAGATTTGAACACGGAAAATTCAAAATAATTATCTTTCTTTTTCCGTTAACCTGTTGTAGAATTTCTCTCTGTGCGAAAAGCAGAGATAGGAGTTTTATATTTTGGAAAAATCAAAGAAAATAAGACGTATTTTGCGGTGGATGCTGCTGGGGGTGCTTGTTATTCTGGTGGTAGCTGCCGTTTCTTTTAAAATCTATACAGGGAATTTTTACAAGGCTGACACTGCCTATATCAGTGATTATGTTGAGAGCTTCAACGGAGCAGTGCATACTTTTTCCAATGACAAAGGATCGGTATTCATTCCCACAGCACAGGATCCAAGGGCCATAATAGTTTTTTATCCCGGCGGAAAGGTTGAATATACCGCCTACAACGCTCTTATGAATGAACTGGCCTCAAGGGGATTTGTTTGTCTTCTGCCCAGAATGCCCGAGAATCTGGCGTTCCTGAGGATCAATGCCATTGACGCTCTTCTTGATGGCATGGACGAGGAAAAAGAGCTGGTTCAGAATCTGGACTGGTATCTGGCAGGTCATTCTCTTGGAGGCGTTGCGGCTACAGTTTATCTCAGCGGCAATGTGGATCAGTTTGCAGGCATGATCCTCTGTGCTTCCTACACAACCAAGGACTTTTCCGATACAGACCTCAGATTCCTTTCAATTTACGGAGAAAATGACAAGGTTCTCAACATGGACGGCTATAATGAGAGCAAGCCCCTTTGGCCCGCAGATTCCGAGGAATATGTGATCGAAGGCGGAATTCACTCCTATTTTGGAAGCTACGGAATTCAGAAGGGTGACGGCGAACCTGCTATAACTAATGGACAGCAGATCAGACAGACTGCAGATATTATCTCATCCTGGATCGGATGAGAAGTTGACCCATGGGGACGGCTCTCCTGGGTCAATTTTTTTTCTCCGCCCGGGGGAAATTTTTTGTTCAAGATTATTAGAGAAATTAGAAGTATAATTTGGTATCATGTAGATGTAAGAGGTTACATTTACATGATTTTTTGTTTTATCAGATTTGGAGGATTTTATGAATTTTAAGGTAGTAAGAGTATTTAACAGAAGCGTGACCATAGAGCTTGAGTCCGACAGCATTTTTAAGCAGGACTCATCATTTGAGGTTTATATAGACGATAAAAAGAAGCTTGAATCCGACAGAAACGTTGTGACAGTTTCAGGTCTTCTTCCTGATACAGAGTACGAGATCAGGGTTGTGATGAATGGGGAGACATCTTCTCAGAAGTTCACAACAAAACACGAGTCCGTACTCCTTGATGTTACTAAGTTCGGCGCAAAGGGCGACGGAGCAACCTCCGATACAGCTGCTATTCAGGCTGCCATCTGCGCCTGCCCCAAGGACGGTACGGTTTATCTTCCTGCGGGAACCTACTATTCCACAGCTCTTTTCCTTAAAAGCGACATGACCCTGTGGATCGACGAGGGTGCCACACTTCTTGGAGATACCGACAGGAATCACTATCCTCTTTTACCTGGAATGACCCTTTCCACCGATGAAAAGAGCGAGTACAACCTTTCAAGCTGGGAGGGCAACCCTCTTACCAGCTATGCTTCCCTTATCACAGCCATCGACGCCGAGAACCTTGATATCATCGGCCCCGGAACCATCGACGGCAACGCCGGCAATTCCGACTGGTGGGTCAATGCCAAGGTGAAAAGAGGAGCCTGGAGACCCAATACCATTTATCTTTGCAGATGTAAAAATGTGAATGTTCAGAACCTTACAGTTCAGAATTCACCCTGCTGGACAGTGCATCCTTACTACAGCGACGACCTGTCCTTCCTTAACCTTCTTATTTACAATCCTTCGGATTCACCAAATACCGACGGCCTTGATCCCGAGAGCTGCGGCAATGTCCTGGTTCTTGGAACCGTTATCTCCGTGGGCGATGACTGCATGGCCATCAAGAGCGGCAAGTACTACATGAGCCTCATGCACCACAAGGAGACCGACGGCATCTTTATCAGAAACTGCAAGTTTGAAAGAGGCCACGGCAGCGTAACAGTGGGCTCCGAGGCAGCAGGCGGAGTAAGAAACGTAAGGGTATCCCAGTGCATTTTTGACGGCACCGACAGAGGCCTTCGTATCAAGACAAGAAGAGGCCGCGGAGAGAGATCGATTCTCGATGATATCCTTTTTGAAAATATTGATATGACAGGGGTTCACATGCCCTTTACCGTGAACATGTTCTACTTCTGCGATCCCGACGGACACAGCGACTATGTTCAGAATCAGGCTCCCGCGCCTGTGGATGAGATGACACCAAGCATCGGCTCCATCACAGGAAGAAATATGAGCTGCAAGGGCGTAAGCGCCTGCGTACTCTGCGCTGTGGGCCTTCCCGAGATGCCTATCGGCAAGCTCACCTTTGAAAATGTGGATGTGGCCTTCCTTCCTGAGAGTGAGAGGGTTCCCGAGCGTCCGGTAATGATGGACAACTTCGATGAGATGAGCGGACGCAGCATCTACGCTCAGAATGTTAAGAACCTTGTGCTCAAGAACATGACCATATCCGGCGCTGTTGACAAGGAGCCTGAGCTTAAGAATGTGGAAAATACCGAATTTACTGAGGTTATCTACAAATAATTGTTTGTAAAGATATTAAGGAGGATACATGTTATCCATTACTGTGGCTAAGGAAAATGCCGATTTTTCCAATATTACAGAGGCGGTTCAGGCCGTTCCCTATGATGCCGAGGCGGTTATCACCATAGGAGAGGGCACATTTACCGAGAAGGTTTTCTCCGAGAAAAAGAATATTACCTTCATTGGGGCAGGTCCTGACAAGACCGTTCTCGAATATGGCGACGGCGCTTTTGACGAGATGCCGGATGGTTCCAAGCGCGGAACCTTTAGGTCCTACACAGCTTTTTTCGGTGGGGAAAAATGTGTGGTCAGGAACATGACCATAAGAAATACCGCCGGAGACGGCAGGACCGCAGGCCAGGCCCTGGCTGTTTATGCGGATGCAAAAAAGTGCGTCTTTGAGAACGTAAGACTTGAGGCTGCCCAGGATACTCTTTTCATGGCGCCCATTCCTGACTCGGAG